>JACCDN010816819.1_pt1 | contig 23716 bp, 22 predicted proteins | sample 7441691 | NCBI WGS metagenome assembly JACCDN01 (sample SAMN15323439, study PRJNA562643) | freshwater metagenome | isolation source: river surface water | place: USA:Blue River Watershed | collected 2017-08-16 | reverse complement strand
TGAGATCTCTTGAGTAATTTCCGTAATCGTTATTCATGAATAAAAAGCTTCCCTAAAAAGGATTTTTCCCCTTTTATTTTATCGTTTTTCTAGATTTTCTTCGTCCCAGAAGATTTTTCCACTGTTTAGACCCTAAACAAGATGTTTAGTAACTCCTTGAATTTTTATGAATTCATGAAGGTTGGCGTTTTAAGTTAATCAATGGAATCTGTTTGGCGTAAATAGGCAATAAATAAAATTGGAAACTCTATAATATAGGACCAACACACTACTCAACACAAAGGAGTTTATTTATGAGAACCTTTAAGAATATTGCAGAATTAATCAAAGTAAATCGTTTAAGTCACCCAAATAAGTACTCACAAAGTGAGCTCTCACACGCACTGGGCCATAGGAATGGTCAATTTATTTCTAACGTTGAAAGAGGCCTATGCTCAATTCCGTTAAAAGGAATTAATAAAGTATCTGAGGTTCTAAATATTCCAGCGGAAAAAGCAAAACCAGCAATCTTAAAAGATTTCGAGTCAACACTGAATTTATTCATGACTTCTAGACAGGTTGACCGAACGAAAAAGGCACCTATTATCAGTGTTGAACTTAACTAAATTTCTTCATAGACGCGGCGATGTGTACTGTTTACTCTTTGCCGTGTTGACTAACTAAATTTGTCTTAAACATCTATGTATATAAGTTGACAACACAGGTCGGCACGAAATAATCTCTGTTTCTATATTTTTAATCAGAGGTTACAAGATGAAATTTCTAAAAGTATTACTTTTTTCGCTTTCGTTTGCCTTCACAGCTTATGCTGCCGATGCTTATAAAAATCGAAACACTACTGAATTCAACAAAATCATCAAAGAAGCAAGAGAATCAAAAACCGATTTATTAATTTTATCAGAAGCGGCATGGTGCTCACCTTGTGCTCTTTTAAATAATGAAGTTTCAAAAGATTTACCGATCATCAATGAATTAAAATCGAAGTTAAAAATTTTAAAATTAGAAGAAACAAATTATGACTATAATCTAGTTGAAATTTTTCCTTTCAGACAATCAATTTGGCCTGCTACATTTTTTTATAATTCAAAAACAGATAAGTTATTTTACATAAGAGAGCTTGGGACAGAAGCAACTGTTGAAGAAATTTTTGTTACCTTTAATAAGTTTATTGAAGAAGCGAAAAAATCAAATAACTTACTCGATACATACCTCAAAAGATTTAACGCTAAAATCGCCCAAAAATATCAATTTACGGATGAAGATGCTCTTAATCACTTAATGAATATTGCCAATACAATTATGCTTGAGTTTAACGTTGAGTATGCAGGAAAAGAAATTGATAAAGTTCTAAATACAGTTCTATCGAATAAAGATCTCTTCGATACCCTTATGACTGATAAATACACGACATGGTCAAAAATTATTGTAAGTGAAATGCTGTTATATAAAATTGAAAATAATTTAATGACTTTAGAAGAAGCTGTTCAAGTATATCCTCATTTAAAAACAGGACCAAAATCAAACGTTTCAACAAGATTAGAAGTTCATGTTTTTTCAAAATTATACGCAATTAAAAGAAGCCAAGGTTTAGAAAAAGCTGCTCTTCAATGTGAAAGTTTTTTAAATGAATGGAGCAATTACGAAAGTACATTAACTGCTAATCCAACAGAAGTAACAAAACAAAAAATTTTAGGCCTTGCAATGTGTAAAGTACTAAGCCTTCAAACTGGTCGCATTAGCATTTCTGATTTAGAAGAATGGGTTCTTTCAACTTATAAAAATCTTCCTGATGCTTTGATTGCAACATTTGATAACTTTTTCTCTGAATACTTAATGAGCCTTGGCCTAAATGAATTTGGTAATTCAAAAATCGATTTAATCATTGAAAGAAACGTGAAAACTTTTGAAAACCAAATTACTGCGATAAAAAAGGAACTTGAAACTGCAAGACAAAAGGGCGATGTTGTTGAGATTGAAGGATTACAAGTTGAATTAAACAATTTACAAATTCACTACGATTTTAAGTTAAACGCTCTTAAAGAAAAAAAGCACTTTTGGTCTAATAATCAAAAAGCTCCAGTTTTTAAATTCATTAACTAATCATTAAATGAAAATAATAAATTATTTGCTACTTTCTTTTCTCTTTACCTCCTGTACCGGTCGCATTGACGACCGAGTAGCAAATAATTTAGTTAAAGACAAAATTGCACTAACTGAAAACAAACCAACGATTGTAGTTTTTTCTGCTGTTTGGTGCAAACCTTGCAAAGCTGAAATTGGTGACTTAAATCGAATTAGTAATCTGTATGGTGATAAAATTTCTATCGTCAATTATATCGTTGAAGGATCAGAAAAAAACACCGCTCCAACGTTCGAAGAAATTAACAATTCTTATAAAGATCAAACCGGAGAAGTACCTAACTATAAAATGCTTCTTGATGAAAAATGGAAAGTTTATGACTCATTAAGTTTTCAAAACTATCATCAACTTCCTAGCATCATTATTTTGGATAATCAAAAAAATGTAGCGCTTAAAATTCAAAGAAGCTTAGATTATGAAACTGAACTTCGTCCAGTTATTGAAAGGTTAATTTCTAATACTCCAATTGAAAACCCTCAAACAGAACCAGATATTGACTCCCCTACGAAAGTTATGACTCTGCTAGATTGGATTTCATTTGATGGGTACGGGGAAAGTTCAGTCATCACTACTAACTTAAAAAAAGCTTGGATAAAAGGCCGCTCGATCTATGGCTTTACATCAATAAAAATGCCATTTTTATCTGGGGAAATAAGCTACCTTGTTCGTCAAAATAATTTTCTCCCAAAGGAAATTATCTGGATTTCTGATAGTGAGGATGGACTTTGTAAAATGAACGTCAGGATAGACGCTCAAGGAAATTACATTTCTTCATCTGGAATTTGTAATTAATGAAATTTCTTTTAATTTTTTCTCTATTATTGACAACTTTCAATGTTTATTCTTCTGACAACAATTCCATTTGGAAAAATACTTATTCGAGTTTTAATAATCAATCGATAAGCCTTGATGAAGTTACTAAGGAATCTAAGAAAAAAACGCTTATTTTTTTCTGGGCCACTTGGTGTGCACCTTGTAAGTCTGAATTAAAATCGATTATTGCAGATCAAGACAAGCTTAGTGATTATAATTTAATCGCCATCAGTATCGATAAAGTTTCCGATGCAGCAAAAGCGGAAATTTTTCTAAAAAAGATCAATTGGCCTTTTTATTCATTGATCGATTTTGGTGGGCAAAATTTTATCAAGTCGAACCCCTTTCTCCAGGTTCCTGCAACCTATCTCTATAATGAAAACAATCAATTAATTGAGACTTATGCTGAATTTAGCATTGATAAATTAGTAAACTCAAAGACTGTAACGAACGAAGCGCCGACGCTCGCTAAAAACTTTGCGATAAGCAATCTCACTAAACTTAAAAATAACAATCATAAAAAAAATGATAAAAAGTTTGTCTTTAATTCTGATAACTCGATCAGTTTTCAATCAGACAGTCTTTCATCAAATGTTACCTATCAGTATTTAAATCAATCGAACAAAGTTGAAGATCAGCTAACTAATATTTACCTGCAAAAAAACTTTGAGCGATTTCAATTTCGCATTGGGGATAATATTTCGACACTCAACAATGGCGAGTTAGTTTACGTGCAAAATATTAATAACCAGAAATCTCCAGCGCAAATGAGAGGGTTCCACTCCAAATATATGAGCAAAAATTGGGAGACGACGCTTGGCCTTGGGAAAATTCATAATTCTCTTTATCCCACAGAACTCGATTTATCCAAAGATGCTTCAGAAACGAGACCTGATGAATTTATATATCAAGCTTCTTTATCATTTTATTCCAATAGCGACTTTCAAAATAATTCTTCTGGATACTCCGCAGACTTTTATATCGCTGAATACAAACGTAAAGCGGACTTACTTCTAGGTTACAATGAAAAGTACGAAGACAAACGTTACGGAGTAAATTTTAAATTTAAAAATGAGCTCGGGGGAATCAACCAGCGTATCAGTTATTTTAATTCAAATCAAAAAACACTGAATGAAAACTACATCATTGATAGTAAAATTTATTATGCATTTGCCAAAGTCATTTTACCGATAAGCTTTATTAACTCTCACAACCCTCCAGAGAAAACTTTAACTCCAACACTACTTGATTCTCCGGCCAATTCCATTTCAGGCAAGGAATACATTCAAGTTATTTTTGCTCCACAAGTAAAATGGAATAATACGCTTGATACGGAATTCATTTTATCAAAAGAAGAAATTTATAATAAAGCAGACAAAGCATGGCAAAATACTTTTGGAATTAATCAGGGTTTTGGTGAAGATTTTAGACTTAAGTTTTATCATCAAAAAAGTTTTTCATACTCAAATTCTAGCATTGCCTATGAGCAAGCATTAAAATCTGAAATCAAATTTAAAAATAGCTGGGATCAAAGCTTACAAGTATGGCTTAAGAGACGTGATGAATTTAATTCTAATTCCTCCTCGCAAAACTTAATTCTAGGAACTCCACTAATCGCCAATGATTTTTTAAGAAAAACCATTCCTCATTATATTGATACTTTAAATTTCGATATTCAATATACTCATCAAGATAAATACTTTCTTAATAATTCTGGTATTAATAAAAAGAATTTATTCGCAGTTAGTTCGCTAATCAAATCAGATTATCTTTCTTTAAAAATGCTATACGGAAAAACACCCGGTGGATTAGTTTGCGTAAATGGAATATGTACTAATGTCTCTAATGAAGATGGATTCAGCTCTGAATTAGGAATCAATTACTACTTCTAAAATTAATTATTTTTCTTGTTTTCGATAGGCCATCAGAGATTGATTTGTCCATCTTTTAAAAACACGCTCAAATGTACTTTGTTCTGAAAATCCTAATAGAAATCCAATTTCAGCAATACTAAGTGATTCATCGCTAAGATATTTTTTTTGCAATAGACTCGCGAGTTTGATCTAAGATATCTGAAAAATAATTATTTTATTCCTGCAAATAGCGCTGAAGACTGTGTACACTTATTCCTAAAAATTGGGCCGCATGATTAATTTTTAAATCTTTATTAGAAATTTCTAAGACGACAAAACGCCTTATTCGTGCAATTAAATTTTGGCATAAATTATCTTCTAAACCTTTTTCACCTATATCTTTTCTTTCACGAATTAAATGTTCTTCAAGTGATTTAAAAAGTTCGACGCTTGAAAAAAGAAATTCGGTTGACCAGGTATCTGAATCAATAGCAAAGCCATTGCGGTTTTGTTCAAAGTAAACTTTTGTTCCAAAAAGTGCTTCATATTCATTCATTTGACCTAAAGGTTTATGCATAAATCGAAGAACCAAAACATTTTTTTGCTAAAAAGTTGAATGCAAAAAACGCAGTAAAATTCCACCAATAACCATTTCGATATTAATATGCAGGAACCATGCGCCAATGACTGCCCTAGTTTAATTCAAAAATATATTTTCCGAACTCTTCTCTAAAAACGAACGAAATTTCAGGATTGAAGACATTAAAATAACGAACAACAACAGTTACAGCATCACCAATTGTTCGCGACTACCAACAAGCAAGCTCTAAGGCATGATACACTCCGTAAGGAATGCTCGTATGGATTTTTAAATGCATAAGTGTATCAGTAAAATGTCCTCTGACTTCTTCCCAATTTTGAAAAGCTTTTTCATGGGAATCTTTTTAGTTCGTTGAACTTCTTCGAAGTTCAGATTAATTTTTTGCAAAAAAGTATCGAGAGGAAACTCGTGTTTTTTTGAATACTCAATGAGTGCTAATGTTGAAATCGCATTGATTAAGGACATACAATAATTTAAACGAATTTTTCAATAACCTTTAATATTTTTTCTATATAAGTTTTTGCCTCATTTATTGTCATAAAAGGTGAGAAAGAAAAACGAATAGCACTTCTAGAATCTTCTTTAGAGTGGCCCATGTTCATGAGCACACGATTTTCTTTAATTACACCAGAAGAACAAGCTGACCCTGTTGAGAGTTCAATACCATTAATATCAAAAGCCGTTTGAATAACTTCTGCTTTCACGTTTTTGATATGTAGAAAGATGGTATTAGTATTTCTTAATTTTGCTTGAAGACCAATAATTGAAAGCGAATTAGATTTTTTAGAATCAGAAAATTTTAAAAACTCATCTTCTAAAAATTTTTTTGCAGACATGGTTTCTTGGTAATTAAAATTGACTAAATATTTATCCAAGGCCCAGCGAATACTTAGTACTCCAAGAGTATTCTCTGTCCCTGCTCTTTTTTCATTTTGTTGAGATCCACCGTGAATGAATGATTCAAAAATCTCATTCTTAAGAAATAAGGTAAAGCCAATTCCTTTTAATGCTCCAAATTTATGAGCAGAATAAGTATAGGCATCCAAACTTGAATCGAGCTCTCTCCAATTAGCAATTTTGCCAATGGACTGAACAGCATCCACATGCACGTGCAATGAAAATTCCCTTTTTAGTTTAGCAATTTTTTCTAATTCCCAAACCACCCCTGTTTCATTATTTACCCAAGTCCAATTAAGAAAAATTTCCCCACCGCTTGCGCTTACTGTTTTTAATTTTTCAACGAGAGATAACTCATCAACATCTCCATTTTGATCAACACCAAAGAAATGTACATGGTGACCTAATTCTTCAAGAAAATTTTTAAGCTCAACCACAGCTGCATGATCAACGGTAGAGAAAAAAAAGTGATAAAGTTTTTTTTCACGAAAACCTCGATAGGCTTGGCCCTTAAAATAAGCATTAATTCCTTCGGTTGCACCTGAGTGATAAACTACTTCATGAGTCTTCTTCACATCAAAAGTATTAAGTAAAAATAGAGAGGTCTCTGTAATGGATTTTCGTGACTCTTTTCCACTCGTGTGGAGAGATGCTGGATTAGAAAAAGGAAAGTCCCCAGTTTGAAGATGTTTTAAAACGGAATCTTCTACTGGGGACGTTGCATTGTAATCAAAATAGAAGCGATTATTGATTGATTTCACCAATAGGACTTCTAATTGCTGAAGCCTGGGCCTGAGCTCCTTCTGCTTCTGTTCTTGCTGCCATATCTGACTCAGCTTCTTTTGACTTTCTTACAAGATCGCCAAGAGTTGTTGTTGCAAGATATTCCTTCATGATAATTCCAAGGTTCATGAAGTAGTTTTTAGACAGGTGAAACTCTAATGAGTTCGCTGCTTCTGCTTCAGTTCCCACGATATCACGGGCAGGGTTAATGTTCTCGCCTACACAGTCAAGTACGTCTTTAACCGTAATTTGATCCATGTTTCTTGCTAAAACATATCCACCACCTGGACCACGAACAGACTTAACTGCCTGGCCATTTCTTAACTTTCTGAACAATTGTTCAAGATAGTGCAGGGAAATGTTCTGTCTTGTTGAAATCTCTTGAAGTCTTACTGGGTTTCCATTTGAGTGGATAGTAAGGTCAAGCATTGCTCTAACTGCGTAACGTCCTTTTGATGTAAGTCTCATTGGTCTCCTCCATAAATCCAATTAGCCTGTAACGACTGGTGATAAGAAAATTCTTTAAGTCAGATGTGTGCGCCTGTCTCTTGGCTTCATCCCTCGTATGCAATCCATGCTGGAGGAGTAAAGTCTTGCGCTCTTGATTCCATCTTCAAGAACAATCTCAACATAAGTATGACCGGTATTTTGAAGAGAAGTCAATCCAGTTTTTTATTGATAAATGGCGTAAATATCTGAAATTAAGGTAATCTTAAGTATTATTGTACGACATTTCCTGAATAAAACCGATTATTTAGATCACTTTTGCTAAAGCATAAAAAAGTAAAAAATATTTTTTCTCATCCCAAAATGAGGCAGTTTTTTCCGAGCTTGCAAGTCGGTTTTTAGTCAAATTTTGAAAGAGTATAATTCCTAGAAGCTTTTTTCGGATCATTCGATTCATTGATCTCAATTGTTAATTTATAAAATTTAAAATCTTCTCCAATCTCTCTAGTAATTTCTCTTCTGAAACGCTCTCCCCATTCAATAAGAATGAAATCTTTTTCTTCGAGATACATTGGAAGCTCAAGCAAAACAACGTCTTCTTTTTTTTCTAAGCGATAAAGATCTGCATGAAGAATTGATCCGTATTCATTAACAAGTGAGTAACTTGGGCTTTGTACAAGAGCAGTTTTTTTAAGATCACTTCCACTGCCTTCCTCTTTTACAAATGCTTTCACAAAAGAAGTTTTACCTGCGCCCAGCGGGCCTTCAATAATCAACACGGCAGGAGCTGGCAATGAGTCTTTAAACTCATTCATAATATTTAGCAGATCGTTCTCGTAGACTTTTTTCCATGTTTTTATCATATGACTAAATATTAATAGTTAACTAGTAATCTTCAATGAGAATGAGTAATGATAAGAATTTCCTAGTAGGGATTTGATTTATAGCGAATAAGCGAGTGCTTTAATCTTATTAATCAATATTGCTAAGGATAATTACTTTCAATTTCAAAAGAACACCGCTTCAAGTTTGCATTGAAAGTATATTTTGCCTCTTCAAGACATTCAAATGAATCAAATTCTCCTGTTGATCTGATACACTTTATAGCTTGTAACGTGTAGTTTATCTCATCTTTATTTAGAACAATTCCTTTTGTCTGTAATGCTTCATCAACTGCTTTTTTGGTTGCTAAAATTGATCCAATAAAGCAGTAATTACTAAACCCACTAGAATTTGGGATAATGTCATTTTGGATCCCTTTGCCATTAATAACTTTGTCGAGTGAAAAAAACTGTTTCCAAGGTAAAAACTGCAACAGGTACGAGAGTTCAAGTTTTTGTTGGCATTGAACTACACCTTCACCATAAGCGCTTTTAAAATACCCGTCGGTAATTTTTCCACTTAGAATATGATTTGGTTGCTCATTAACTAAGCCATTTAATTCTAAGGTTGTACTAGAAAAAGTTAAGTCTAAATTGGTTTTACTAAAAGTTACTCTATTAAAAAATTCAGGGGACAAAAAGATGGATTTAGTCCAAGGAGCAACTCTTCTTTCTACAGATTTTTTGAGAGTAATATTGCATTGATATACCTCTATAGAATAAATATTTTGCAAAGAAAAAAAGCTCATAAACAGCATTAATCGTTTCATTTATTACCTTATCCGACAATTTTTTAAGTGTTTATCATAGCTGGAGCTGAAAATAAATTAGATATTAGCTAGTGTGTGTAAAGAATACCCAATCGCTGTAGATTAATTTCGCATTACTGATCAAATTTTTCACGGAATTTTTTTACGACAGATCCCAGACCTTCAAAAATTGCTTGAGCAACAATCCAATGGCCAATATTGTACTCTTCAAAAAGTTCATTCTCTAAAAGAGGTTCTACACTTTCAAGGGTCAACCCATGACCTGCATGACATCCCCACTTTTTTGCCAAAAGTAACTCGCGAGCATTTTTAAATTTTTGAATATAATTTGAAATATCTTCACCATCTAAAAATTTTTTTGCAAATTCGCCGGTATGAATTTCTACAGCATCTGCTTCTAGCAAAAATGCGCGTTCTAAAATTTTGGGGTCTGCTTCTAAAAATAAGGAAATTTTCACGTCTTTGATTGAAGATTTTAATTTTTTACAAGCTTCTTCTAAACGAATAAAAGTCGAATCATCTAAAAGATCTAATCCACCTTCAGTGGTCTTTTCTTGACGTTTTTCAGGAACAAGGCAAATCCACTCCGGGTTAGAAGCAATGGCAATTTCCACAATCTCTGGATGACATCCCATTTCTAAATTAAGTGGTTTTCCATAACGTTTTGTTACTAAGTGAACTGCTTCCACATCATAATCTTGAATGTGTCTGCGATCTTCTCTTAAATGAATTGTTATTTGATCTGCCCCATTTTGAAGTGCATGAATTGCAGCATCAACGACACTAGGATACTCTTCACCGCGTTGTTGTCTTAAAGTGGCCACATGATCAATATTAACACCTAGTCTAATTTTAGACATATAAACTACTCCAATTCTTTTTTTACTAACTCAGATAATTCCGCACAAAGTTTTTCAACCAGCTCTGCGTTCTGACCTTCAACCATAACACGCAATAAAGGCTCCGTGCCTGAATAACGAAGTAGTACACGACCTTTGCCCTTCATTTTTTCTTCGGCCTCTTTAATCGCCTTCTGAATGCTCGGAACTTTTTCGATATCGGGCTTTTTAGAAACAACAACGTTCTTTAGAACCTGTGGATATAGTTCGACTTCTTCGGTTAATTCACGAAGAGTCTTTTTAAAATGTTTCATGGCCTCAATAACTTTAAGTGCGGCCAATGCCCCATCTCCTGTTGTTGAGTGCTTAGAGAAAATAATATGTCCAGATGGCTCGCCACCTAAAATTCCGTGATTTGCCTTCATATGTTCGATAATATAACGATCACCAACTTTTGTGCGATGAAATTTTAATCCTAAGTCTTTAAGATAATTTTCTAATCCAAAGTTGGTCATTACTGTACCAACAACAGTATCACCTTTTTTAAGTTCTCCACGATCTAATAAAAGTTTCGCGAACAAACCAATTAATTTATCGCCATCAACAATTGATCCTTCATCATCAACAACAGTGACGCGGTCGCCATCTCCATCGATACAAATCCCAAGATCTGCACGGTATTTTAAAACTTGCTCACGAGCATGCTCTGGATGAAGTGATCCGCAATTTAAATTGATGTTTTCACCATTAGGAGAAACCCCCAGAGATATGACTTCAGCTCCTAATTCTTGAAACATCATCGGCGTAACTTTGTAGCCTGCACCGTTAGCACAATCGAGAACAATGCGCATTCCTTCTAGATCGTAATCATGATTCAGTGCAGATTTAACGTGAACAATATAGCGCCCAAAAACTTCTTTTAGTCTTTGGGCATTTCCTAAATCACGCCCAACTTTTACAGGCATTAAATTAGGATTTAAAACTAATCTTTCTAATTCTAATTCTGCGGCATCAGGAAGTTTAAATCCTTTGGCATCAAAAATTTTAATTCCGTTATCTAAAAAAGCATTATGAGAAGCAGAAATCATAACTCCGGCATCAGCACGCATAGAATGCGTAACAAATGCAACTCCTGGAGTTGGCAGTGGCCCTGTTAGAATAACTTCTCCACCTTGTGAACATACGCCTGAAGAAAATGCCATCTCTAGCATATAACAAGAAAGACGAGTATCTTTTCCCACTATAATTAGTGGTTTTGTATTTTGAGGATTGATCGATTGAAAATAATGAGTCACTGCACGACCTAAGGCCGTCGCGATTTCGCAGGTCATAGGATAGACATTGGCCTTCCCTCTTATCCCATCGGTTCCAAATAGTTTGCGTTCACTCATTTACATATCTCGCTTATTTAGAATTTACTTTTTGTCAGTGGCCTTTAGACGATTTTCTAACATCAGATTTCGTGTCTTCTTCAGCTTCAAATCTTTGACCTCATGAGTTTTAATTTTTACCAATAGTGGTTTACCATTATTGAAATTAATTCGTCTATCAACTTCTTCAAGGGCAATATAGCTTTTAAAATCATCTTTCTCAATCAGAGAAAGATCTAATGGCATTGTGCGAAGGCGGCTCAGCTTTGAAACAACTTCCACTGGGCCCTGAATGATTAACGATTTAGGAGTTACTTCAATTTCATCAAGCAATCGTCCTTCAGGTAGCGTATTTTTCACTTGAATTAATATCGGAACTTCCATTTGAACACTGCGATCTATTTCCAGTTTAAATTCGTGAGGCGTAATGCTCATTACTTCAATTCCGAATGGCAAAGACAGGTCACCTGGATGAATACTAATAAAAAATCTTTTCGGATGATTGGTTTTATATTTATCTAGATTAACTTTAAAATCATCTCCATCATTTAAAACTGTTTTTATAAACGCTTTTGAACCGCGGATCTTTACTTTAACTTCTTTGGGCACAATATTCGAGATTGCCATATCTCTTGGAATATTAAAATCTAGACTTAATGTCCTTTCTAATTCAATTGGTTCACTCGACAAAACAAAAAACCACAGAAAAACTGAAAATAAAATCGCGATGAATTTGAGGGAATGACGTTCCCTAATTTCTTTTTTCATCACTGGACAATATCCTTGGATTTAATGGGCTTGAGTCCTGGCATAAGTGCTTCATGTCCCCAAATATGGCGAAGATACTGACCGAGTTCGTTTTCTGATCGACAAAAATAAAAAACACCTTCTACACACAGATTAATTTTTCCAGACTCTTCTGAAACAGTTACAATAAGCGCATCTGTCGTTTCACTAAGTCCTAAAGCAGCTCGGTGTCTAGTTCCTAAATGGCGTTCAATATCGAAATTTTTTGAAAGTGGTAAGAAGCATCCCGCTGCTTGTATTTTTCCGCTTTGAATAATGAGAGCTCCATCATGCAGTGATGAACTGCTTTCAAAAATAGCATAAATTAAATCGGAATGGATTTTTGATTCTAGTCTTGTTCCAGTGTTCACGTAATTTAATAATCCATTACTACGCTCAATGACAATCAGTGCCCCAATTTTTTCTCTCGACATTGCGCCACAAGCTTCAACGATTTCATCAATTTCAAAATCGTGATGATCTTTCGTAAAAAAATTTAAAAAATCTCTACGCATTCCCACAGAAGCTAGTGCCGTTCTAAATTGATCTTGAAAAAGTACAACTGCGATAATAAAGAATGAATCAAAAAAATGCGCGAGAACCCAATTAAGAGAATAAAGTTTAAAAGTCACTCCCAGCCAAAACATAACAAAAAGAATTCCCACCCCAAAAATCATTTGCACAGCTTTGGTACCACGAACGATCAAAAGAATTTGGTAAATTAAAATTGAAACGATAAAGATATCGATAAGATCTTTGATGTTTACATGGCTAATAATGTTGGAAAAAATTTCCACAAATCTCCTATAGAGACACTCTTGTATTTAGCAGGCTTATCGGCTAAAGGTTGGAATTTTTTAATAATTTAAAATGAAAAAGGCCCAGAAAATGGGCCTTTTTTTTATTTTCTAATTTTATGCGGCCGAATTGAACTCGGCATCTTCTTTTAACAGTCTTTCGCGCTCGTCTTCACTCAAGTTCAGAGTTTTTAATAAATCTGAAGTGTAGTTAAGCTTTTTACGAATGGCCTCTCTGGAAACTCCAAGCGCTTTAGCTGCTTTTGATTTATTTCCATTATGGCGTTTTACTTCAGATAGAATCATTTCACGCTCTACGATCGCTAAACGATCCTTAAGTGCAATCGAATGGTCGCTTACGTGTGGTAAATCACCGAAGATTCGCTTATTCGTTGAAAGATCAACTAAAGGAGATGCTGAATCTTTTAAATCCAGATCAGTAATAATGTGCGCTTTGGGATTATAAAGAACTGCACGCTCAATGCAAACTCTAAGCTCTCTAATATTATCCGGCCAATCATATTTTTTCATTTTCTCTAATAATTTTGGAGAAAAATTCTTTAATAACAGACCTTGTTTTTTACATTCAATTTTTAAGAAGTAATCAACAAGCATTTCCACATCTTCAGATCTTCTTCTTAAAGGTTCAATATAAACAAAAGCTTTAGATATTAGTTCATAAAGATCGCGATCAAACTCTCCGTTATGGGTCATTTGTGCTAAATCTTTTGATGTTGTAGCAATTACTCTCACATCAACGCTAAATTTTGTACCTGGTATATGTTTATCTTTTAATGTCATCGCTAGTTTCCGCTGAAAACTCATTGGAAGCGAACTAATTTCATGAAACTGAATAGTCCCCCCCATGCATTTCATGAATTTATTAACAGACTCATCATCACTCCATAATTCATTAGCAATTTCTTCTTTATTTTGATTTTCACAATATACTGTTTCAAATCCTTTTAATCCTCTTTGTCCTTCACAATGAAGAATTTTAGCATAGAGTGATTTTCCAACTCCGGCTTCTCCTTGAATTAAAACCGGTGACTCAATATCTTTAAGTTTTACGATCGTTGATCTTAAACTTGTCACATGTGGAACTTTCCCAATGAAGGCATTTTTCCTATCAAAGGGAGTAGAAAATCTTCTAATCTGAGATTTTTCCGATAGCGGAGTGAAATTATAAAATACGCTAGAAAAAATAAGCGCCAAAACTTTCATCGTCTTTTCATCTTCTATTGTAAAACGATCTTCATTTCGCTTATTTAATACTTCAATAACCCCAATGATTTTATCTTCACGATTATGAATTGGATGGCAAATGATTGACTTCGTTTCAAAACCAAATTTCTGATCAAACTTTTCATTGAAGCGCGAACTATCTAATATAGTATCAATATTTAAAGCAACACCTGTGGTAAAAACTGATCCAGCAATACCTAAGCGATAATCAAATTTTAACTGATCTTTATTCACCCCTAAAGCCGCAATTGCTTCCAGCTCATTAGTTTCTGGGTTAATTAAAAATACCGAAGCCCTTTGAGCGTTTAAAATACGCACCACTTCTTCTAACATTGATTCAATGAAACCTTTTTTATCGCCAAAATGAGTAATGTCTTTAAAAAGAGAAAGCAAAAGTGAAAAGATTTCAAATCCGTCAGTCGCTTTGGTATATCTTTCTTTTAGCGCCGCATCGATCAAGCACGACTTCAAACGCTCAGAAGAAAAACTTAGAACATAAGTTTCAAGAAATTTATGAATGCTTCTTTCTTCATCAATCTCTACTCCGTAGATAATTCTTTGCTCTTCTAATGTTTGCGAAAATGCTCGAACTACTCGACCAGTTAAATCCAAGTGCATTTTTTTAAATTGCAATGAAATCGTGAACTCTGTCCCAACTGAAATCCGATCAGATGTTGAAAATCCAAGACCAGTAATTGAAATATCGACAAGTTTTGCATCATCAATATAATTATCTTTTCCGTTTGGTGTATCGTATTGAATAAGAAAGCGCAGATCATCGGCTTCCTCTACGGGAATACGAAATGATTGGTAAAATTTAAACTCTGAAAAACTAGAGAGCATATAAGACTCCTCGCCTTTTTTAGACTAATCTCATCCAGTTATCGGGATTTAAATTTTAGAACTTTAGAGAAATGCCACAATTTGTTTGCGAATTGTGTGCTTTCAGAGGTTTTTTATCGGTTTCTTTAGATCTCGCTACCTTTGTTGGATTGGACTGTAGACTCTTGAACACCAACATTCGGCGTATCATTCTTAGATTTATCAGAATGAGTCTCAGTATGGCCTTCCACAAAACTCTTAATATCATGAAAAACTGCTTTATGCATGGCCTCTTTAAAAAGCGTCCAATATTCTGCGCTTTTAGCGGGATTTGAAGTTGGAAGCTCGAGTGTATAAGTCGGAATATTTCTTTCTTGTCCGGCCCAGTTACCAAGGGAGCCTGGAAAAAATGGGTAATTTTCAATCTTATAGTCAGAAGCATCCTTACTCATTTGAATAAGAAGCTCTTCAGCTTTGCCTGAATCAATGCCATTGATCACCATTCCGCTTGGCCCATCATAATCAATAAGCGATAATGGTGAATGCACAGAAATTATTTTATCTGGCATATAGCGCTTAATTAAATTCACTTGAAAAACAACTTCTGGTTCAGATGCAGCAACTTTTCCTGGATTTCTTCTTTTGTCACTTTTATATTTTGTCGTCCATAAACGTCGTGCATCTTTTAACCAATCAAGCGTCGGAAAATTGCGGTTAACATCAACTCCTCTGGAATTGGTTCTGGTTGGTCTATCTTTAAAATAGGAATCGGGATTAACTAATGGTGCAACTAAAACCATCTTGCCTTCAAAACTTTTTTTAAAGGCCGCATCTTTTAGTGAATCACGCATGTAATACATAAAATCAAAACAGAATTTTATGGGCGTAATCTCATCCCCATGGACACCACACATAAGAATAGTGACATCTTTATTTTTTAAATCAGCTTTATCACTGTCACTTGTATCACCAAATACAACCCAAGGAAGTGGATCACCTTGAACAGAATTACGGACGTGATACCAAGAAAAAGATTCACATTCACTTTTATTCCAATGGTATTTCTTAAAGGAGCGCTCAAGTTTACCACAAAAATTTTTTAATGCAGGAGTCAATTCAACACTCAGCCCCTCTTGAGCAAAAACCTGAAGCGAAAGTAATTGGGCCAAAATTATAAATGTATAGTATATTTTCATTCATTGCCTGTTTTTTAAAATTCAAAATATTATAGCGAGAGTTATATGAAAAAGAAAACATTTGGACTCATCACTTCTGCAAAATCTAATTACAGTTTACAACGGATATTAGAGGAAGCAAAAAGCCTCAAATTTAGACCAGTTGTCCTGAATGTAAAAGACTTGGTGTATATGCTTCATACTAATTACCCGTGCGATTTTGTCATTAATCGCTCCACAGGCCTTGCCTTTGATGACTTAGATATGGCCCTTCTTAGGCAATTCGAAGGTCAAAAAACTACCTGCCATAACGGAAGCTTTGCTTTTGAGCACTTAAGAAACAAAGACCGACAGCTAATTGAACTAAAAAACCAAAATTTTAATCCACCTCCATCGATCTTTCTTCGGGGAGCTATTGATGAAAAAATTCTCATTCCACTACTTAACAATTGGCGAGAGCATAACGATTTCGAACAATACGCTTACATTCTAAAAACTCAACGTGGAAATAAAGGAATTGGGGTTAATCTTATTCGCGGTAACGATTCTCTCTTCTCTATCCTTGAAACCTTTTGGGGTATTGGTGACCAGCGCTTCATTCTTCAACCCTATATTCCTCACAAAAGAGAATATCGTCTATTTGTCATAAAGGGTGCTGAACCTATTTTTATCGAAAAAACAAAATCGCAAGATTTTAGATCTAATGCTGCGAGATCAAAAACAACTTATTTAAGAACCTTTAAAGAAAAACCTTTTAAACAGATGCTAGAAGTTGCCAATAAGGCAATGGATGCTTTTCATTTGTCTTATGCGGGATTTGATTTTTTTGAAGCAAATTCGGGAGAAATTTATCTGTGTGAAATAAACCCTGTTCCCGGATTTGAGAATATTGAAAAGCTCACGGGCAAAAATATTGCCCGTGAGCTTTTACTAAAATTTTAGTTTTTATAAACAAGGGATCTTCCCTTTCGCTGACACTCTTTTTCATAGCTATCTAACCAAATGCGCTCTTCATCAGAGAGCATTTCATATTCGATGAGATCGTGATCAAAACCCACAAAAGTAAGTGACCTAAATTTTAACATTTTTGGAAGTGCGGGATGTTTTTCGACAACGACTACGTTTTCTAATCGAACTCCACCAAATCCTGGAAGATACAGGCCTGGTTCAATTGAACCAATGACTCCATCACGTAGAGGAACATTTGAAGTTGTTGACAACCTAAATCCACCTTCGTGAACATTGATCCCTACACCGTGCCCAGTTCCGTGAGCATAATTTTGTCCGTATTTAAATAACGGTTGTCTGATCACTCCATCAACAACGGCTCCCCAAGTTCCCTCTGGGAAAACGGCATTTAATCCGTGCAAAAATCCTTTTAAAACTAAAGTATAAATTTCTTTTTGCTTATCATTAGCGTGTCCACCGGACAAAAAAGTTCGCGTGGTATCAGTGGCAAATCCTGATTCATAGTAACCACCAGAATCCAAAAGAACCATTTCATCTTCTTTGAATTTTACGTTTTCACTTGGAGAAGAAAAATGAATAATTGAAGAATTTGGCCCAAAAGCTGCGATGGTATTAAAGGACTGAGAAAGTGCCCCTGTCTCTTTATAAAATTGATTACACTGATGATAATAATCTAACTCTGAAAGATTTTCTTTCTTTGCTACTTTTTCTTTCGTCCATTTAATCGTATTGAAAATTGCAAGATCCGCGCGATTGAAAGAAGATTCAATTGATTGCAGTTCCACCGCATTTTTAAGTGCATGATAAGGAACTAATCCTTCTGATTTATTAACGAGTTTCTCTTCACCAAAAAAGTTTTTTAATTTTTCAAAATCGCTGGCGTTGATAGTGCGATCTGAGTAATAAATCGTTTTAATTTCAGCAGTCTTCTCCCCTAAAAGTGGGCGCATTTCTTTTTCATAAAAATTAATTTGATCAAAGAATTTTTCTAACTCGCTAAAATTCCCAACGCGAGCAAAAACTGCAGAGTTTTCAAAATTGCGATCTAAGTTTTCTAATAATAAATAAACACCATCGCAAGTTGCTAGCGCTTTTGCTCTAAAGGTACTTTGAAATGGCAGCTCAAATCGCCTGGCATTTGTTAACCATGCAATTGAATCCAATTGAGAAATGAAAAAAGCTTCACCTGGTTTTAAAAACTTCTTTAGTTTATCTTCCGTTGTCTCTCCGACTAAAGAGATATCCAACTCCATTAATTTTCCAGTTACCGGCTCACTGTGAAAATTGATAACTTTTTTAAGCTCACTATTAAAATATTTTTTTGTTCCAACAATTGAATCAAATTTCTTAGCTAAAAATAAATCTGTACGATCGGCTTCTAGACCTAAACTTTCAACTTTATTCGTTCTCATCCAATCAATAAGCGCTTCTTGGATTGAAACTCCATAGGCCACTTTTTGAACTTCAACTAAGCTTAAATCACATTCTAAATCTGCTTGCTCGAAATATCGCCCATCAACAAATAATTGTACCCGTCCTTTTTTGGGAACTAGAACTTCGGCCGTTGATCCGGTGAAATTTGTCACGTAATAGCGGTGACTATCCCAAAGAGGAACATATTCATTTAAGAAAATATCTGAAGTCGATAAGTAGAAAGCAGAAATTTTCTCTTTCTCCATAAACTTCTGTAAATTCGCAATATTAGTTTTAACTTGAGCATTGGTTAAAAATTTTTCCTTCGCCATACTTATCCCTATTAAATTGATCTCATTTATTAACTTTAAGAAAAATTGAGGGTTTTACTTCTTAATTTTTCTCATTTTTTCATGCGTTTGCCCCGAAGAGGTTAAAAGACTTTAACTCAAGTAAACCAATTTGTGGAGAACTATAGAATGAAAGTGCTAACTTCTAATTATATTGTGGCCATTGTCGTTCTTTTCTTTTGTAAGGTTATCCTCATTGACCAAGTAAGGGCCAATTTTCGTGGTTCATCAAGCGAAGAAAAAGCCTATCAAGAAGTAGGATCATCACCGATTCAAGCATCCCCGAAATTTTCGGCGATTCGGTAATTTCAAAATTATCTAGAATCAACCGACGTTTATTTGATTCACACAATTTTATCGAAGACGAAACTGTGAAACAAAACATGGTGTCACATAGGTTTTATTTCACAGTTCAAATTAATTGTTTATAACTTTAAGACTAGATATATAACTTAAAATTTGTATATCCCTTTGCAAGATACAATTTCCGTGAAACTTACTATTATTTTTATCCGTTAACTTGATCGCTTCAGCTCTTATTATTTTGAATTGATCTTGGTTTTTTTGAGGAATAGAATAAACTGTTTTTATACTATCAGGAAAAAAATCTCGAAAAATAAAATTGTAAGTGTTAAGAGGAAACGAAGGAACTCTTGGAACTGAGTAAGTAAAATTATTAATTCCATATTCAACCTTAGGTAAAAAATTTGCTTGAATACCTTCCCGAGGAAATTCTCTACCATTTTCAATTGAAAATTGTGGATTTCCAGAGATACTTGCTTTCCTAAATTTGTTATCAATAGTTTTTGCCTCTTCCTGTATTAGATATAGAGAAGTCATATTAAACTTTACGGTTTCTTCTTTAAGCTCATCACATTTCTTAGAGTAATCTGGGGAATTGATTTCATTGTAAGTATTGTAGTCTAAAATTTTATAATTTCTTCCTTGTACTAGGGAGACTCTTTCTTGTAATTGTTCAAACGTGGCATACTGAAAACTTGGGTGGAAAAAATAAGAATTCAATAGTCGAGCTTTGTATGAATTATCATCACCACTTAAGGCGTAGATGATTTCATGAAAAAATAGTCCAACTTGGTGAAGTTCTGGCATTTTTAACATATTCTCTTTGTCGATAGTAACGGTTTTTTGTAAGTCATCACGTAATGCTAGCTGTAACTGAGTAAGATTAACATCAATAGGTGTTTGACCGATGTCACGTGATGAAATAAGTGAAGGTTTAACAAAACGCCACTGATAATTTTTCATGGTTTGTAAAAGGGTCAGAGCATATGTAGGAGACAACTTATATATCTCATTAAGTTTAGCGATGACCAAATCCTGTGATGATTTTGAAATTAGCAAAACTGAACGAACGGCTGGTGTTGCCCCCATCTCATCACCGATTGAAGTATCGACATAGACGCCATCTTCAATCCCACTTTCTATGAAATCATAAAGTTGAATTTGATCATGAACTCTAAGACCGATTCCACCACCACCGGTATCATGTCCAGCAAAAGCTACGGCCGATATAATACTTATTGATAGTAATAATTTTTTCACTTGAAACTCCTAATTATTGGCAAAAGTTATAGTCTGTTATTAAGTCTTTTTTATTTTCTTCACATTTTTCCAGTGCTAGTTCATCAACTTTGCTTATGTAAGATTGATCGACTTCATCAAGTGTAGCCGGAATTCGCAACTCATCCACTTTCACAACGGCCTTAGAATAAGACTTTTCAATATTGTTCTTTGTAATGACATTTTTTCTTCCATTGTGATGAATACATTCAATGTCTTCCTTCCATTCATAGCGAAAAAATGAATCGCGCGCGACACTTCCAGAAAAAGAATAATAGCTTGGAACCTTGCCTAAATTCTCACATGAAGATACAGATTTAAGACAAGAATTTACAACAAAACACTGGGATCCTTGAGCCGATGAAATCATAAATACAATTGAGCTAATAGTGATTAAATTTTTCATGTTAAATCCTTATGAGTTAATGGAAATAGTTGAACGCAGAGTTTATAAACTTCCTTCTTCTGATCTGACTCCATCAGATCAGAGAATTGCTTTCTAAATTCTTTTATAAGTAACTTGGCTTCCTCCATGCGATCCGGATCAAAGCATAAAGTGATGGCCGTAAAATCTCTTTCTTCAAATTTTGTAGTCTCTAAGGCATTACTCGCAATTTCTAAATTCTGACGATGTGCTTTTTTAAGTGCGGGAGTCGCAATTCCTGGGTCGACTTGATATTGAATTCCCGTAGCCACGCCATTTTCTTTCAAAAATCCTAAGCGAGTTAAACGTTCAATTGCCTCATTGGCCTTAGACTCTGAAATGTTTAAGCGCTTAGCAATCCATTTTGCTTCATTTTTAAATGTGCAAGTTTCAGATAGGGATAGAAGGGCAAAGTAATGCCAGTCTGAAATTAAATGAAAAGTATCAATATCAAGAGCTTTGAAAGTAACATCAGTAGAACTTTTCCCATTTAAAGAATTAATTAAATTTTCTATAACGTCAGGAGCAAGACCAAGTCCTCCTAAAATTTTGATACCCATTTTCGTCGTAACTTTTCTTTTGCCAGAGAGTATTTCAGAAATGGCTGATTGAGTAACACCAACCTTTTTTGAATAGGCCCGCATTGAAAATTGAGGATTTCGAGCCTGTCTATCTAGAAACTCTTTCAATAAAATATGTCTTACATTCTGTTCAGCTGTCATACATCTACCCTGTTAATGAAAGCGTTATAAACGAATTTATGGTTTTATAAAAGTAGTTTTAGATCAAAGTGATCTAAAAAAACAGATCAGATAATTTTTACACATAGAGGGTCCCCAACGGATTTTGAAAGTTGGGTCAGAGGATGAATTTAGCGATATCGATTTTGGTGATATAAGATTAAATAGTCAATTTATGCCGTACCTCAGGCCACTGGTCAAAATTAGCAAAGCCTAACTTGAAAAACAAAGATTTAATAAAAACCGAGGACTTCTTTTTGGTTTTTTTACCTCATATTCAAAAAATTTTAAAATCCTACCCCGATTTTCAATTGCTTTTAAAGCTTGGAAAAACATTTTCAAGGAACTTTTCATGCATTCATTTGAAACAAAGCCACCTCGAATAAAAGATCTTGTTAACGAGCACGTTATGGGTGATGTTTGGGTACGAGATACACCTTTTGGACCTGTAACCGATTCATTAAAAATTGCTGAAAAATTTGAAATGAATCATAAAAACGTATTGCGAGCTATCGATAAATGTCGGAGTGAACTTTTAATTCATCTCAAATTTGATCTGAATAAAAACCTTATTAAAAACAGTCACTTAGCTATGCCCATTGGTCGACTGAGACAATCGCGAAAAGTCGATATTGCGAGTTTAGTTTGGCCCTACTTCTTCTTTATATTAACAGTCCTAAGGCCCGAAGAATTTCTGCAGAAATTCTCTACCACTTCTTTATTCTTAAAACTTATCTTGATGGTCTTAACGAACGTCAGATTGGAGCGATCAGAGGTTACTATCGCCAAAAAATGAAAGATTCGTAATAGATTCATTATGACGTCAAAACAATCAATATTTGAAATTCATAAATCAATTTTTGCTTTCCCAATGGAAATTCATTACATTTTCAATAACATTAAACATTTTTCTGGCGCTTTATCTTGCTTTCAATAAGAAATGGAGAATGTGATGGAATTTCAAATTGAAAAGATTGAGGCAATGATTTACACCATCCGCGGGCATAAAGTAATGCTCGACAGCGACTTAGCAAAACTTTACGGGGTTGAAACAAAACGCTTAAATGAACAAGTAAGAAGAAATTTAGATCGATTCCCCTTAGATTTTATGCTCCAACTTACTTCTGACGAATTTGAGTTTTTGAAGTCGCAAATTGCGACTTCAAAAACAGGAAGTGGTGGAAAGCAAAAACTCCCATTAGTCTTCACTGAAAACGGAGTGGCAATGTTATCTGGAATTTTAAATAGTAAGCAAGCCATCCAAGTAAACATTGCCATCATGCGAACGTTCACAAAATTAAGAAGTTTCTGGGCAATGGATTTATCTTTGAAAGAAGAAGTTGGAAAATTCAAAGACGGAACAAGCCAACTTTTCAAGATTGTTTTTGAAAGGCTGGACAATCTCGAAGATCAAATTGCACCTAAGTTACCGGCAAATAGGAAAAAAATTGGACTTAACCCTAATCGAAAAGACTGATCAAGCGACCAAATAGTGACTCGAAAACTAAACAGGCGCAAGAGCTTTTTGAAAGGCACGTCCACGCTCTTCATAATTTTTAAATTGATCAAAAGAAGGAAATGCTGGAGAAAAAAGCAGTGTTCCTTGAAATTTTTCAACTCTTAAAATTCTTACCGCATTTTCAATGCGTTCAACATAACGACAAGAAACATCGATATCATTCTGTTCAATTTCGTCCAAAATATTTCGTCCCATTTCTCCAATGAGTAAAAGCTCTTTACAATATTTTTTTATTTCTGTGATATAAGGCAAAATAGAATCACCATGTCCACGTTTTTTTCCACCTAAGATAAGCTTGACGTTAGTATCTTCACGCCAAACGGCTTTTAAAGCAGTAAGAGTCGCATCCCAATTCGTGCTCTTTGCATCATCGTAAGCTAAAAACCCCCAAGGATTGTTCACAAATTCAATTCTGTGATGAACACCTTTGAAGCTATAGAGAATTTCCGTTAATTTCCCTAAATCTAACCCCAACTCTTTAAGTGCTAACATGGCAAACAC
>JACCDN010469172.1_pt1 | contig 23728 bp, 22 predicted proteins | sample 7441691 | NCBI WGS metagenome assembly JACCDN01 (sample SAMN15323439, study PRJNA562643) | freshwater metagenome | isolation source: river surface water | place: USA:Blue River Watershed | collected 2017-08-16 | reverse complement strand
CTTGGGCAGTATCTTCATCAAGACCAAATTTTTTGAGAATTTTATACCCAAGTTCGGTGTGAGCCCCTTGAGTTTCGTGGTCAATAGATTTACCAATATCATGAAAGAAACCAGCCTTTCGAGCCGCCGCGCGATCAAAACCAAGTTCTTCAGCAATCATGCCTGCCAAGAATCCAACTTCGGTACAATGGTTCAAAACATTTTGACCATATGAAGTGCGGTATTTAAGGCGACCAACAATCGAAATGAGTTTTGGATCTAAGCCTGGAATACCAAGTTCATACACGGCTTCATCACCAGCTTTTTTAATGTCCAAAGCCAATTCTTTTTTAGCCATTTCCACGTATTCTTCAATTTTAGCTGGTTGAATGCGACCATCTTTAATTAATTTTTCAATGGCCAATTGGGCAACGCGACGGCGGATGAGTGAAAAACCAGAGACTACAATCATGCCTGGTGTGTCATCAATTAAAATTTCGCAACCAGTGAGTTTTTCAATAGTTTTGATATTGCGACCGTCTTTACCAATAATCCGACCCTTCATTTCATCACTTGGCAAGTTAACAATCGTACCAGTGTTTTCATTGGCATGATTGCAAGCACAGCGTTGCATGGCATCAATGACAATGCGTTTGGCTTCATTATCAAATTGTTCACCATTATCTTTTTCAAGCTTACTAATGCGAGTGAATAAATCACCGCGGCTTTCAGTTTCCACTTTTTTAAAGATTTCTTCCATGGCTTGCTCTTTACTGTAACCAGAAATAGCCTCTAATTTTTTGCCAGCTGCTTCTTTAATTTCCTCAACCTTTACTTTAATCAATTTAACTTCTTCCACTTTTTGTTCTAATTTGGTTTTATTTTCTTCAAAACCTAACAATTTTTGATCATACAAAGTCTCCCGTTGTTCAAGACGGGTTTGAATTTGCTTGAGTTCTTGACGGCGTTCATCTTCCTCTTTTTTAGCATCATCAATAATTTTGATGGCTTTTTCTTTGGCCTGAAGCAAGAGTTCTTGTTCTTGATTTTTAGCTTCGGCCACGATTTTTTCAGCGCGTACTTCAGCTGAATTGGCTTTTGATTGGGCGATTTGTTGGCGTACTAAGTAGCCAATTAACACACCAACCAGTGCTCCACCCAAGAGGAGACTGAGGATTAATACAATAGACATAAAACCAGAATAGGACAGTTTCTGGGACAGAGATCAGACAACGAAAAAATTTCCTCTTTATTTTGAAGAGGAGAAGGAGATTGGAAGCGATTGAGGTTCAATCAGAGAAAATCGCATATTTCAGCCAAAATCTATCATTCGTTGGCTATCCGTCACCAGAAAAATCTGCCAATGATTTAAAATATTTACAATTAGAGTATACTAGAGAAATGAAAAAATGTCAACTTAAGACAACGTCGCGTTTCAAAGGACCAGAGTCGCGTCTCAAAGGACATTACGCGATATGATTCTGTTGAATCAGACGCGATTTCGAAAAATCGTATGAATAATAACCAAACCAAAGGGTGGGGGATACGAGATAGTGAGGGAGCTGAGGTCTGGGATGCTCGGCCAGCCGTAACTGATCCGGGACTAAAATCTTGGGTCAAGCTTTTGTTTTATCCAAAAAAGTTTGCACTATATCAGTACATGAAAAAAGGTCTACCAGAGCGAGCTCGGGTTTTGGATGTAGGGGCAGGCACGGGTGCCGCTTTGATTGAAATGAAAAAATTATTTCCTAAAATTGGCAAAGCAGTGGGTTTGGATGTGGTACAACTAGAAGTGGATATTGCCAATAGTCGGTTTGAAGAATATGGGGTTGAGGCTAGTGCCAGGATTTATGATGGCATAAATATTCCGTTTGATGATAATTATTTCGATGTGATTCATACTTCCGATGTGTTGGGACATGTGGAAAATGTGCCAGCTTGGCTGCGTGAATTGCATCGCGTGTTAAAACCCGGTGGACGGCTGGTGATGTTTAGCGAATCTCAATTAGGGAAACACGCGTATTTGCGCAATTATTTACTGAAGTGCGGACTTAATACTGATCCTCACGCTGAATTTCATATTTCTTTATTTTCCAAAACCGGTTTACGTGAATTATTAATTGGGGCCGGATTTACCGTTGATCGCATGTATTCGGCGGTTTGGGCCAAGTTTTTAGTTCATCCTGATGAACTGCATTCTGCTTTGCAAAAAGCTAAACCGCGTTTTCCAATTTTGCGGTTTTTTAATTCCATTCTTTTTTGGGTAAAAGAAAAAACCAAGCCATTTTCTTTAGCTGCGGCAGAATTTTATTCTTTTGTGGAAATGTATACGTTTGGTCGATTTGTAGAATCACAAGGGTATGTGATTTTGGGGCGAAAAAAATAAGCTTGCATTTTCCGTCAAAACCTGATAATTTTAGGACATTACCTTATTTTATATAAAGTTTATGAACCTTTGGCATGATGTAACTGCGGGCAAAAATGCTCCAGACGAAATCAATACTATTATTGAAATTCCTCGGAATTCTTTGAATAAATACGAAATTGACAAAGAAACTGGTTTGATTGCTCTAGATCGTGTCATGCATACTGGCCAAACTTATCCATTTGATTATGGTTTTGTTCCCCAGACTTTGTGGGAAGATGGTGATGCACTAGATGTGATTGTTCTCACTACAGAACCTTTGCCGATGGGAGTTTTAGTGAACGTTCGTCCGGTGGCAATTATGAATATGGTAGATAGCGGAGAAGGTGATGATAAAATTATCGCAGTTCCTGTTAGTGACCCACGCTGGAAAGATGTCAAGGATTTGGCTGACGTTAACGCACATACTTTGAAAGTCATTAAGCATTTCTTTGAAACATACAAGTCAATCCAAGAAAAAGTGGTGACAGTGTCTGGTTTCAAAGACGCAGCTGAAGCCAAGGCTGCCGTGGTCCATTCTCAAGAATTGTACCGCGCTAAATTTGCTAAATAAAGACCATTTTTAGTGGAAAAGCCCCAGGTTTGGGGTTTTTCTTATTTAAAGAGTATAATTGACTAATCTCTTCTAATCCCGTATACTGACGCTCACTATGAATGTATCAGAACTAGCCCGTCAACTTAAGATCAATACCAAAGATTTATTGGAGATTTTGCCAGTATATGGTTTTGATGTTGGTTTAAAAGCTGTAAAAATCGATGACCGTGTAGCTGAACAAATTACGCGTAAATGGCGTTTTATTCGCCGTGATTTAGAAGAAAAAAAGCGCAAAGAACAAGAAGAAGCTAAGAAAAAAGAACGCGCGCTTCGTAAAGAATCTGGTCAAAGCGTAATTTTGCCAAACTTGATTACGGTTCGTGATTTTGCTGAGCGCATGAATTTACCAACTACACAGGTAATCATGGAACTGATGAAAAATGGTATTTTGGCTAATCAAAATCAGAATATTGATTTTGACACTGCCAGTATTATTGCTGAAGAACTTGGTTTTGGAGTAATGCGCGAAGACGGTTCAGCTAAACAAGAAGATATTGATAAAGAAGCTTCACGTGTACAAGATTTGGAAGAAGCTTTGTCTCGTGGTGTTGGTACCACTCGTCCGCCAGTGGTAGTCGTGATGGGACACGTTGACCACGGTAAAACTAAATTACTCGATACTATTCGTTCCACTAATATCATGGCCAAAGAAGCCGGTGGTATTACGCAGCATATTGGTGCGTACCAAACTGTGTGGAAAGATCCAAAAACAAAAGTTGAACGCGCGATTTCTTTTATTGATACTCCGGGCCATGAAGCGTTTTCTATGATGCGTAGTCGTGGTGCCAAAGTAGCAGATATTGCGATTTTGGTAGTAGCGGCTGATGATAGTGTAAAACCACAAACTGATGAAGCGATTAATATTATTCGCGCGGCCAAATTGCCATTTGTTGTGGCCATCAATAAAATTGATAAAGAAGCGGCTGATCTTGATCGCGTAAAAAATGATTTGGCGCAACGTAATATTATTCCTGAAGAGTGGGGCGGAGATGTGCCAGTGGTAGGAATTTCTGCGAAAAATAATGTTAATATTGATAAATTGCTTGATGTTTTGCTTTTGGTGGCTGATGTAAATGAAGACAAAATTAAAGCTGATCCAACTCAAGCTGCCGTTGGAACCATTATTGAATCCAACGTGCATAAGGGCATGGGTCCAGTGGCTACGGTTTTGGTTCAATCAGGTACTTTACACAATGGCGACAAGTTGGTGGTAAATAATGAAATTTACGGAAAAGTTCGCGCCATGAAAAATTATCGTGGTGAAACTATTACCGAAGCCACGCCATCTACCCCGGTACAAATTATTGGTTTCAAAGTTGCGCCAGAAGTTGGTGACGTGTTAGATGTAAGTAAGGCTGATATAGCGACAGAAATTGATGTAAAACAAAAACGTTCTGAACAGACTGGTGCTGAGCGTACAAGTATTAGTGAGGGTCAAACCATGGATGAAGAACATGCTAAAAAGACTTTGAATTTGGTCATTAAATCTGATGTGCTTGGTTCATTGGAAGCGATTATTGCTTCATTGGCCAAAATTATTCATGAAGAAGTGGCTGTGCATATTATTGGTAAAGGCCTTGGTAATATTACAGAAAATGATGTTACCAAAGCTGAAACTGCCAATGCCGTTATTGTAGGATTTAACGTGCGTCCTACACCAATGGCTCAGCAAATGATTCGTGATAAAAATTTGACCTTTACTAATTACACGGTAATTTACGATTTGATTAACTGGGTAAAAGCGGAATTGGAAAAAATGTTGGAAAAAGAACATATTATCACTGAACTTGGTACTATGAACGTGCTTGCAATTTTCCGCAAAGAAAAAACTTCGGCAATTGTGGGTGGTGTGGTTACTAATGGTAAGGTACAAAAAAATGAAACTGTTCGTATTAAACGCGAAGGTCTCATGATTGCTACTGGTACGGTTGTTGCGGTAAAGATTGGTCAACAAGAAGTTAAAGACGCGTTTGAAGGGACTGAATGTGGTGTACAAATTTCAACTAAAGAAAAAATTGAGGTTGGAGATAAATTGGAAATTTTCCACGAAGAAATTAAAGTTAGAAAAATTGTATTTTAATTTGAAATTATATGGAAGAAATTATTGTAACCGACGCCAATTTTCAAAAAGAAGTTTTGGAATCAACTGTGCCAGTACTCGTAGATTTTTGGGCTCCTTGGTGTGGACCTTGCCAAATTATGGGGCCTTTGCTTGATGAATTGGCCGGTGAATGGGATGCAAGTAAAATTAAAGTAGCCAAAATGAATGTTGACGATAATGCTACTATCCCTGGCAATTATCGTGTGATGAGTATTCCTACTTTTATTCTTTTCAAAAATGGTCAAGCTGTGGAAACATTGGTTGGTGGTATGCCTAAAGAAAAATTAAAAGCGGGTGTGGAAAAACATCTTTAATCTTCAATAAGCAAAGTTTTTAAGCGGCTCGTGTGGCCGCTTTTTAATTTTATTTTACTTTTGGGAATATCCCATTCTTCAGAAATTAATTCAATCAGGGCTTCGTTGGCGGCACCGTCCACGGGTGGGGCTAAGAGTTTTACTTTAATGACGCCATCAAGTTGCGTTTCTAAAATTTCATTCGTGCGACTGCGCGGGGTGACTTTGAATTTGTAGATTTTTGACATAGTATTTGTGTTTATTTTACCAGGTAAAGTATTCCTTGACTATTACTGAGGCGAGAGTACAATATTCTTATATAAAAAAATATATGAATAATCCATTTGAAAACGCTCTGACCCAATTAGAAAAAGCCGCTACTGTTATGAAGCTTGATCCGGCCCACAAAGCCCAGCTTTCGGCCCCAAAACGGCTGCTCACAGTCTCAATTCCGGTTAAAATGGATAGTGGTGAAATTAAAGTCTTCACTGGTTACCGCAGTCAATATAATGACGCGCTTGGTCCATTTAAAGGCGGTATTCGCTACCACTGGAATGTGACTGAAGATGAAGTAAAAGCTTTGTCATTCTGGATGACCATGAAATGTGCGGTTGCTGGCTTGCCACTTGGTGGTGGTAAAGGTGGTATTATTGTTAATCCAAAAGAATTGTCAGAAGGAGAATTGGAACGCTTGTCTCGCGGTTACATTCGCGCGCTGTACAAATATGTTGGTCCGACTCAAGATGTACCAGCTCCAGATGTATACACCAATGGTCAAATCATGAGTTGGATGCTCGATGAATACGAAAAACTGGTGGGTGAAAAAGCGCCAGGTATGATTACTGGTAAACCACTCGCACTTGGTGGATCACGTGGACGTGACAAGGCTACGGCGCAAGGCGGTGTGTTTGTACTCATGGAAGCCGTCAAAAAAATGGGTTGGGATCCAAGCAAAACTACGGTCGCAATTCAAGGTTTTGGTAATGCCGGTGCCCACATGGCCGATTTATTGTACGCTTTGGGTTTCCAAATTAAAGGCGCCACTGACTCTGGTGGTGGTATTCGCGTGGTAAATGGCTCAATCAATCCTAAAGATTTGCGTGACCATAAAGAAACAGGCAAGAGTATTTACACGATGGCCAACATTGATTCACTTTCAACGTATGAAATTGAAAATGAGCAATTATTAGAAATGGATGTGGATATTTTGATTCCAGCGGCTTTGGAAAATCAAATTACCGTCGCCAATGCTGATAAAATTAAAGCCAAAATGATTGTGGAATTGGCTAATGGTCCAACTACGCCGGAAGCAGATGAAATTTTGCACCAAAAGGGGATTGTGGTGGTACCTGATATTTTGGCCAATGCCGGTGGCGTGACTGTGAGTTATTTTGAACAAGTGCAAAATGCCGCCAATTATTATTGGACTGATGAAGAAGTGATGCAGAAATTAGAAAAAATTATGGTTACCGCTTTTCACGAAGTTTGGGCGGCCAAAGAAAAATATACCATTGATATGCGCACCGCGGCCTTTGTTTCAGCTTTAACGCGTGTTAGTGCGGGCATGCAAAGTCGAGGTTTAATTTAATACTATGTCTGAAATTCGTCGTCCGTCAGGAGTTGATCGTCCGCTCATTCCACCTGTTGAACCTGTTTCAGGGGGAAGTTCAAGCAAAAAATTTACCCCAGGCGAACAAAAACCAGCACCGGAAAAAATTAAGTTAAAAGAAGGTGAACGTAAACGAATTTGGGTGGCGAGTGCGAGTGGAACTTATAATAAGAGTGGTAAAAAAGATGGTGAATGGAAAATGTTAACCCAAGCAGAAGCTGAAGAATTAGGTTTATTGTGGGAAGAATAATTTTAAAAAGCAAGGTAAATTGGCCTTGCTTTTTTGACTTTATCAGAGTAAGATGGCCTAATCTATGCAAGAATTTATTGAAAAAATTATTAAAGAAGCTGGGGAGTTAGGCTTGGTCTTTTACCAAAAAGGGGTTAGTTCAAGCATGAAAACTCATGCCCATGATTTGCTCACCGAAGCTGACACTGCCCTCAGTAATTTTTTAGTAGAAAAAATTCACGCGGCCTACCCGGATCATCATATTTATAGTGAAGAAATGGCCACAGATATTAATCCAGGTGCGGAATATGAATGGGTGATTGACCCGATTGATGGTACCTGGAATTTTGCGCAACACATTCCTATCTGGGGAATTTTAATTGCGGTAGTTGAGCGCGGCGTAACTAAATATGCTGCAACCTATTGGCCAGCAGATAATCATTTGTATACTGCGGAAAAAGGCAAAGGGGCATTTTTGAACGGTGAACCAATTCATGTTTCTGCTAAAAAAGAATTAAAGGGTTCAGTGGGTAATACGTTTTCGAGTTTAACCCAACCACATGCTGAAGCGATTTCTAAGCTAACTCAGATTTTATTTTCCAAAGGCGCGGGGATTAAAAACTACAGCTGCATGTACAATGCGATGCTCACCGCCCGTGGTGTGTTAGATTTTTATGTCAGTAATGGTGGGCTTGATTATGATCATTTGGCTCCACTGTTAATTTGCGAAGAAGCTGGTGCGGTGGTTACCGATACGTACGGCCAGCCATGGAAACGGGGAGTACATAACATTGCGATGGCGAATCCGGCTATACACGCTGAATTACTTACGCTTTTGGCTTAGATCTTCTTAGGTTTTTTATATAAAGATAAAGCACTTGCCTAGCTTGCTTTTTTTGGTTTTGGGCAGTAAAATGGGCTGTATACCTATACTATATGAATAAATACGACCCAAAAGCCGTGGAACCTAAATGGCAGAAATTCTGGGAAGATAATCAGACTTTTCGTGCGGAAACTGACCCAAGCAAAGAAAAATTTTTTGGGTTAATTGAATTTCCGTATCCAAGTGGTGCTGGTTTGCATGTAGGTCATCCTCGTTCGTACACCGCCATGGATGTGATTACGCGTCAAAAGCGGATGGAAGGAAAAAATGTGTTGTACCCAATTGGTTTTGATTCATTCGGTTTACCAACGGAAAATTTTGCGATTAAAACTGGTCGGCCACCAGCCGAAATTACTGATGAAAATATTGCCAATTTTACGCGCCAATTAAAAGCCTTGGGTTTTGGGTTTGATTGGTCACGCGCGGTAACCACGAGTGAGCCTGAATACTACAAGTGGACGCAATGGATTTTTTTGCAACTATACAAACATGGTTTGGCCTACAAAACTAATCAGCCAATTAATTGGTGTCCAAAAGATAAAATTGGTTTGGCCAATGAAGAGGTTGTTGATGGTTGCTGCGAACGCTGTGGTAATCCAGTAGAAAAACGCAACAAAGAACAATGGATGCTGGCGATTACCAAATATGCGGATAAACTTTTGGAAGGTCTGAACGAAGTGGATTATATTTCTCGCGCCAAAACACAACAAGAAAATTGGATTGGTCGCAGTGAAGGGGCGGAAATTAATTTTTCAATTAAAGATTCGGAACAAAAAATTAAAGTCTTTACTACTCGCCCGGATACAATTTTTGGTGTGACTTTTTTGGCTGTGTCCGCCGAATGGGCAGAAAAATGGTTTGCTGATAAAGAAGCAAATAAAGAGATTAAAGAATATATTGCGGCCACTTTGCAAGGTCGTACTACGGCCGTGGCGCGTGAAGAAGTGGAGAAGACTGGAATTGATTCTGGAATTGTGGCCGTAAATCCAGTGTCTGGTGATGAAGTGCCGGTGTGGATTGTGAATTATGTGCTCGCTGATGTGGGTACGGGTGCGATTATGGCGGTGCCAGCGCATGATGAGCGGGACTGGGAGTTTGCGCAGAAGTTTGAATTGCCGATTAAGCAAGTGGTGGCACCATATTTTGTTGGAACAGGTAAAGACGCGGCCCAAAAAGGTGCAGAAACTTTGGATAGAAAAGTGGTTGATGCGATTATTGAAAATCAAGCCGGTGAGTTTTTATTACTAAAGGAAACGGCAAACGGAATTGAGCACTATCATTTCGTAGGTGGTGGTACAGATGGCGAAGATGACCTTATTGCTCTGGATAGAGAAATCCGTGAAGAAACGGGTTATACTGATTTTGTAATCAATAAAAAAGTGACTGGTGATGTAATTTGTTTGGGCTTTCGTCAAACTAAAAATAAAAATCAGAAAACAACCGGGCCTTTTTATCATGTTAAACTCCAGAGTGATACGCGTGTTACCAGTGAAGTGGAAGCCGGAAATCATTCCTTGGTTTGGGTAAAGAAAAATAAAGTTAAAGAACTTATTACTTGGCCTCATCATGTGTACGGCTGGGAATGTTTTTTGAACCAGAAAGAAATTTTTACAGCTGAAGGTCAAGTTATTAATTCAGCTCAATTTGATGGTTTGAGTTCAATTGAAACTCGGGAAAAAATAATTGCCTTACTGGAAGAAAAGAAAATTGGTAATCATAAAGTGCAATTCAAATTGCGTGATTGGGTTTTCTCACGCCAACGCTATTGGGGCGAACCAATTCCGTTGGTTTTTTGTGAAAATTGCGCGGATAAAAAGTATAATTTTATTTTTGTTCATGGCTACACTTCTAGTGCTGAACGTGGTTTTAAACCGTGGTTGAAAGCTGAATTAGAAAAACAAGGTCATAAAGTTTGGAACCCGGATCTACCAAATACTGAAACACCAAATGTCGACAAACAATCCCAGTTTGTTTTGGATAATTGTCCATTTGCGTTTGATGCCAATACTGTTTTGCTTGGACACAGCTTGGGTGGTACGGTGATGTACCGTATTTTGGAAAAAATAAATACAAAAATTGGTAAGGCTTTATTTATTGATCCGGTGGTAAAACCTAAGTTTAATGACCAAGATCGTCCGGGTGTTGTGAATAGTTGTGATTGGAATTTTGATTGGAATAAAATTCGGGAACATTTTTCTGAAGCAGTAATTTTGGGTGATACTGGTGCACCAATTATTAAAAAAGAGCATCTTGAAGAGTTGCAAAGAAATCTGGATGCTAAATTAGTTTTTGAGACCCCTAATGTTCCTCATTACTCATCTATCGATGGTTTGGTTGGTGAAGAACCAGCAATTTTAAAAGTTTGTCAAAATAATGGTTGGATTCCTCTTCCCGAAAGTGAGTTGCCTTTGACCTTGCCAAAAGTAGAAAAATATTTGCCAACTGATACTGGTGAATCACCACTCGCGGCTATGACTGATTGGGTCAAGACCACTTGTCCGAAGTGTGGTGGTCCGGCACGCCGTGAAACTGATACCATGCCAAACTGGGCTGGTTCGAGTTGGTATTTCTTGCGCTACATGGATCCGCAAAATGCCAAAAATTTGTTTACAGCTAATGGTTTTAAATTCCGTCCAGCCATTGAGCCAACCGAAAAAGACAAAACTTATTTTGCCACTTTTAAGCAGGTATATCAGGATTTGGAAAAACAAAATATTAAAGTGTGGGCCGGTAATCGTTTGCTTTTGAATGGTTTGAATCGTAATTTGTGGACTGAATTCCGCACCGTTTGTTTGGTGGCTTGGAATGATGATAAAGCCGCGATTGCTAATTATTTATTAGAGCAAGGTTACACGTTAACACAATCATTTAATCAAAATGATTTGTACGAAAAAGCTGGTGTACGCGTAGAAATTGTTCCGGTTTGGAAAGAGAATGGGGAAATGTACAGTTTGACTTACCAAGGCGCCAAACAACCAATGCAAGCACGCGATTTACCAGAAGTACTCATGGGTCACTTGTGGGGTTTTTCTTTCCGGATTATTTCACCAGAATATAATTTGGCTCATTACGAATTTACGGAAAAACATGAGTCAGATGGTCAAAGTAATCAAGAAAAAATTGCCTTCTTATCAGAATGGGTAGAAAAAATTAATCCAAATATTCGGTATTGGAATCAAGTGGATTGGTACAATGGGGGAATGGAGCACACCGTGCTGCACTTACTGTATTCTCGTTTCTGGAATCAATTTTTGTATGACATTGGTGTGGTACCAATTTTGGAACCATACAAAAAACGCACCAGTCACGGCATGATTCTGGCCAAGGGCGGTGAAAAGATGAGTAAATCCAAAGGCAACGTGGTGAACCCTGATGAAATGGTGGAATTATATGGTGCTGATGCGCTCCGCACTTACATCATGTTTATGGGGCCATTTGATCAGGCCGTAGAATGGGATACCAACGGGCTAGTAGGCGTGCGTCGTTTTCTTGATAAAGTGTGGAACTTACAGGAAAAAGTTAGTGATAGTGCTGAGACAAATAAAAAAGTGGTTACCCAACTTCACCAAACCATCAAAAAAGTGACTGATGATATTGCGAACATGAGTTTCAATACACCAGTGGCTAAATTAATGGAACTCGTGAACGCCATGAGTACTGAAGAACAGATTGCCAAAACTGATTACCAAATTTTAATCAAATTAGTGTCCGTGTTTGCGCCACACATTGGCGAAGAATTGTGGTCAATGTTTGATACTGGTGGTTCTGTTGCCTTGGCTACTTGGCCAGTCTACGATGCCTCGCTGGCTAAAGACAGCGAAGTGACGGTGGCTGTGCAAGTAAATGGTAAAGTACGCACTGAATTGGTGGTGTCACCAGACATTGCCGAAGCCGAAATTAAATCAATGGCTTTGGCTAACGAAACCATCCAAAAATGGTTAGAAGGTAAAGAACCAAAAAAAGTAATTTATGTTAAGGGCCGGTTGGTTTCGATTGTACTGTAATTAGTCCACAATTTACACACAGATTCTTCACAGGTTACGCACAAAAAATAAAAAACACTACTTGAAGAGAGTAGTGTTTTTGTTTACAGTAAATATTAGGAGGGGAATTGAGCCGCATTCCTAGCGGTTTTTTGTTTGCAAAAAAATAAAATATGGAAAAAATAATAGAATACACATCAGAGAATCAAGTTTTTTGGGAGTGGACTGAGAAGAAAATTCAACATGATTCTGAATCTGAACCAGGGTTTCATTTTTACGAACGCGAGATATGGTGGGCTGCTTTAGGCAAAAATATTGGGCATGAGATGGATGGTAAAAATTCTAGTTTTGAAAGACCGGTTTTGATCTTAAAGAAGTTCTCTCATTCTATGTGTCTAGTTCTGCCGCTAACTACCAAAGTTAGAGAGGAAAACGAGAATTATTTTAAATTACCAATAGATGGAAAGCAAGGGGCTGTAGTTTTGCCGCAACCTAGAACGATTAGTATTAAAAGACTTATTAATTATGTTGAAACAGTTAAACCAGAAGATTTTTCATTGATTAAAGAAAAATTCAACAAAATTTTGGCCTAAAATTCTACAACCCCGGTCCAAAAGAGGAGTCGGGGTTGTCGGGCCACTAAATTTCTCTAGTGGCGAAGGTAAATTAACTATAATTTAAAAATTATAATTTGTCAATATCCAAAATGTTAATCAAACTCCATAAAATCTTCTTTTCTAAAAGCAAAATGTTTGCAATTTTGTGCTTGGCTTTTTTAATTGGCGTAAGCGCGGCGTCATTAATGGAATTTAAAATTAATAAAGAATTAGGCTTTGCCTTAATAGGAACGTTGGGTTTTGTAATGTATATCTGCGTAAAATTTAAAAATAAATATATAAAAGAATTTTTTTGGCTCATAAGAGTATTTGGCATATTTTTCGCAATTATTTTTGGTCTCTTACGGTTTACTTTAATTTTTCCCGCAAATTCACCGGAGCGAGTGGAATATTACGCTCAAAATAAATTAGAAATTATTGGGATTATTGCTACTGAACCAGACGTACGTTTGGATGGTACGCGCTATATTGTAGACGCATACCAAGTGTCAGTTTCAAGCACGCTTAAAAATGTAATCGGCCGTGTATATTTGAAAAGTGATCGCTATCCACAATATAAATATGGCGACCAACTGAAAATAAAATGCGCATTGGAAAAACCAGAACCAATTGTTGATGAATTAACGGGGCAAACTTTCAGGTATGATTTGTATTTGGCCTTGCAAAAGGTTTTTGCCATCTGTAATCGCTCACAAATTACCAAACTCTCAAGCGGCAATGATGATTATATTTTTACGGCAATTTTACAAGCCAAACATGCACTCGCGAATAAAATATCTGATTTGTGGCCAGAACCAGAGGCTAGTTTTATGGCTGGTTTATTATATGGATATCGCGGCGGGCTCGGTGAACTTAATGAATTATTTAGTCGCACCGGTGTTACCCATATCGTAGCCGTGTCTGGGTTTAACATTTCCGTGATTGCTACAATTTTAATTACTACTGCCACCTACGCCCAAGTACAGAGGCAAAAAGCTTTTTGGCTGGTATCTGTTGGAATTGTAGGTTTTGTTATATTTACGGGTGCTTCGGCCTCAGTTGTTCGTGCGGGAGTCATGGGAATTATTGCACTCCTAGCCAAACACGTTGGCCGCTTATCGCGCATTGGTAATGTCATGGTAACCGCGGCCGTGATTATGGTTTTACAAAACCCATTAGTGCTTTGGTATGATGCTGGTTTTCAACTCTCGTTTTTATCCACGCTTGGTTTAGTATATGTGAGCCCCCTGCTCCAAAGATTTGAAAAATATTTACCAGAATGGTTGGGTTTACGTGAAAATATTCTCTCTACTTTTTCCGCAATTATTTCCACCTTACCTTTAATTTTATATCAATTTGGTCGTCTATCACTAATAGCACCCATTGTAAATGTGTTAATTCTTTGGCTTATTTCTTGGCTCATGCTAGCTGGTGTTGTAGCCGTGATGATTGGCTCAATTATCCCTCAATTAGGAATTATTGTGGCCTGGCCAGCGCATATGGGCATGCAATATATTATTATTGTGGTAAAATGGTTTGCGGGATTATCATGGGCCAGTGTGGATATCCGCGCACCCGCATGGCTGGCTTTACTTGTGTATATACTGTTAATAATGTCTATTATTCGCCACAAAAAAAGAAAAAAATAAAGTAGATTTTATCTATTACTTATGCTAAAGTTAATTAACTATGCATACTCTGATCTTTGCCCCTACTCAAAAATATAGTTTGTGGAGTTCAATCTCGCTTTGGATTTTTTGCGGAATTGGTATATTTTTTACCCTAACTCTTTTATCGCAAGCTGTCACAAATTGGCCAAGTGACAGTAGTTATAAAAATGTGATTTTAGGTTTGCCACTATTATTATTTTTTGTCTGGTTTAGAATTCAATTTTTTGGGCAAAGTACTATTACTATTAATTCAGAAATAATCTCTCAACGACAGCCAGTAGTTTCGCCACGTGTTGCTTGGAATAATATTGCTTCAGTGCAATTTAAAGAAAGTACGCGTATGGTAAATGGTGCTGGCGCTATGGTGCGCGTGCATCGTCGTTTAGCAGAAATTAAAACTAAAAATAATAAGCGAGTAAATTTTGTTCTATCCACCTTGGGACAAAGTGATCGTGAACAAGTGGAGCGCTGGCTTGAGCAAGCTGTCTCAACTGGTGATGTGCCTGGTGAATTATTAGTTATTTTAAAAAATAAATGAACAAGAAAAAAACACAAGTATTAGATTCTGCGCCTGGGTATGACCTGGCGAGTGGTGGGTATGATAAAAAAGAAGCCTATTTAAATAGTTTTGAAAAAGGTCAGGTTTTTGAATTGCTCGGTGATGTCATGGGAAAAAGTATTTTAGATGTGGGAGCAGGGACTGGCCGTTTTTCAATTCCTTTGCAAAAAAAGGGTGGGGTTGTGACTGCTTGCGATGTGTCTGCCGAAATGCTCAAAGTATTGGCCCGAAAAAATCGGCATATTGAAATAGTGGTGGGCGAAGCCGAATCTCTGCCGTTTCCGGATAGTTCCTTTGATATTGTGACAGCCGCGTTTTTAATTGTGCATTTAAAAAATCCTACTCGTTTTTTTGATGAAGTGTACCGGGTGCTCAAAGATGGGGGATTATTTTTAGTTACTAATGTTAATCAAAAAGATCCGCCGGTAGTGGAAACTAAAGTCGGGCCAATTGTGATTGAATCCTTCTATCATCGGCCAGAAGAAGTCCGAGAAATTTTAGAAGAATTGGCTTTTTCCATTGAATCAGAAACTTTTGTAAAAGAAAACACGATTTGGATTAACCAGATCGTGTTAGCTAAAAAATGATGGGGTTGTTCTGCAGCAACCCATACCCCTACTCTTGGCATTGCCCTCACCACCGCCACCTGGATGCTAATGTTAAAATAATTGAGTGGTTGTGGTTGCCAGCGTTGCAAACGGTGTGAAAAAGGGATTTATAGGGCTGCCGCAGAACAGAATAAACTATACTATAACAGACGTTTTGTCAATAGTACTACGTGGATAAATATGAAAAAAATCTTCTTATTTTTTATAATTTCTTTGGTTGTGATCGGCCTAATTTTGGTATTGGAAATCAAAGGCATAATTACCTGGCGCTGGGAATTTACCAAAAATAAAAGTGCCAATTTGGAGGTCGCGTTCATGGACATTGGCCAGGGAGATGCCGCAATTCTAAAATTTCCTAATGGTCAAACCATGCTTGTAGATTGTGGCAAAGATGCTTCGATTTTATCTGCGCTTGGACGCAATTTACCCTGGTCCAAACGCGATTTAGATTATTTGGTAATTACACACCCGCACGCTGATCATTTTGGTGGATGCTTGGATGTATTGGCCCGATTTAAAGTTCATCATATTTATGTAAATGGGTATGCTGGTGATCACGGGCAATTATTTGAAAGTTTTAATTCAGCGATAAAAAATGAAATACGGGTTGATGGTGCAGAAAATATAATTTTGAGTGCGTCAGAAAGTTTGGAAATTGGCAGTACTACTATTAGATTTATATATCCTGACCATGATCTAGGTAAAGATCCTCGTATACCAGCTAGCCAGGCCCCGCTTGATATCAATGATACTTCAGTGGTTTTGAAAGTAAGTTATGGTACGCAAGATATTTTATTAACTGGAGATATGGAAAAACCATTGGAAAATTATTTAATCCAAAAAGATCGCCATATATTGGGAGCTGAGATTTTTAAAGCAGGCCATCATGGTAGTGATTCATCTTCTGGGGAAGAATTTATAACTGCAGTTCAGCCTGATTTTTGTATTATTTCATCTGGCAAAGGTAATTCATATGGACATCCACATGGTTCAACCGTTCGCCGCTTAGAAAGAATGGGCTGTGAAGTTTTACGCACTGACCAGAGAGGTGATATACTAATGACGATTACTTCGTCTACTAGTGTTGTTGAAAAATGAAAAAAATAATTTTAACTGCGTTTGTACTTTTCTGTTTAGTGCCTGTTTCGACTTTGGCAGCCTTTGATTTTGTGGTTGATAAAGTAGTAACCATATCTAATCCTAATGCAGTTGAAGGTCAAACCGTAAAATTATACACCGTGGTAGTGAATAATGAATTTACGACTTTATCGGGGAAAGTAAATTTTTATAATGGAGGACAATTAATTGGGACGGCGGAAATTAAAAAGCTTGGGTTGGAAGATGCTGAGCAGGTTTTTATTTCATATATACTTCCTGCTGGATCTTTGTCTATCACTACTCAATTAGCCGCTGTGTCAGTGGTTGCTAAAAATGGTGAGACACGAAGCATTACTGAAGCTGAAGTAAAAAACACTAATCCACCTGCGGTTTTTGAGATTGATGCAGACAATGACAAAGACGGAATTGGTAATAAAACTGACCCTGATGATGATAATGATGGCATTAATGATGTTAAAGAGGGTGAGATGGGTACTGACCCACTTAAAGCCGATAGTGATGGTGATGGATTATCAGATCAAGAAGAAATTGATAAAAAAACTGATCCTAAAAAAGCAGATAGTGATGGTGATGGGATTAATGATAAGAATGATTTATTTCCTAATGACTTAAAAGAAAATAGCGATAGTGATAAAGACGGAATTGGGGATAATACTGACCCAGATGATGATAATGATGGACTTAACGATGATAAAGAAAGAGCCGTTGGTAGCGACCCTGTAAAAGCAGATACAGATAATGACACGGTAAAAGATGGTGATGACGCCTTGCCACTTGATGCCAAAGAAAGTAAAGACAGCGATCAAGATTTGATTGGTGATGGCGTGGATACCGATGATGATAATGACAAAATTTTAGATGAAGAAGAGAAAATATTAGGTACTGACCCGGTTAAAGTGGATACTGACGATGACGGCGCCACTGATTATGAAGAAAAAGTTGCAGGTACAGACCCAAAAGTCAGTAATAAATCTGAAGTAGAAAAAACCTTAGGTTTGTTTACTTCAGCCAGTACAGATAAGTGGTATTATTTGCTATTTGATAAAAGATGGAAGCAAACTATTTGGTTAGTGTTAGGTTCTTTTCTTTTTGGGTGGATAGTGGGTCGCAGACGTGAGTACTAATGTGCTATACTAAGCGCATAGTTTTTTATGTCCTTGTTTAAGCAAAAAATTGAATCATACGTTGGCGTGGATATTGGCGCACAAAGCATGAAAGTGGTGGAATTGCGTCGCACCAAAGGCCGACCACAATTGTGGAGTTATGGTTTAGCCGATATTCCTGAATTTGATCCAGCGCCTTTTTTGTCTGATGGAATTTTACCGTCTAATGTTAGCGCGCATAGTGCGGCTACACCTGCTGTTACTGATGCGGCCGCAGCTTGGGAATTGGAATTTAGTGATGAAAGGGCTGATCATTATGGAGAATTGCTTTCTGAATTAATGCATCGTTCACATATTGTTGGGAAGCGCGTGGCTTCAAGTTTGCCAGTTTCTCAAGTATTTCACACCATTATTAATTTGCCTCCGGTTCCAGAAAAGGAAATTGACCATTTAGTTAAATCTGAAATTGCCAAAGTACTGCCACGGCCGATTGATGAAATGCAGATTGTGTATCAGGCCGTACCGCTGACTGAGGAAATGAAAAAAAATTATACCCGTCTTTTGGTAACGGCTGCTCCAAAAAAAGTAGTGGCTTTTTATTCTCGAATTTTTGCCAAAGCTGGCTTGAGCTTACAAGAATTAGAAACCGAAGCTTTTGCACTAGCACGGTCATTAGTAGGAAAAGATGAATCCTTGACCATGCTTGTAGCCATTGGTGCTACGCGTACTAATTTTTCTTTGGTTGATAAAGGTTTACCCATGACTGAGCGTGGTTTGCAAATTGGAGGTGAAACTTTGGATGCGGTGATTGCTGAACGTTTGGGAGTTACTCCCAAAGAAGCGGCCATGTTCAAGCATGACTTGGCCAATTCACCGGTTGTTATTGGTGCTGAGCCCTTCATGCGCTTTTTAGAGCCAATTGCCAAAGAAATCCAACATAATTTTGACACGTATCTCAGCCAAACCGGAAATGAAGGTAGAAAACCAGAGAAGATTGTTTTAACTGGTGGTGGAGCAGAATTTCCAGTAGTGGCTGAATATTTAAAAAATCAATTTCCGATGCGTGTGTTTGTGGGTGACCCGTGGGCGCGGATTTTGCATCAAGACGCGCTTCGGCCAATTTTGCATGAAATTGCACCGCGACTAGCTACTGCCTTAGGTTTGGCTCTAAGGAACTTTTGATTTGCTTCACTTACTCAGGTTCGCTATACTAACTTCAAACCCTGTTTCTTAATATATGTCCCAGGCAATCCACGTGGTTTTAGTAGAAGATGATACTTTTTTAGCATCTATCTATAAAACCAAATTTGAACAAGAAGGTTTTAAAGTTTCTGTTTCAGATAATGGTGAAGATGGTTTGGATGCCGTGCGTAAAAAACAACCAGATCTAGTGCTTTTGGATATTCTACTTCCAAAGCGTGATGGATTTTCTGTGCTCGCAGAATTAAAATTAGATAAACATACAGTCAATATTCCTGTAATTTTGCTCACTAATTTGGGTCAAAAAGAAGATGTGGAAAAAGGTCTCAAAGAAGGTGCCGCTGGATATATTATCAAAGCGCATTCACGTCCTTCAGAAACTGTGGCTGAAGTAAAAAAGATTTTAAAAATTAAATAATTTCTTACCTTTAAATTACTTGTATGAATCGCAAAGGGTTTACGTTAATTGAACTGTTAGTAGTGGTGGCAGTGATTGCTCTATTGTCTACACTTGCGGTGATTGGACTTGGTTCAGCTCGCAAAAAAGCCAATGATGCGCGTCGTCTTTCTGACATGACCCAAATTCGTTTTGCTTTGGAAAGTTATTTTACCAAACGTAATGGTTATCCAATTACCCAAGCTGGTGGGGTCATGCTTGGTGGTGGATCTGCCGTATGTTTGAACGCTGAAGGTTTTGCACCTGCTGGTTGTACTGACCCACTTATGGCTATTATTCCTCATGACCCAGGTGTAGGCACTTACGTATATACTTCAGTGGATGGAAAAACATATAAAATTTTAGCCACCTTAGAAGCAGGGACTGACACTCTGAAACCGGGTTCAATTGCTGTTGATCCGTTTACTATTAGAAATGGACAATAATTTTCGTTTTAGCCATTATGCATTTTTTGGTTGGCTTACTATGGTTTTTGGTGGGTATAATTACGGCCGCAATTGGCCTAGCTGTGGTTTGGCGAGCAGAACATAATAAATGGCTTAATTTTTTTGGGTTTCATCGTGAATTGCCTTGGTATGGTTTAGTGAGCGTGGTAGTGGTAGGATTTCTTTCTGCATTTTTTTGGTATATACAACCAGGCAGCAGTGCTCTGGTTATTTTTTTACAAATAATTTTAGCAGCAGTATTGGCTGTGACTTTTATTAGTGACATGCATTTTGGTGCGATTAATCTGCCGGTTTTGGGAGTGGGAAGTGTGGCAGTGTTAGTGGGAATTGCCTTGCATCAGTCTTGGTTACCAAGTCTTTTGTCTGCGCTGGCCGCAGCTGGAATCTCGGCTTTGTTCTTTTTGTGGCAATATGTACTTTCACGTGGGCAATGGGTTGGAATTGGTGATGCTTGGTTGGGTGCATTTCTAGGTTTATTCACTGGTTGGTATGAAATTTTATTTGTAACTGCGGGTGGATATGGTTTGGCCGCGTTTACAGCCTTTGTTTTAATTTTCATTTTTAGAAAGAAAAATTTGCATCGTTTGCCACTGGGTGCGTTTTTGTCATTTGCTTCCATGGTTTTTTTCTTACTCAGTCTTACTCGTTACTATGGAGCAGTCTGAAGAAATAAAAAAAATAGCAGACTGGCAACATTTTTCAGAGCAAACTATTGATAGAGTATTGGCCAAAGAGTCCGTGACCTTACACGGTTTGTCAGTGGAAGAAGTAAAAAAACGCCAATCCATATTTGGTTCAAATGAATTGGGTAAACAAACAGTGCGCTGGTATCATGTGTTAGGACGACAATTTGCGTCGCCCTTTATTTATATTTTATTAGCCACAGTACCATTATCAATTATTTTTGGTGAAACCATCGATGCGGTGATGATTGTTTTGTTTATTGTTATTAATGTTGTTTTGGGTTTTACACAAGAATATCGTTCTGAAAAAATGTTAGCCACTCTGAGTTCTTTGGTGGTGGCCAAAGCACGGGTAATGCGTAATGGCAAAGAAGAAATGATCGCTAGTCGTGAATTAGTGCCTGGGGACATTGTAATTGTACAAACAGGAGATATTGTTCCGGCAGATGCGCGAATTATTGAAACTAACGGGCTAACCGTTAATGAAACGGTTTTGACTGGCGAATCTATTGCAGTAAATAAAGATTCAGAACCAATTAAAAATCCTAAAGATGTATATGATGCTTCAAATACAGTTTTTTCTGGAACAACAATTGTAGAAGGTAAGGCCTTGGCCATGGTTGTGGGTACAGGGGAAAAATCTGTGATTGGCGGTATTGCGCATTTGGCCGCAGATACTGTGCGTGAAAGTGGTTTTGAAAAAGGCATTAAAAGTTTAAGTACTTTTATTTTACGTTTAATCTTTGGTACCTTAATCTTGGTTTTTATTGCAAATGTCATGATTAAAGGCGCATCACGCGCAGATTTAGTTGAATTAATTATTTTTTCAATTGCTTTGGCCATTAGTGTGATTCCTGAAGCCTTGCCAGTGGTTACAACTTTTTCTTTGTCTCGAGGAGCTTTGCATTTAGCAAAAAAGAAAGTAGTCGTTAAGCGTTTGTCTGCGATTGAAGATTTGGGGGGAATAGAAATTTTATGTTCAGATAAAACCGGAACAATTACAGAAAATGAATTGACGGTAGCTGAAGTGTTATGTTTTGGAGATTATAAAAAAGAAGAAGTAATAATGACCGCGGCTGAAGCAGCACCTTTTTTGCATGAAAAAGGGAAGCAAGCGAATAATGCTTTTGATGTGGCCATTGCAAAAAAACTTTCTAAAAAAGATTTAGCCGAATTGGCTGAGGGAAAAATTATTGCTGATGTGCCTTTTGATCCAGCGCGCCGTCGCAATGTAGTGTTATGTGCCACAGCTGCTGGTTCAAAAGTAATTGTGCGTGGCGCTTTTGCTGAAGTAGCTGCTTTATCAAATATTAAACCGACTGATACGGTGGCCTTGGCTTGGTTAGAAGCTGAAGGTAAAAAAGGCCGGCGTGTAATTATGGTGGCAGCGAAAAAAAGCAAAAAAACAGATATTGATGATTTAATGAAAGCGGAAACTGGTGTGGAAGCCGTTGGTTTAATTTCTTTTGTTGATCCACTCAAGCCTACTAGCGCGGCCGCGATTGCGCAGGCCAAAGCTTTGGGGGTAGCAGTAAAAATTATTACTGGTGATGGACCTGAAGTAGCTGAAGCTATTGGACGGGAGGTTGGTTTAGTTACTGCATCTAACCAAGTCATTACAGCCTCGGATTTATTACTTTTGCCTGAACACGAACAATTGGCGGCTGCAGAAAATACGACCGTGTTTGCGCGCGTAAATCCTAGTGAAAAATATCGTATCATTCAATTATTACAAACTGCGCATCAAGTGGGTTTTTTGGGAGAAGGGATTAATGATGCGCCAGCATTAAAAATTGCACAGGTTGGTTTGGTAGTTGCCGAAGCTTCGGACGTGGCGCGTGAAGCGTCGGATATTGTTTTATTAGAAAAAAGTTTGAGTGTAATTATTGATGGAATTCGTGAAGGTCGAGTGGTTTTTGTAAATACATTGACGTATATTAAATCAACCCTCGCATCTAATTTAGGAAATTTTTATGCTGTGGCTGTGGCTTCATTATTGATTGATTTCTTGCCAATGCTACCGCTTCAAATTTTGCTTCTCAATTTACTTTCAGATTTTCCCATGATTGCTATTGCTACTGACCGTGTTGATGATGGAGCAATTAAAACACCAAAACAATATGACATTAAAGAAATCGCACTGGTGGCCACTGTGCTTGGTTTGGTAAGTTCGTTATTCGACTTTATATACTTTGCATATTTCAAAGGTCAGGGTCCAATGGGGCTGCAAACCAATTGGTTCATGGGTAGTATTATTACTGAATTATTATTCTTATTCTCCATTCGTACGCGCGGCTGGAGCTGGAAAGCGCGCCGTCCATCAGGCACAATTTTATGGCTCACTCTAACTGCGCTCACAGGAACATTAATTTTACCGCTCATTCCATTCATGCGCGAAGTATTCAAATTTAGTTTGCCAACCAAATCAGATTATATTGCGGTGATAGTAATTGCAGTTTTATATTTCATTGTTACAGAAATTGTTAAAAAAGTTTATTATCGGTTTACTATCAAAAGCGAAATCGCGGTTCGTGCTGTTTCAAAACACCATAATCCATAATGTGTTATGGACTATTTTCAAGAATTGTTACCGACAATACAAAATTTAGGAGTCTGGGGTTATTGGTTTTTCTTTTTAATTGCTGCTTTGGAATCATCAACTATTGCCGGAATCATTATTCCTGGTTCAGCAATTGTGGCTGTGGCCGGACTTTTGTCAGCTCAACATTTTTTTAATATTTGGGACATGGTTTGGTTTGTAGCCTTTGGGGCAATAGTAGGGGATAACATTAGTTATTATTTAGGTACACATGCTAATCAATTTTTTAAAAAAGAAAATAAAATATTCAAGTTGAGTCATGTACAAAGAGGTGAAAAATTTTTCCAAAAACATGGCAACAAAAGTGTTTTTTTGGGTCGATTCATTGGTCCAATTCGTTCCATTATTCCGTTTATTGCGGGAATATCTAAAATGAATCACTGGACTTTTTTATTTTGGAATGTAACAAGCGCGATTGTGTGGGCTGCTTCTACTTTGGCGGTTGGATATTTTTTTGGTGGAACTTTGAATTTATTTAAATAATTTTAAAACAAAAAATCCCCGAACTTAATCAAGGGGATTTTTTAATGTGTCGCCAACATTCCACCAAAACTTTTTATTAAAGTGTGGGTGGGGTGCAGGCGACGTGAG
>JACCDN011004401.1_pt1 | contig 23735 bp, 21 predicted proteins | sample 7441691 | NCBI WGS metagenome assembly JACCDN01 (sample SAMN15323439, study PRJNA562643) | freshwater metagenome | isolation source: river surface water | place: USA:Blue River Watershed | collected 2017-08-16 | reverse complement strand
GTAATGCGTTTTGGAGTGAATTCATCGTATCTCGGTGAACTGCTTTGCCAATAAAAGGCCCTCGCGGAATCCATGCCACTTTTTGCCCCAGCGGGGCTTTTCTTATCTCGACACGCGCCATACCAGCAATAGATTCATTTTCCGATTGACAAGCAAATAACAAGCTAGGTATAGCGTCAATTTTTTGTCGTGCATTACCCCACAAGGCTGACTGCAGAGGATGGCCACCAATTTTCGCCAAATTACAATCCCATTGAATTGCATCTGTAGATGTATTCCATGTTTGAATAACTTCACCTATTTGCATTGATCTGGTCAGCCATCTGCATCAACCGCTCACGCCACTTCGGGGCCACAATACTCCAGTCCCACTCGCGTGCCATCTCAACGCCTGCTTGTCCAAACTTACTGACCAATTGTGGCGTGTCAATCAATTCCCCGACTTGATCAAAGAATGTATCGTCATTCCAGGCTACGAAGCCGTTTTGACCATCCACTACGGAAGGGGCTTCGTAGTAACCAAAAATCACTTGGGCCAATCCGCATGCTGCGGCCTCCTGAGTAACCTTGGGGACCCCTTCACTTTGAGATGGCATGACGAAAATATCAGCCTGGCGGAAAGCATCGCCTAGCTGTTGTGGTGGCAGCGGACCCGGAAAGCTCAGGTTACTCAACCCCAGATGTACGACATCTGCCTGCAAAGCGGGTCGCATGTCGCCGTCGCCGTACCATATGAAATCCGCTTGTGGATAACGGCGAGCAAGTTCCAGAAACAACTCTGGACGTTTGTTGGCCTTGACACCACCGGCAGAAACCACTTTAGTTCTGGAATTGGAAGCCCGATCTACCGGGAAAAAGATCGACGAATCAATTCCCAACGGCAGTACACTAAATTTGTCACCATAGCGGATTTTCCCCATCTTTGCTAAAAAAGGACTGATCGCGATGATGTGGTCGGCTTGGTTCAAATACTGATCCACACGCTGAATCACCTCGGATGAAACATGATGGCAGTAGACAGTGTGTCCGGCAACGGCTGCATACTCGGCCTCACGAATAACGTCACCGGCCAATCCCTCAAGCGTGCCAATAACCGGGGACGACATCCCCAGTCGCTTGCGCCAGCGCAAACCCGCCAGATCCATAGAGCTTGCACCGGAATAGAAGATGAGGTCACAGGGCCGCAAGTAGCGCAAAAAATAGTGCAAGTACCAAGCATGGCGTCGCCAGAGCCTGGTGACATCAACCTGGGCGTTGGCCTGCACCTGCGAGTCGGGCTCGTCGTAGGCATGCGCCGCCACCCACCAACCCGGAATGTCCCAGTCGGCCAAAATTGCGCGTGCGTTCAAGACTTGCGCATTATGGTTACTGGCATCCACTAGGGTTGGCACGTACATTACTCGGGTCATGTGGTGTCCCTGATTTCTTGAAGGGTTCCTGATTGGACCAGTTTCGCAAGTTGATGACGCAGCATGTTGTCAGCCGTATCGGCCAAAAACGGTTTGGTGCTCTGCGCGAAAGCAGGCAAATCGCCTTGAAGGCCGCGCTCAATCAACTGCGACAGGCTAGCCAAATCTTCGGCAAAGTAAAACACGCCTTGCGCTTCAATCTGACGCTTGTAGCTGAAGTCGTGCCAGCCAAAGCTCACGATCGGCACGCGGGCGCGCAGACAGTCCAGGAATACGGTTGAGCAGTAGGTAACCGACACGGCGGCCCTGTTTAGCAATTCGTTCAAGCCAGGTCCCTGGCTGTAGGTCACCCGAACCTGAAGCCCGGCGGCCTTGACCCATTGGTTTATCTTCGCTTGGTAAAAGCCAATTTCCTCCATCGGATGAACCCTGATGATCAACTCTCGGTTGGCCTGGGCGGCCACGGTAAGGACGTTATGCAGTATGTCTTTTAAATCAGCGACATGCAGGAATGCCTCGGCCCTATATGGTGCCGTTAAAAAAAGAATCGCAACGCGTGTGGCTGCTTCGTGCTGCACAGGCAAAGCCCTGCCGGGTGGCTCCAAAACATGTGCGCGACAGCGTGGGGCAGCTGCTAAAAAATCACGCCAAAACATTCCGCGCACCACGTAATGGTCCACCGGAGGATCTGACAACTGGCAGTAATCGCCCAATATCCCGTGTTGCAACAGTACCGTCGGAACTCCTTGGCGCCGGGCCGCATGCAGCGCATAGCCTTCAAACACAGGATTGCCAACGACCAAGGCGGCTGGTTGAACGGATTGAGTCCATTGCTCAAACATCGAGGTTGCATACAGCCCACGCGGCAGATGACGATTCAGAAAGGTCTTAAAAAAGGAGCTGTTCAACAACAACTGGCGCGCCACGCTTTCGACCGGTGAAAGGCGCACCGCTTTGAGGTGATCAACGATGACCTTCTGGGCTGTCTGCAATTCGGCGGCCGACGGCTCCATATGGAGTGCGCCGAACGCGTAGACCGAAGTGAACGGCCGTGTAGCGGCACGCAAAGGCTCACCGCCCGTCTGCGGATTCTCCAGCAGGTACTCAAAGGCCTGCGGAAAATAAGGCTCGTAGTATTGACCTATGCGGGTAAATGTGTGGGCCGTGGTATAAAACCAGATGAGGTTTGGCTTATGCTGAACTTGTTCAGGCTTTGCGCGTTCACGGCGGTGGTAGGGGTCAACCCGCTCCAGAACCTGATGCCATTCACGCACTACGGCCCGGTGGCTTAACCCAGCCGAACGCACGCGCTGCCAACTTCGCCGCACGCTGGCCCAGCGGTTTGTAGGTTGTTCAGACGCAGGCGCCATGACTATTAGGCCGCCTCCCAACTGGATCGCCACTGAGGCCAGCCCATTGGCAAGCTCAGAATCGCCCGCAAAATGACATTGCGTAAAACCCTTCGCAACCAGGAAATCATGCAAATGCAGCAATTGAAAAGCCTGCTGCAGCTCACGTATCACAAGCTCCTCAAAAATCTTCAGTTGTTGTAGTCCTCTGCATTCTGGCTCTCCGGTAAGCAACTTCATAGCCAACTCATAGGCTTTGATCTTGGCGGCCTCAAAATCACCGATTAGCTGCGTCAGCCCGATGGCCTGAGGGTAGAGGTCTAAGGCTGATCCATCGAGTGCAGTCTCGAACAAAAAACCTACAGCGCCCCTTTGAGCTGTTGCCAGTTCAGTGCCAGCGGGGATCAGGGTGATAGATTTAGGGTGCATGAGAACAGATACGATTTCCAGGAATCAGTCGAGCAACTCCCATTGGACTGCCGAATTCGTTTTGACATCGACTCTAACGTGCTTGCCAACAATCTGCTCCATGAATTTGGGCAGTAACCCGTAGCCTGGCCGCACACTGCGCACTGCATCTGCAGTAATCACATCCCCTGACTTCAAGTCCTTGACGAAATATAGCGAACGCCGGAATTTCACATTACCATCTTCACTTGACTTTCGCCCATAGTCTACTTTCCCCAGTGCTTCCCACGCGGTGCGTGCGCCTTGGCACAGAGCTGCTAGATCGGCAGGCTCCAACGAGAAGCTGTCATCCGGTCCGCCGCCGCTGCGGTCCAGTGTAAAGTGTTTCTCGATGATGGATGCACCCATGGCCACGCTGGCAACGGCAGTGGTGTTGTCGAGAGTGTGGTCGGACAAACCTGTGACCAAATCAAAGCGCTGGATCATATCGGGTATAGTGCGCAGATTGTAATCTGCTGCAGGAGCCGGGTAACCGCTTACGCAGTGCAGGATGGCCAGTTCTTTGCAACCGCCTTCGCGAGCGGCTTCAATGGCCTCCTGGATTTCATCGGTATCGGCCATGCCGGTTGAGATGATCATGGGCTTGCCGGTGCTGGCCACGTATTGAATCAGTGGCAGATCCACGGCCTCAAAAGACGCAATCTTGTATGCCGGTGCGTTCAGATCTTCCAGCAGGTCAACTGCGGTGTTGTCAAATGGCGAGCTGAAGATGGTGATGCCATGTTTGTGAGCGTGCTCAAACAGTGGAGCATGCCATTCCCATGGCAAGTGAGCTTCCTGGTAAAGCTCGTAGAGCGTCTTGCCATCCCAAAGGCCACCGTGTATCCGAAACTCCTTGGCATCGCTCTTCAGGGTGATGGTGTCTGCTGTGTAAGTTTGTAGCTTGACCGCATCGGCTCCAGCCCTCTTCGCTTCCTCGATGATCTTCATCGCGGTGTCGAGCTTACCGTTGTGGTTGGCGGAGAGCTCAGCAATGACGTAGGGTGGGGTATCAAGTCCAATTGATCGGCCCGCAATTTTGATAGTCGAATTCGATTTCATGAAATGTAAGCCTTGGTTGCCTCGATGCCAATGTTTGCAATTACATCGACAATCGAAAGGTGGGAAAGAAAGTTTTCAGATCGGTGCTGGGCGTATGGTGAGGGCTCAAAGTTTTGAAACGTAAGCCGCATTTCGGACAGCCTCTCAAAATTATCTTCCTCTAGGTAATCTGCTGAACCGCGGGGGGATACATATTCATCGGAACCAAGCTGTCGGCAGATCTGAATTAAGTGACCGGAACGAACTCCCTCGCACTGTAGATCCGATGCTTTAAAAAAAATGGCATTTAATGATAGTGCCCCTGCAATGCGCTGGATGATTGCTTGATTGAACTCAGAGAGCAATTGGGGAGGTTTTCCCGTATAGAATGACTCTAACAACGTAAGCGCTTCTTCGCCGTAGTTCGCTCCGCCATAAGCTGTGCGCAAAGTCATCCAGTGCTTTCGACGCCAGTCTGAATCGTTGCTGATAAATATCTCTTGAATCTGGGTGTCTCGGCTGGTCTTGCGGACGGGCACGCTAATGAGGCATTCCTGGCCATGAACGAGAATGCGGTTACGGATCTGCCAAGATCGCTTTTCGAACTGGACATCGTCAAGGAATACAAATCGGTCCACCTTCGATATGAGGTTAAAGTACCCCGACCATGGTAAGTAAGTCGGCTGCATGATTGCGCATTTCACAAACACTTCTCCATCTTAATTACATCAGATCTTTTAAATTTTTCAAGGACATGCGGATTAGCCATAGCCTGTACGTAACCTGCACGTCGGTAAAGATCGATGGCTGCTTCGTTAGTGTTGCTTACATGAAGAACTGCACGTCGTATGCTCAAGTTACAGCGTATGATGCGCTCCAGCTCGTTTAGTGCTTGTTGGCCAGCGCCCTTGCCTCGGGTACGTTTATCCCCTAAATAAAGCCAGATTTCGGCCTCGCCCTTTGCTGCCGATAGATTCTTCAGTCCTGCGTTGCCAACATGCGTAAATCCGTCGTAGATCGAAAAGACGTGTTGCTGTGGATCATGCAGAATAGTTTTCCAGTACCTGAAATGAGACTCTAGCTCGGGCTTCTGACGCATTAAAAATAGTACGCGCAACTCATCATCTTGCAGCCAGCGAAAAGTCCGTCGTACGTCCAGTGCCCTTGGCTGTCGAAGCGTCACACGGGGGTGAAGCAGTTCAAGGGCCAACTCAGCCGTCCCATCGCCAACCACACTTGGTGGTGTATGGGCGCCGCATTGCACTATACGTTCTATCCTATGGGCTAAGCTGGATGCGTCCTCGTAAAGCTCGAAGAGGCCGGCGGCAGCCATCTTGCGCAGGTGCTCGATCTGGTTTGCCGCAGTGGGGCGCAATATCGATGGGAGCCCCATGTAGATGCGCTCATAGGTCGCGCCTCCACCAGATCCAATTGCGAGATCACTTTCCTCCATGAGTTTCGCCATGTTTCCTACACCCACCATTACTGTGGTGGGATATTTCATGGCTGCAGCCAGCCGCATTACTGCGTCGATAGCTGGTGCATCTCTGCTAAGAACTACATTGATACGAGTATCCACAGGGAGATCGCATTCTCGAAGCACAGAAAGGGCCTCCCCAGTGTAGTTATGCTGGTCGATTCCACCCATCTGGATAAGGAAATGCCTAACACCATTGGCCGCCCGGCGGGCTAAGCTCGTTGCACGCCTAGCGGCAAACTCTGGACGAAGCAGGGCATGGGCTGAACCTAGCAACAACCGACAATGCACCGTTAGAAGTCGCTCATAGTCGATAACCGTGCGCCCGAAATTCTGATCGAAAAGCAGGTCGCATGTATGTGGCCGGTCCGCGAGATCGTCAATAACCAGCAGACGACGATAACGGGTGGCTAGCGCTTCCTCCCAGCGTTGGTCAAGTGCATAGTGGTCTACTACCAGCCAGTCGGGTTGCAGATCGGCAAGAATGACTCCAGTCTGCCGGGCATCCGTTTGCCAATCACAGCCCAGCCAGGCGGCATGGACCGGTTGCCTTGTGTGGTCTTCCACCATTGCTCCTGCTATGACCTTACCTGCCTGGAGTGCCGTCACGCTATGACCTCGTTGACGGATAAGCTCCAGCAAGTGACCAGGGTGCTCCCGACTAACGAAATGGCATTGCGCACCTTGATCCTTCAGCGCGTCGGCAAGTGTGAGGCAGCGCATGACATGGCCGCTACCTATTTGCAGGGATGCATCTGTGCGAAAGACGACTTTCATCCTTACTAAACACCTTCAGTATGCGCTTGCAGGGCCTTAAACATCAATTCGGCACGTGTCCAGTCTTCGGGTGTGTCGATGTCTTGCACGCGGTGGCGCGGTAGCATGACGGGCACCGAATTGGGGCCAAAAATCATGCGCCTACGTACCCAAGCGTCTGCGCGACCCCAATAAAACTGGCCAGCATCGTGGTACGCATCTTCCAGATCTTGCGAGCGGGAGTTGAAGTGTTCGTGATTAAACATCTCGACACGGCCAACGGGAGTAATGCGGATAGCGCGCTGGATAGGGAAGGCGTAGCTGGTTACGGTGAAAGCGAAGTCTGCGCCGGTTTCGTTCAGCACGGTCAAACCGCGTTGCAAGTCATCGCCCGAGACAAATGGTGCAGTAGCGTACAAGCAACAAACTTGTTCGAGAATTTGCCCCTGCGCTACAAACCAGTTAATGGCATGTGCAATAACCGCAGAGGTACCAGTGTGATCATCTGACAAGTCGAGCGGTCGCATAAATGGCACTTTCGCACCGTATTGGCGAGCCACTTCGGCGATTTCAGTGTCATCAGTAGAAACAATAATTTGGTCAAAGCAAGCACTTTGCAGCGCTGCTTCAATTGACCAGGCAATCATTGGCTTACCGCAAAATGATTTAATATTTTTTTGCGGTATGCGCTTGCTGCCGCCACGGGCAGGGATGATGGCAAGCTTCATTCGATTATTTTATTTAATATTTCAATAACATAGTTTTGTTGATCTGCCGTCAAACTAGAATAAATGGGTATGCTGATAACCTCTGAGTAATATGATTCCGCGCAAGGACAATACCCAACGCTGAATCCCATCTGTTCATAATAGGGCTGGCGATAAACCGGAATGTAATGCAAATTTACAAGCACCCCTGCCGCACGGAGTCCTTCGTATACTTGTCGGTGCGTCTTATTGATTTCATTCAATTTCAATCGAATAACGTACAGATGGTAGGCAGAATAACTTTCTACACGTTGCAATGGGGTTAAGAGTGGTAACTCTGACAAACGCATATCGTAGCGCCTTGCTATGGCGTGGCGATGGGTAACAAATTCATCAAGGCGTTGGATCTGGCTCAAACCCAACGCGGCTTGAATGTCATTCATACGGTAGTTAAAACCCAATTCAATTTGTTGGTAGTTCCAAATTTCTTGCGCTGGGCGGGATTGCATATCAGATGGGGTACTGGTGATGCCATGGCTTCTCAACAAACGCAGACGGTTGGCCAAAGTTTCGTCATTTGTCACCGCCATGCCACCTTCGGCGGTTGTGATTATTTTGACGGGATGAAAACTGAATATCGTAATGTCGCTGTAACGACAGTTGCCAATAGGCTCGCCTTTGTATTTGCCACCAATGGCGTGTGAGGCATCTTCGATGATCTTGAAGTCGAATCTTTGGCTAAGTCCGTGGATAGCGGCCATATCGCAAGGTTGACCACACAGATGCACCGGCACAACAACTTTAGGTAGTTTGCCATCACGTTCGGCTTGTAACAGTTTACGCTCCAGCGCGATGGGGCACAGATTATAGGTGCTTGGGTCGATATCGACAAAATCAACCTGCGCACCACAATACAAACCACAATTGGCCGAGGCCACAAAGGTAATGGGCGTGGTCCATAGCCAGTCGCCAGTACCTAAACCTAACGCCAAGCAGGCGATGTGCAGCGCGGAGGTAGCGCTATTGACAGCCACACCATGTTGCACACCACAGTAGTTCACTACGGTTTGTTCGAAACGAGGCACCATCGGACCCTGTGTGAGAAAGTCGGATTGCAATACCTCGACCACAGCATTGATGTCAGCTTGGGAGATTTCCTGACGGCCATATGGGATCATCGCTCAGAGCCTTCCAATTTATTCGTGAATAGTCTCGCTCCAAGCTTGGAGGTCGTCGGTATCATCCAGCCAGTCTTTGTGTCACTGGAGTAACTTAAGTCTTCGGGTCCTTTTTGGCGTTCCTTGAAGCTATTAATGCTATAGCGCCGGGCGTTATTTGCGGGGAGAATCATAAGCTACTCAGGAAATTCGTAGATAAAAAAAGAAATCTTTGGTACCGATCATGTTTACGCAATTTCTCGACAAGACAAACACTTAACATCTCTTAACGGTCCGTTGAGGAAAACACGCGTGAATAATTTGTGGCTTTTATTAATACATTCTTGTTCACTTAAATCTCTCCGCCTAACAGATCTGTGGTGATGGCGCTGTAATTTATTTGGAGGACAGATTATGGATGGAGCGAAATCAATTTTAATCGACTAGGATCGGGTGATTTATTTAGATGTAACCCTCAACCAAATGTTCTTCATTTGAAAATTACCTGACAGCAGTGACAGTTTATATTTAATTCACAAACGAACTTTCATCTTACCACACTAGAGTCTTTTAGATGGACTTTATTGACAACCACAAATCTATACAATGTTGTAAACAATTCTTTCATAAAAATCTTTACCACTACAAAGAAATCTAGTTTGATTTTAAAATTACGGTGCATCCTAATTTTTTCAATTATTGGAATTTCATTGTCAATCATAATTGATAATTGAATTTTTTTCTTGTATTCATTTATTTCGCTTGAGAAATCCCTTTTAAGATAAACGTTAAATTTATCCAATATATTTAAAAGATCTTCACTTAGCTTTAGTCGTTTCTTCCACAATTTCATCCCACTACTGTATGAGCCCGGGACATCTTGCCTGTAAACACCCATAAAAAGCCCAATATATCCAGCACCATTTGGTAAAGCAGCGAGTACTTGAACAAAGTAATCAGTAATCGGCAAATCTTGCAGCAACCATAAATTACGTTTTATCTTTTCACTTCTGAACACCAGTGAACAACTGGGACAAAACCCACCGCCATTCCTAATCACTTCTGAAACTGGAATTTCAAAACTTGTTTCCCCATGGAAACACATCACCTCATGAGCATCCAAATTAATCATTGATTTAGTATATACGGGATGAAAGCAGAGCCCAATATCCGGACGATTCCTTAAATAGTCAACCTGCACCTGCAATTTATTTTTGCAAATCCAATAATCATCACCCTCACAAAAAGCAATGAATTCTCCACGACATAAATTAAGGACACGAAGAAAATTATTATGCATCCCGACATTATTTTCAGAAAAAACCACGCGAATAACGCCCGAATATCGTTGCTGGTAATCCAACGCAATAGCTCTGGAACCATCTGTTGAGCAATCCTCTCCAATTATTAATTCAATTGGAAAGTCAGTAATTTGCTTACACACACCTTCAATCGCTTCCGCCAAGTAAGGTCCATGATTATAAGTAATCATTAACACACTGACTAAGGGAGTTGCACGCATCAGCTCAGGATCGCTAACTTCAATACCAGATTTCCACAATAAGGTTATATCTTCATTATTCATGTGCTTGCACGCACGATAGTGGTCTTATTTATTCGGCTCGAAATAATATCGAGTGCATCCTGATAAGCCTGCAAGCGGAAAAACTGGCACCCAGTGATGAATATTGTGATACCTGCGAGCACTTGAGCCAGAAGTTTCAACCGCACATCCAAATCAAACAGATTTCCCAATTCATAAATCATTAGTGCCATGACGATCGACACCACCATCGCTGGCAAAAAGTCCTTTGTCTGCTGCCAAACGCTGTAGTTGAGGTGTATACGTGTGTAATATGCGTTAATACCAAAAGCTAGCAGCCCAAAAAAAACCTGACTCCATGCGATGCCCATCACACCGAAGGTAGCACCGCCAAGCAACAGCATCGTACCGACGACCTTCTTTACAATTTCCAATTGGAGAAATTGATTTGTATAACCCTGCGACATCAAAACATTCAGATTGACAATGTGCAAAGGCCAGAAAATACCTGCTAGGCAAAGGACTTGGAGGAGGGAAACAGCAGGCAGCCAATTTTCACCAAACAGCGTCTGTATCACTGGCTCAGCTGTTGCCATTAAACCAAACATCATCGGAACGTTGATCAACATCATGCTGCGCAACGCAATACGGACACCTCGTCGAAGTCTTTCCTTATCACCAGCTGTGCTGGAAAAAATGGGAAGTGCAACCCGAGAAAAAGTACTGGAAAGCACGCCAACTGGCAACTGCTTTGTACCATCAGCACGATTGTAAAACCCAAGCTCACTCACGCCATAAAACTTGCCGATCAACAATGTATAAAGGCGGTTGTAAGCAACATCCAACAGTCCAGCCATTAGAAGGTATCCACCAAATGCAAACAAACGGCGAGCAGAAACCAAACTGAATTGCAGACTTGGCCGCCACTTCTCGAAGGTCCAAAGAAGGACAGTCGTTAAGATTGTGGAAATGAGCGTTTGCATCGCCAGTGCCCATACCCCATACCCCTGCCATGCCATGCCAATGCCAATGCCACCTGAAAAGATTGTCGTAATGGCACCAATCTTCATGGGTGTTCTGAAATCCAAGCGCTTGGCCAACAAAGTGCTATGAATTGAACCTAATGCACTGAAAAAAAGATTTAGTGCAAACACCCATGTTAACGGGATTAAGATCGGCAGCTTGTAGAAACTTGCTAACAATGGTGCGATGAACCAAAGGGTCAAGGCCAAAAACAAGCCCATGATAAGATTAAACCAGAATACTGTTGACTCGTCGGTGTGGGTGATGTCCTGCCGTTGGATGAGCGCTGAAGAAAACCCACAGTCGACGAAAACCCCAGCCAAGCCTACAAAGAGATACAACAGTGCAATCGTACCGAATTCCTCTGGCGACAAGAGCCTAGCCAATGCGATAGATATTCCGAGCTGAATTCCTTGTCGCAGCAAGATGTCAGCACCACTCCAAATGGCTGCGGTTTTTGCTCTTTGCTTAAGCATTAATCGGAATAGTCGAACTTATTAAAGATGCATTAATTTTGTTTGAATGAGCAGCGTTAAGGTACTGAAGGTTCGTCATTTAACTTTTCAATCTCTCTTTGCTAGCCATGAAATTCTTTTCAACTTCAAGCAAGTCTCTTTTACGCTCACTAATGCGTCTTGCAGGATTGCCTGCATAGATGCCAAATGGTGTGCAATCTTTTGTCACTAAGCTGAGCGCCCCTACGGCCACGCCCTCTTTCAGCGTTACACCAGGTAGAATGACACTCCCACTTCCCACAATGACGTGTTTACCTAAGAATACATCTGCATGGGTTACGCTGGTATATTCTGGCGGGAGAGTTGGGTTGGTTAGCGTGGCTCCAGTGTAATCGTCACTACTTGAATATACTGAAACACGGGATGATAAATTGCAAAAATCAGAAAGCGTAATATTTCCGGCACCAATAAGTGACGAAAAAACTGCAATATGAATGTAATTACCAATTTCGATTCCACCAACACCTGCTGATAAAACGCAAAAATCATCAATACGGACGTTGTGCCCCAAGCTTATTCGCTCTACACCGTAGAATGATGCGCGATCTGAAATTTGCACATTTTCCCCTACTGCTGCGAAGCCTATGCCTTCAATCACGTTACGGGATAACATAGCCACGTATTACCCCCCTTTAACAATATCAATGATTCGCCGCAAGTCTGCCGATGACAGCGCTGGATGAATCGGCAAGCACAACACTTGGGCAGCAGCAATGGTTGCCACTGGCAGATTTTTATGTTCAGCAGACGGCATGCTGCGATACATCGGAAAATCTGAAATCAGCGGATAAAAGTAGCGCCGAGCATAGATATTGTTGTCTTTAAGCCTTTGGTACAGGGCGTCCCGGCTGATCGGGTAATCTGGCTGCACCAGAATGGGAAAGTATGAATGGTTTGAACTAGCCTGTTCACAGCCGTTCAGGCAATGAATGCCCTTGATACCAGCTAGTTGGATACGGTATATGTTATCGATCTCATTGCGGCGTGCTAGTGCAGCTTCAATGTTTTTAAGTTGTAGCAAACCAAAGGCGGCATTAAGCTCGCTCATCTTACCGTTGATGCCTGGCGCCACCACGGTGACCTCATCAGCAAAGCCAAAATTTTTCAGATGGTCAATGCGCTGCTTGGTTTTGGCATCAGGGGAGATGATTGCACCACCTTCAAAGGTGTTGAACACTTTGGTGGCGTGAAAACTCAGCACCGAAAGGTCGCCATAGTTAAGCACGCTGCCGTTCCTTAGTTTCACGCCAAATGCGTGTGCTGCGTCGTAAATGACCTTCAGATTGTAGTTGTCGGCAATTTTCTTGATGGCATCCACGTCGCACGGCTGCCCATAGCAATGCACTGGCATGATGGCCGTAGTGTGCGGGGTAATGGCCGACTTGATCCTAGAAGGGTCCAGGTTGAGGGTGTTGGGGTCAATGTCCACAAACACGGGCTTAATGCCGTTCCACAGCAATGAATGTGCTGTAGCCACAAAAGAATAGGGCGTGGTGATGACCTCACCGGTGATACGTAGGGCTTGCAGCGCTGTGACCAAGGCGATGGTTCCGTTGGCAAACAGGCTGATGTAATTAACGCCCAGGTAGTCGCAAAGTTCCTCTTCCAACTGCTGGTGAAACGGGCCACAATTGGTGAGTATTTTGTTGTCCCATATCATTTCCAGATAGGGGATGAACTCCTCGAGAGGCGGCAGGTAGGGTTGAGTGACGTAGATGGATTTCATTTTCATGCAGATTTATGACAACAATAATGCCTAGTCTGCCAAAAAAATTTAAATTGCACTAAAGCTCGTGCTAATAAAGTAACTGTCAGACCGTTGAACTCCAGCCGCGATAACTAAGCCTTCCGGTTGTTCCTGCTAAAACAGGAGCCGCAGTGTTTCAACGTAGGCCCAAAACATCCCGCTATGACCGGCTACGTAAATTGAAGGGCATTCCCCGACCAATTACAAAATATCTCGTTAACGACGAAACTTCAAGAAGAGCTCAGTGAGTTTTCTCTGTGCTGTTCGCGAGATGCGTTTTGCGTAATGAGCAATGTGGTTCTTTAAGCTTTCGAGCTGACTATGTGGTTCATTTTGATCATCCGAATTTGATTCTTGACCATACGCCTCAGCGCCATAGCGGCCATAGCGGCCGTATCCATATTTATAAGCGTATTGTCCGTACTTTGTCACGCCATACTTCATTTGAGACGGTACAAAGCCATTAAATACGATACCGTCAGGAGTGACCCCTGCAGTTCTAAACAGTTCGAATGCCTCTTCGACCTCATGGAGAGAAACTTTTTCCTGGAGCACGATAAACAACGTGAGATCACAAAGCCGTGCTAAGACAACAGAATCATTCACAGGCAGTACTGGCGGACTATCCACCAAAACAATATCGTAATTGTCTGCACCCCAATGAATGATTTGTTGAAGCCTCCCTTCCACAAAAAGCTCCCCGGGGTTTGAAGCAGGCCTTCCTGCCGGAATCATATCCAAATTCTGATATATGTTCGGAATAAGAACTGACTCAAGTTCGTACTTGTCTTGAAGAACCTCGGACAATCCATGCCCTTTTCGATTAATGGGGAAGTAGCGATGCAATGATGTTTTACGAATATCCGAATCAATCAACAAAACCCGTTTGCCGGATGCAGCAAGCAAGTAAGCGAGATTACTCGTGATGAAGCTCTTACCCTGACCAGGAACTGCAGATGTAATCAGAATGACCTTTTGGCGCTGCTTTTCAACTAGGGCGAATTGCAACGCTACACGGAGACTACGCAATGACTCGACACTGGTTGAATTGGGTTTTTCTTTCGCCAACATAAACACCGTATCTGACTCTACGCCTGTCTGTTCAACAGCCTGCGGCAAGATAGCAAACATACGCAATCCAACAGCATCTTCAAGGCGCTTAGGATCCCGGACATTACCCACCATATATGCAAAGATATTTGCGGCTAATACGCCAAGAATCAATCCCAAAATACCTGAAATCGATATATCTCGTGATTTGTTAGGATAAAAAGGTGAAACAGGCATCACTGCATAATCAATGACGGCAACGTTACCAACGGTACCCGCCTTGGCTAACTCGAGCTTTTGGGCATACTCAACCAAACCAGCGTAAAGTTTTCTGTCAAGTTCGACCCGTTGGGCATTCATCAAGAACGTGAGTTGATCCTCAGGTAAGGCTTTGATTTGATCAAGGATGTCTTGATATTGAGATTTTAGTTCTGCCAATTGCGCATCAATCGCCTTGATAGATGGATGGGCCGGCGCGTAACGCTGAGCAAGTTCACGACGCTTAACCTCAGCTATAAGGCGCTCTTTTTCAAGATCGACTGATGTCTTGAGGAGTGCATCCGTCTGACCCTTGGGGTCAAGTCGGCCCTTTTCTGTTTGGTATTCAGCTAATTGTTGCGCTGATTGATCCGCTTTTGATTTCAAATCAGGCAGGAGCGTGTTAACAAACTTAAGCGTTTTTTCGGCCTCTTCTGATTTTCTCTCAACGTTTTGAGCTACGTAAGCTTCTGCGAGCGCATTCATCATACGCATTGCAAATCCTGGATTCGGGCTTTGGAAAGTTGCTGCAAGTAGACCTGAACCCCGAGCCTTCTCCTCAACCTTGAGACCACCACTTATTTGACCAATTCGTGAGTACAAAGGGAACCTAGTCAAGCCAAATTGTGTGCCGGGATAACCACGCAAAACACGAATCTTTACTTGCCAACGGCCATTTTCTGCCTCAATCGGATCACCATTACGGCCCTGAACTAAACTTGTGCCCAATTCGTCGGAGATAATCCACTGCTTGCCTTCTCCGATAGTGAGGGTTAGAGGCTTACCTTGATACTGTACAGGGACAACAAACCGTTCAAACTCCAGAACTTCCCCACCCCATGCATAGGGGATCGACGTGAACGGCGGTATAACAACGCCGTCATCATCTTTTTTCAGAAAACGCCCAGGAAAACCGCCTACCAGCGGAGGTCTGTTTTTTACATTAACTATGGTGTGGAGGAACTCTGTTTCAACCGCACGTCCGATAACGTTTCTTGATTTGAAAATTTCTATCTGGCCCAAAATTGGGCTTTGCCCAACTAAATCAAAGGCTGCACCAGCACCCGATGCACCCCCACCAAGCACACTGCCAATTGCGTTACCTTTTTTTGTTTCCACTTCAATGAGAACATCGGCTCGATAAAGCGGCGTTTTGAGTAGAGAGACAATAGCGCCAATAGAAAAAACGATCGCAAATACAACGATAAAAATCTTTCGATAATAAATAACGTTGTCCAGAATATCTCTCGGCGAAAACGACCCATGCCGTGCTTCAGTGAAAAATTCGTCGTCGTTTAAATTATTTTTCATACGATCAAGGCGCTACACCTGTAGCGGCAACAGAAGCCACAGGCGCAAAAAAGGTGAACAGCTGACCAATAGTCCGGCCAATAATGGTGATATCTGTTGGGTTTACAAAAACAAAGTCCTTCGGCTTCACGATAAAACGATCGCCCAGAACAAAGCCTTCTGGTTGCCCCGCATGAAGTTGATAAACAACTGGGCTTCCATCCCGATCGGCTCTCAACACATAAATTCGACCCGGTGCGGATGTAAGTTGGTTGATCCCGCCTGCATCCATTAAAACCTCAGTCAGTGACATCTTTCCGCGTCTCATCATGTAGGATTTTGAAGCGCCAACTTCCCCCATCACGTAAACTTTACGAGACTTGTCATCAGGTACAGTCACCCGGTCACCATTTTTTAACAATACGTTTTCTCCTGAACGACCCTCGTAATAAAGATCGTAAAGATCAAGAGTGGTATTTTTACCGTCACGAGACAAAACGACGTTGTATAAATCTGCTGTGGGGCTCAAACCTGCCTGCCCAATCAAATCAGTCACTCGGAGTGGGATATCTGTTATTGGATAAACCCCTTGCTTTTGAACATCGCCTGTCAAATAGACTTTTTGGCTTTGAAAGCCGACAACTCCGACATCAATCTGCGGGTCCTTTATGTAAGCAGAAAGCGCTTTAGTCAAATTAACGCGGAACTGGTTGAGCGTCAGTCCCTCTGCCTGGATTTCACCCACGAAGGGAAAATAGAGTTTTCCATTTGGCCCAACATAACGTGTCGCACCTGACGCCGAAGGTGTTGTTACGTTTGTAGACGATGCTGTACCTACCAAATTGAGGTCGGGACTGCCCCATACGTTAATGCTGAGCTTATCACCTACGCCCAAACGATAAACATAACTTTCAGCAGCCAACTCTCTCGGATCGCAAGGACTGCTCTGCCCACCCCGACTGCTAAATGACTCTTTAATGCTTTTGGCAGACGAAACATATGGCGACGCCAATCCCTTACACGGCGTTGAATCAGCCAGTCTTTTTTCTACTAAAGCTGCTTGCTTGTTCAGTTGTGATTTTTGTTCACTTTCCTGCGCGGCCAACTCCTCAATGACCGCTGGAGTGATCGCAACCGTTCTTGATGGCGGCATGCTGCCCATAGGAACGTAAGTTTGGCTGAACTCGTATGTTCCAGGAATGATGGTGCAGGCTCCCAAAGACAAAGCGCCAACAAACAAAAAAATGGTTTTTATATGCTTCATCACAGAAAACCCAACAATTTTAGTTTCTCGGGCCAAGCGTTTGCCGCCTCTTCAATAGAGGCATAGGCTTTGCGATACTCAATCTCAGGTTTCGCAACCGGGTCCGGAATTTCTTTTTTTTGCCAATGCCCATAGAGGTAAATACGACCTGTAGCATTAGGGATGATTGATTTTAGATCTGCCATATGATGGTTTTCCATGCAAAGGAACAGATCATATTGATTGGACATACCAGAAACCACTGGCTTTGATACGTGCCTGTCAATTTCAGAAAGGCTATCTTCGTGCAGGAGTTTCGCAACCGTTTGATCTGCAGGCATGCCGTGTTGGCCGTGTACACCTGCAGAATCAATCAGCACGTCGTGGCCAAGTAAAGCCTTTCTCAAAAGAACCTCACCCATCGGGCTGCGACATATGTTTGCGGTACAAATCACTAGAATTCTTAGCATGTGTCTTATCGTTTGCTATCACGCCAAGCACGATGGACTGGCTTATATAAAAGGTAACCAACTGCATAGGCCGAAAAGCATTTTATTAAAAACAAGACCACAGTCAGATTGCTCTCAGTACCCTCTTCGGCGTTAGTGCGCATTTGAATCAGCAGATACAGAAATAGACAAACAAAGCCAACAACGTGCCTCATGACGCTACTGCGAATTTGCTTGGGATTCACAGAACGAGGTTTTTTACTTTCAGCCATAACCAGAAATCATAAAGCGCTAAATTATATCTCGAAAACTCACCATCCCATCCGCACTGCCCCTGACAAAGTTCCACTATTGGTAGACTAGGCACTTTTGATTACCTGCCATACGCATCATCAAAACGAACAATGTCATCCTCTCCCAGATACGAGCCGCATTGCACCTCGATCATCACGCATGGGATATTGCCGGGGTTTTCCAACCGATGTTTCTGCCCCGCCGGTATGTAGGTTGATTCGTTCCCCTGAATCAGAATCTCGTTGTCGCCGTTGGTGATTTTTGCAGTGCCATTAACTACAACCGAGTGTTCACTACGGTGATGGTGCATCTGCAAGCTGAGGCTGGCGCCGGGCTTCACTTCAATCCGTTTGATCTTGAAGCCGTTGCCTTCTTCCAATACGGTATAGGTGCCCCAAGGGCGGACGACAGTCCGGTGTAGTTTGAAGGCTTCGTGACCATCCTTCTTGAGTTGAGCGACGACCTTCTTAACATCCTGTGCTCTATCCGGGTGCGCGACCAACAGGGCATCCGGTGTATCTATGATCATGAGGTCACTAATACCGACGGTGGCAACCAAGCGGTCTTCGCTCTGCACAAAGGTATTTTGGGTATCAACAAAGATAGCTTCGCCGAGTGCGCGGTTCTCAGCGGCATCCGGTTGCATCAGATCCCGGATCGCGCTCCAGGAGCCAATGTCATTCCAGCCAAAGTTCCCGGGTACCACTGCTACTTTGTCAGATATTTCCATGACGGCGTAGTCAATGGAGATATCTGGAGCATTTTTGAAAAGATCCGCCGGTATCTCAGCCATCGCTAAACCATTGAGCGGCTGCATGGCTTGCCAACAAGCATCTGCCGCTTTGGCCACTTCCGGAGCCGTTTTATTCAATTCTTCTAAAAAAACGACTGCCTTAAAGCAGAACATGCCGGAATTCCAGAGATACTTGCCAGACGCCACATAGCCTTTGGCAGTTTCCAGATTCGGCTTCTCGACAAAGCGGGCGACCTTATTGCCCGACCCAAGAGCCGCGCCCTGTTCGATATAGCCAAACCCTGTTTCGGGAGCTGTCGGCACGATGCCGAAAGTCACCAAGTAACCATCTCCGGCCAATTTAACCGCTTCGGCCACAGCCGAGGCAAACCCGACTTGATCAGTAATGAGGTGGTCGGCAGCCAGAACCAGTATCACAGCATCAGAACCTTGAGCGGATTCTATATATTTAGCAGCCAACGCAATGGCAGGTGCGGTATTACGACCAAAGGGCTCCAATAGGAAGCTACCAGCAACGCCAACCCGTTCTTTCTCATCCCGGCTCATGAAGTAGTAGTCGCGATTGGTGACGGTCAACACTTCTGAACTCAAAGCTTTGGCTCGGGCATAGGTCTTCTCAATCAAGGTCTTACCATCCGCCAGCTTCATAAATGGCTTGGGGTGGCTCTCCCGAGAGGCCGGCCACAAGCGAGTACCTGCACCACCGGACAAAACAACCGTTACAAAATTCGACTTAATAATTTCCAACTCTCATCATTAAAACACTCACCGAAGAATCACTGCTCTTTTGACTCATTAGGAACATAACCATCAGGATTTTTCGACTGCCAGCGCCAAGTATCGGCACACATGCGGTCGATACCGTGTTGGGCTTGCCAACCGAGCAATGATTTGGCGCGCGTTGGGTCGGCGTAGCAAGCTGCAATATCACCCGGTCGTCGGGCCAGGATGTCGTAGGCAATGGTTTTGCCTGATGCTTTTTCAAAGGCACGAACCATCTCCAGCACGGAGTAACCACGACCCGTACCAAGATTGACCGTCAACAACCCCGCGTTCTGATCAAGAGCGTTGATAGCCGATAGGTGCCCCCTGGTCAGATCCTCAACGTGGATATAATCCCGCACCCCCGTGCCATCCGGGGTCGGGTAATCGTCACCAAAGACGGAGAGCTTTTTCCTCTTGCCGACAGCGACCTGAGCAATGAAGGGCATGAGGTTATTGGGGACACCGGATGGATCTTCACCGATTAGCCCGGATTGGTGGGCGCCTACGGGGTTAAAGTAGCGCAACAGTGCGATCTTCCAGGTTGGATCAGATTTATAGAGATCTCGAAGGATCTCTTCAACCATGAGTTTGGACTGGCCGTATGGGTTAGTTGCATGCAGTGTAGAGGCCTCGCTGATCGGTACAGAACCCGGGTCGCCATAGACCGTGGCAGATGACGAAAAGACCAGTGTCTTCACGTTAGCCTTCGCCATCTCCTCAAAGAGAGCGACGCTGCCACAAACGTTGTTGTCGTAATAGGCCAGCGGCTTTGCAGCCGATTCGCCAACGGCTTTGAGACCAGCGAAGTGGATGACGGCGTGAATGTTGTTTTCCGAAAAGATCGTGCGAAGAATCTGACGATCCCGCACATCGCCAAGAAAAAACTTTGGACGCTTCCCAGTAATGGCTTCGATGCGGTTGATGACTTCCCGATTACTATTACATAGGTTGTCGAGAATCACCACCGAATAACCTACCTCAATCAATTGAACGACAGTGTGTGAGCCAATGTAGCCGGTAGCGCCCGTCACCAGAATGGCTTTACGCGCTTCAGACATGCCGAGGCTGCTCCGCATCATGGGCAAAGCGGGATCGGAACAATGCGCGGTGGCTCAGTACATAAATGACGAAATAACCGGCAAAAGCGGCCATTAGAATGTCGGTGTTACGGTAAAAGACCACAGCCGTTAACGCGACCAGGGCAATAAAAGGTAGCAGCGTGATCATGACCATGGCGTTGCGGATGACCGAGCGAAACTTCTGAAAGCGTGGCCGGATGATGACTTTTTTGACGAGCGAGTGCAGATGCAACGCATCGGGTTCGCCAGACTGACGTTTGGTGAGCTTGCGGCGCAACATGGAGTAGATGGTTTCCATGACCGGGTACCCACAGGCCATGAGGCTGGCCCAAGGCGATATTTGCGGGTGACGGGCCGGTAGCATGACGGCCAGCCAGGCGATCAGAAAGCCCATGGCGTAGGCACCACCATCGCCCATGAAGATGCGACCCAGCGGGTAATTCCAGGCCATGAAACCAAGTATGGCCCCAATATAGACCAAGGTGTAACAAATCAGCGGGGCATCGCCCACCTCAAAAGCAATCGCCATAAATGCGCCAAGTGCCACGATCATGGCGGCAGCGGTGAGGCCATTAAAGCCATCGATGATGTTGTAGGCGTTGGCAACACCCGCAACCGCAAAGGCAGTGAAAAGAATGGACACCGGAACCCAGGCCAGTACGTTATCCAGCCAGGGAAGATCCAGTCGGGTAATACCGCAATCGCACAGAAAATATGCGAACACGCCACTGGCCATGGTAGCCAGCAGCCTGGTACGTACCGATATCTGCTTGGTCAGATCTTCCAACAGCCCGAAAACAAAGGCCGGCAGGCTGGCCACAAGCATCCAGCCCAGCAGGCTGTCGGCATCGGCTATGGCGGCATCCTGCTCGTTGACCCACCAGCCCACGACTACACCCGCCATCAGGCCCAGGCCACCAATACGCGGCGTTGGATGCGTGTGCACTTTCTGAACACCATCGCTGCCATCGATCGAAAACCGCTCATGCCAGCGGCGCGTGACCAGAATGAGGCCACAAACGACAAATGATGCCAATGCGGCGTAAGCGGCAGACTTAAGGCTGATGATCATTAAATGAGGGTTTTAGACACGCTACCGCCCTTGGGTACACGCTATCCCAAAAAACGCACGGCACCTGTTTTGTAAGCACAACACGAATCCTGACAAAAACTGTCAAAAAATAAAAAATTTCTTTACTAATTATAGCATTTTCCCTACCTGTGCAGGGAGATTTTTACATCTGGAAAAGCCGTCCCAGGAAGCGCAAAAACCGCGTGTGGCAATGCTGGCAATAGTAATGCATGCTGCCAGGCAGCCAGCGCATCAAAGGAGATCGTGGTACGCGTGTGAGTGCATGGCGACAGACCGGACAAATTGGTGAGTCTTGCGACGGGATTGTAGTCACGAGGGGAATACAAAGCGATTTTGTAATTCCAACATGCTACGCTAAATTCTTTCGAATTCTTGAATACAAAAAATAATTTTGTAAGTTTTAACTTTGACAGCCAGCTACCCTGCTGAATTCATTTTGTTTGCACTTGCGTTTTAATGATTTGCAACTCACCTCTCAGAAAGTTGCTGACATAAAGCGTGGTGTCATCTGCGCCAACACGGACATTACGGGGAAACGAGTTGTGGTAGTGCGCCGGCAAACTAAGCACCACGGCTGCTTTTGCCGGATTGCGTACATCGATAATGCTGATATTTGCTTGGGTGTCGGTCGCATTACCGAGATTGAAGCGGTTCGAGTTGGTCACTGCCAGCAATTGGTTGTTGTAAAAGAATGCCATGCCCACCGGGGCAGCGCCACCGCTGCTGGCATAGCCAAGCAGCGATTCGTTGGGTTTATCCGAGATCAGTTTGGCCACATCAAAGGCAATGACGCGGTTGTCACCCCGCGCGGTGACCCACAGGGTTTTACCATCCGAGCTTTCAACGGCACGGACAGGCGAGCAGCCCGCAGCAATAATGCGGGTAATGGCCTGTTGCCCCAGCCCCTGAATGGCCTTGTCTACATCCACAACCGTCAGCAGTCCGTTCCACTGAGGCACCGAGCCTGATTGCAGGCAACGAAGGCCGGTGAGGACGGGGTTGCCACTTTCCGTGGGATCCGCGTTGGGGTTAAAGCTCAAATCCGGATTCGGCCGCATATCGGCGACTTCGCTCATCACGTAGAGGCGCTTGCCATCATGCGACAGGGTAATACTGGGCAGCGTACCGGCATTGGGGATATGTATATGCGGGTTACGGGTAATATCCGCCGTGCCTGCAAAGCTGCCTGTTCCGGGATGGCGCTCGACTTTGATAATTCCTACAGTCCCCACCAAGAAAGGTCATCGTTCGTTGCCCCGTATTCATTGACCACAAAGGCATGCGAGCCGTCTTTACTGAATACAATGTCAAAGGTACCCGGGTATACCGGGTGATTGGTGCCGGTCCGATGAAAGGCCGTACTCTGTGTTACCTGGGTGACAACCGATTGGTGACAGGTGTTGATGTTGAGGATTGTAGAAAACTGCACCCCGAGGTTATCAATCGCGGCGGCAATGGCATGCAGTACACCAGGAAAGGATTTGATCCTAAACACATTGCGAACATTCGCGTTGACTGGATCGACTACCCCGCTGGCTGATGTACAGTGATTGCTGTACGTGCCATTGCCATGTTTGAAAATCTGCAACCCGGCCACCGGTTTTGGCAGGGGATTATCTGTGGGCATGCCGGGTTCAGATGAAACTGATACCACAACATCACCGTTATCCATCAGCGCAATGTCACCGGGATAACCCAGCGTGGTCAGGTATTCGCTGGTGCCGGACACCTTGAGCGGCACTGTCTTGGTCTAGATGCGCATGTGGCGCATTTGTGCGGAGCTTGCCGGTTCCCGCTCATGACAGACGGTAGTGACGGACGGGATATCGTTGTAATCGAGCGCAATGACCCAGTAGCCGTGGTTGGTAGCGACGATCTTCTGCTTGCACTCGCCATGAGCACATCAGCAAAAGGATAAAAACACCCAGAACGATATTTTTATGCATTGTGCTCACCGGACAGGTACAAACGAAATGCCAGCCCGGAGGCTGGCATTTATTCAAAGGGCTCACTAAACCTTAGCAGCGTTCGAAGATGACTGCGATACCCTGACCACCACCGATACACATGGTGACCAGTGCGTACTTACCGCCGATGCGGTTGAGTTCGTAAACAGCCTTGGTGGCAATGAATGCACCCGAGCAACCCACCGGGTGACCCAACGCAATGGCGCCACCGTTCGGGTTGGTCTTGGCCGGATCGAGGCCCAGAACCTTCATGACTGACAGTGCCTGAGCGGCAAAGGCTTCGTTCGACTCGATCACATCCATCTGATCCAGCTTCAAACCG
>JACCDN010950326.1_pt1 | contig 23779 bp, 23 predicted proteins | sample 7441691 | NCBI WGS metagenome assembly JACCDN01 (sample SAMN15323439, study PRJNA562643) | freshwater metagenome | isolation source: river surface water | place: USA:Blue River Watershed | collected 2017-08-16 | reverse complement strand
TTATAAATATCATACATGAATAAAGATTTATCAATTTTTTTTACTTATATATTTTCAGATTTGTGTAATTGTGTTAAGAAAGAATGTAATATTGTCGGTATTGAAGATACTTCTCCTGAATTTTTTAACAATTTTATCAATAAAGAATACTCTGTTTCAAATTGTAATATGATTAAAAATGATGGTAAAATTAATTTATCCATTGATAATATTATTAGTATATTTTTATTATATAATCTTTTAAATCATGATGGTCGTAGATATTATATTTTAAATAGTCATAAACGTTTCAATTGGAAAAATATTAAACAAATTGATAATGTACAAATACAGAATTATATTACCAAATTTCCTAATAATTTTAAAACTATATGTTTGTTTTTTAATGGTACTGATTCTGTATCAGATGACATCTTTGGTACTTATATTAAATACATATTTTGGTATTTTAGAAAAGCTATAGTTGATAACATTACTGGTAATATTATTAAAACCACTAAAGTTATCGGGTTAAGTGTTGGTTCTACTAAAATTGACTCGGATTATGATATCACGTTGTATGGTTCTTATACTAAAATTTTTGAAACTATTAATATTTTTAATAAACGTATAGAGAAAATCTTTAATTATAATTCTGAAAAGATTTTTGATACTAATGTTTATGGTGCATCTTTCATCACTTCTAATTTTACTCATCCTTCATTAAACAAATTTTCTTGTGGTGATACTAAATTCTCGCTTTCGTATAAAAGTCCTAACCCAAGTTTTTTTATCACTCAACATATTTGGGCTTTTATCAAAGTTTTAATCAAATTAGAATCTCTACAAGATGAAATCGTTTATGACTTTTTACATGAAACTCTTTTTGATTCTTCTCCTAATTTAAAAGCAATTTTATCTGCTTCTGAAGAATTTATTAATAAATTTGACTCCAACCCTCTCGTTTATGATAAAATTGTATCTTTATTAGATAAACCCATTGATAATGATTCTTGGGAAACCAATTATATTAGTTTTGTTAATTATAATGGCTCCGAAACATACTTTACTCGTGGCGCTTTTATTGATGTCGTTGTTAATTCCCAAATGTGCTCTTCTGAATATATACAACTTTCCCCTGATGAATTCTTTGATTCTTTTATTGAAAACATTGCCGAATTATTAACCCACTTTACCAAAGATAAATATATTAATCGCGCAAAAATATCTCTTCCCAAATTAAACTTGGATAATCACGATAAACCCCTTGATTTATTAAATAATAATATTGATATTCAAAACAAATGTAAATCCAAAGAATCCGTTCTATCTTGCTCTAAATTCTTGGTTTTATACAACTGTATTGTAATTATTAAAAGTGTTAGTGAGTCGTTTTTAGAAAATATTAATAACAACGTTCTTGATAACGGTATAGCATTATTTAAAGAACTTAGCTCACAATTTCCTTCTTATGAAACTCTTAAAAAGATACCAAATTATAAATTAGTTTCTGATGAAAAACTCTCTCAAAACTTTTCAAGGCTTAGAAATAAATCAAACTCAAACTTGAGCTTGGATAAAACTTTTTCTGAAACCGAGATTAGCGTTTAAATTGTATGCTTTTAAATATTTATTGTAATTATTTAAAAATATATTTGTTTCAAGTTTGTAAATACGTTTCTGTAATCTATATAATTAATTGTTTTTCTATCATTAAATTCTGCTTCTGGAAATAATATATTTATTTTATTTATTAATGAATCTTTATCCATAATTATGTTATTTTCTTTTAACATTGCTTTTACATTTTTAAATAATACAAAATCTTTTATATTATTACTATAATTATAATTCTCTCGTAATATTTGTTTGATTTCATAATCTTCTTCAATTTCTTCTTCATAATCTTCAATATTGTATTTCTCTTTGATTTCTTCAATCTTTGAAGTATATTTATGATACAATTCTTCTTTTGAAATATTTTGATATGTGCTTTTCATTGTATTAAATGTTGTATTAGTATATTCTATAATCATTTTTATGTATTCTACATCACAATCAAAAAACTCTCTATTTGATTTACAACGATACTTGTAAAGTATGTCATGAACACATCTTTCTAGCAAATCAGCATTGTTAGTTTCACAATCAAATAGAATTTCAATGTCGTCAACATTACCAGTTTGAAGTCCCTTAATTCTTTTATTAACTTGCAGTTTAGTCTTACCTACTTTTATTCCACCATCGCATTTAATGATATAAACATGCCCGTTTTTAATAACTTCTTCGTATGTTTTATCTTTTAATGCTTGTAATTCGTTCTGTGTTTGTTTCAATTGATTATCTTTTTGTTTTAATTGGTCTTCTAATTCTTTGATTTTATCCAACTCCATTTAGTATTGTTATTATTATTATTTATTTTTCAGTTTTATTTAAAAAATTTTGACTTCCACTTTATGTGAAGAATTTTATAATTATGTGAAGAATTTTTGGAATTATGTGAAGAATTTTATAATTATGTGAAGAATAAAAAAATCTTTTCTGGTTTGTATTTGATATACAAATATATATTCATATGTATTTATAACGATAATGTAACTAAATTCTCACATAATTTAATTTATAGAATTATATTTAGAAAATATATATTTTTTAAATATTTTCTGGATTTTTTATTTTTATATATATTTTATCTTAAATATTTAAAAATAATTATAATCATAGATTTGGTTATAAATATTTTTAAATATTTAAAAATATGATAAAAATGGTTTGAAAAAAAAATTATGTGAAGAATAATTGGAATTATGTGAAGAATTTTATAATTATGTGAAGAATTTTTGGAATTATGTGAAGAATTTTATAATTATGTGAAGAATAATTGGAATTATGTGAAGAATGATTTTTATGAAAAATTTTAAGAAAATAATTGTGTGAAGAATTATAAATTTTTTATATATGATATAACATTTCTATAATTTTTATAATTTATACATTTTATCTCATAATATTCACTATCTGGAAATATCATTTTTATAATATTTATAATTGTTATAGTATCCATTGTAATATTATTTGATTTTAACAATATTTTTATATCTTTTACTAAAATATAATCTTTATCATTACCATTTACATAATGATCAGTTAATAATTCAATGATTTCGTTAGTATTTTCATTTGTATAGATATTAATAATATTCTTAATAATTTGAGGAACATCAATTTTGAAAGTATTTTGTTTCAATAAAAAGTAATTTTTTACTAATAAATACATCAATCCGTATTCAATATTTTTCAAATCGTTTTCATTGAATTCTTTAAGTAATTTATCTTCCTTTTTTTTTGGAGATTCTAAAAATCTGGTTTTATATTCAATAATATTGATTCTCCTATTGAATCCATTATCTTCATTATCTGGTTTTGGTAAAGCATTACAACACATGAAAATATTATAAGTTGGTTTTATTAAAGTTTCTTGTTTTTCATATAATCCACGAGCTTTAATTGTATCACCCGTCAAAGTTTTAATAAGATTTATATTTAATTTTTGATTAGTTTCTGGTTCAGAGCAATACAAGAATCGTTTATTTTTAAAATTAATCAGAGTGCTATTAGCATCTCCAGCACTTTTATTTTTTGAAGTTAATAAATTTACATTAAACATATCACCATAATCACCAAAGATATTTTTGAAACGCTCCATTAAAAAGGATTTTCCATTAGATGCTGAGAATCCATAATTCATAGTGATTTTTTGTTTGAAATTTTTACCACGTAGGCATAAAGAAAAGATATTCAAAGCATAAATATATTCTTGGTGGTCTTGAAAAATATCTTTTAAAATTTCTTCTGCTAAACTTGTATCAAAAATTTCATCATACTGCATATTACATTTCATAGTGATATATTCGTTTTTATTACCTTTTCTAAAAATGTTATTTTCCAAATCTAATACACCGTTTTCAAAACCTAATAAATATTCGCGGTCATCAAGTTTCTCTTCATTATAACAGTAAATTTTCAATTCTTTAACGATATTATCTTTATAACCAATTTTTTGCATCCAGTTAATCCAATCTTCATTATTTTCTTCTAAATCTTTCATTTCGTTTACTAAATTATCAATTTCTAATCTGATTAATTCTTCAGCTTTCTTTTCATAAATACCACTATCATTATTATATAAATACCAAGATCCGTTATTAAATATGATTCTATTTTGAAAACGGTCTTTTAAAATTTTCACAACTTGTGTAGTGTCTTTGTTATTAATATCTTCTGTGATATTTACAATCAGAGTATTATAAATTGTAGGAGCATTAGTCTTATCAATAACTATACTTTTTTCGGGGAATTGGAAATTACATTTAGTACAATGAGCAAAAATACCATTTTTGGTACAAATGCTTCGTAAGACGGGGTTTTTACACATTTTACTTTGCATATCATGAATTGCTTTTATAGTTTTCAATTCTGGGTCATGGGAAGCAATAATTTCTTTTTTATTTCGTTTAACAATTTCGTTATGAGTAATACCGTATTCTTTGGTAGTTTCGTTAATTTCTTTTAGAATTTTATTTTCTTCAATGAAATTGTTGTATAAATTTAAATTGTCTTCTTTTAACCATTTGAGAATAGTACCAATATTAATATCTTTTTCACCACTTTTAAATGATTCCCAGTCTAATTCAAAACGTTCTGGGTCATATTTATCACTTTGTTTAGAGAAGTCTTTAAAAATTTTATAACCATAACTATAAGATGATAAAAAGAATCCAACACGGAGCCAGAAATCTCTATTATCAGAACGTGATTTATTCAATCCGAAAATCAATTCTCGTAATTTGTTTTCAGAAAGAATCTGTTTGATTTTATTATTAATTTCTTCGGGTAATTCTACAAATTCTTTTTTAGTTGAATATAAATTCAAAATCCATTCAGGAACTTGTTGAAATTCTTTATTACCAAGTTCAAAATCAGAAACCCACGTATATTTGTAAATTTGATTATCTTGTTTATATTTAGAAGGAGTCATGAAAATAAGAGTATTGTAAATGATATCAATATTGAAATTTTTGACTTTGGTGATATTTTTGGTAATGATTTTTTTTTGATCATCAGTTATTTTAAAATAATAATGGACACCTTTTTTAGTTTTTTCTTTGACAGTATCAGGTTCGTTAATATTGAATTCTTTTTTAAAGTTTTCAAATTCTTGTAAATTATCAATATCTAGTACAACTAAATTATTATGTTTTGGAATAATGGAAATACAGTTATCTTTATTATTGACTTCTGATAGACAATTATCTTTATTAATATGTTTATAAGAAGCCCTATCAAAAGTTTTTTTAGAGTTTTTAATTACGATATTTCCAGTGATAGGGATTAAGTTGAATTTTTCAAAATATGTTTTAGCAACTTCGTTCATAATTCTCTTGTATTATAAAATTATAATATATTTTTATCTTTAAATAAAAATGAAAATTATAATACAGTATTTAAATATAAAATGGATACAAATATTTACCAATACAAAACAGTGATAGAAAGATGCGACAATTGTAAAAAATATATAGAAATTATATTTAAAACTTGTAAATCTTGTGGTAATAATGAAGGGTTAGTTGACGATAATGGTAAAATTCTTTGTAATAAATGTACAAGACGAGAACGAGGTTCTTATGTAAGCGAAAGTAGTGAAGATACAGAAAGCGAAAGTAGTTGTGAAGATACAGAAAGCGACACAAGTGAAGTTAAAAGCGACGGTGATATAGAAAATTTAAGTACAGATAGTGATAAAAGTGAAGACACAGAAAGCGAAATTGGAGAAGCAGAATATACATATATACAAAACAAAATAAACGAGTTGAGTTTGAAAAAAGAATAAGTCAAAATAAATTATATAACCAAGTCGCTACACAGTATTAAAATTGTAATAAATAATATAAAATATATTTATATTATTTATGAATTAATAATGAATTTAAATATAAACAAGTTAAAAAAAGATAAATTAATATCTGGAACGAAAAAGCTAATTTATTACAAGAACCTATAAAGAAAAAGATTTTAATTACACTTTAAATATAAATCAATATATTTTTGTTAAAAAATAATTTATTATATTATATTATGTCATATATAGAAAAACAAGCAAAAAGATATGCATCAAAAAACATGTCTAAATTTAATAGTATTATAAAAAGGTTTAATATAAAAAAACACGAAGAAAGTTCAAACGACTACTGTGACGCTATGTATAAACAATATAAAGACGTATTATGTATTTTTGATAATATTATAAAAGTTAGTTATTTATTTGAAGAGGACAAAGAGTCATATAACAAATTATATTTTGGCATGGATGTTTTAGATGATAGAGAAAAATTCACCAATTTGTATATAAATGAATTAGCAAATATATACATAACTGTGTTTGGTAAAAAACATAAGAGATTAGGCCTTATTGAAAAAATAAATAACGCAAACGAATATGTTGTGCAAATATATAATTGTATACAATATAGAATTAAATATCATTATTGGTGTGAAAATCATCAAAAAAATTATAATATAGATACACACAAACACGAAATATTAATTAGTGTATATATGTATGATACACTAATCAATATTGTAAAATTATTGAATATTTACCAAGAAAAATATAGATTATTTAAAAAACAAATACAAAAAGAAGCATACGAACGCAAAAAGAAAATAAAAGATTTAGAAAAACAACGAAAAGATTTAGAAAAACAACAACAAGAAGAAGAAGAAAAGCAAAAAGAATACGACTTAGATAATATCACTACATCTTCTAAAACATTATCAGACGAACCTTTTGAAGTTATACCGAAACATAACAAAAGAACTACGCGTAAAAAAAGAAAATAAAATTTATTACATTTACATTTATATTGTAATTGTTGTTTTGTATGAGTATAATGAGTTGTTAATAATTCGCATCCATTTGTTTCGTAAATATTTTTTACATAATCATAAGAATGTTTGGCATTATTATAATTATTAAATTTATAAATTATTATTCATTTTTTATTAAAAAATATCTTGATTTAACTCCCACAAGCTAAACATTCTTCATCATCTTTGATATCTTGTAATTTCTTTTCCAAGTTTGCATCAATGCTGAATTTGGCACTTTGGTAAGAACTTTTGCTGCGAAGATAATATATTCCCGATTTCAAACTAGGTTTCCCTCCACCATTTTTCCAAGCATAAAAATGCATACTTGTGAGTTTAGAAATAGTGGGATTAGCCATAAAGAGGTTCATACTTTGCATTTGGTCAACGAAAACTTGCCTATCTTTAGCTTGGTCAATAACAGTTTTCATACTGATTTCCCAGACATTTCTGTATATTAATTTAATATCTAAAGGAATGGTGCTTATATTTTGAATGCTACCATTATGGGCGATGATTAGATTTTTCATATCAATATCCCATAAATTAAGTTGTTGTAATTCTTTAACGAGGTATTTATTTATGACCATGAATTCGCCAGAAAGAACGCGTCTTTTGAAAATACACGAATCAACTAATTCAAAAGCTTCACTATTATTCATAATTTGAGCAGTGCTAGCAGTAGGCATGAGAGCAGTAAGCATACTATTTCGCGCTCCATATTTGACAAGATCTTGTCGTAAAGCATCCCAATCCCATCTACCAGATAAGAAATTGTTCAAGTCAATACCGTCATAATCTTTAGCTAAATCAAATTGGAATTTTCCTTGACTAAAAGGACTTCCTTTAAAACTGGAATAAGGACCATCTTTTTTAGCTTCATTAATACTGCCTTGCATACATCCAAAGTAAAGCGTTTCAAAAATTTCCTTATTTAATTGTGAAGCTTCGTTTGAATCTGCTGGTAATCGCATTTTGAAATATACGTCAGCCAGACCTTGAATACCGATACCAAGAGGTCTGTGAGTCATATTACTTTTTTCTGCTTCTGGAGTAGGGTAATGATTATTATCAATAACTTTATTCATAGGTGTAATGATATATTCTGAGATTTCTCTTAATTTTTCAAAATTAAAAAATGGTTTATTTTCAGAATCATATTCGACATATTTAGGAAGAGCTACACTTGCCAAATTGCAAACTGCATATTCGTTTTCATTTGAAAAAAGTGAGATTTCGTTACATAAGTTGCTGGATTTAATGGTGCCAAGATTTTTTTGATTACATTTTTTATTAACGTTATCTTTATAACTTATATAAGGAACACCCTTTTCAATTTGTAATTCTAATATTTTGGTCCATATTTCGTGAGCTTTTACAACTTTTTTATACCTTTTTTCTTTAACGTATTTGAAATATAATTCTTCATAATCAGAACCATAAGCATCTGTCAAACCTGGGCATTCATCTGGGCACATAAGATACCAATCTCCATTTTCTTCAACTGTTTTCATAAATAGATCAGACATCCAAATAGCATAAAAAAGATCACGTGCTCGCATATTTTCAGAACCTTGATTTTTCTTTAAATCTAAAAATTCTAAGATATCTGCATGATGGGGTTCGATGTATATTGCGAATGAACCTTTCCGCTTGCCAGAATTATGAACTAATCCCATATCTGTTAAATAATTATGATTATCAATCATGTTAAAATCATATACATATCCTGAATAATTGATTTTTTTGATAGATTTTACTCTACCCCATAAAATACCATTCCATTCAAAATATTTTAAGAATTGTCCCTTTTTGTTAAATTTTAAAATAGATTCTAAAATTGGATGTTTTGGTATTCTAAGATAATAACTTATTTGTTTTGTAGTAATAGTTCTTCCAGATTTTGTTATATGACTTTCACCAATGTAGTTTTTTACATTTCCAGATGTCAATATTCCTAATCGTAAAAACATATATCTCATTTGCATTATTATATTAATTGATGTATTTGTAAAACATAATTCTTTTAAATTAGATCCATCTGTTCGTAACAATCCTTCTATTAATTTCATAATTTTTTGTTTTGGTAAGTGTAAATAATTATTTACTATATATTTTTGATCATTTTTATCATACATCATATTTCTACATAATTGTAAATTTTCAGATCCAGACCATCTGATAGATTTACACCCGTTCATATCACATTCCCAGAAATGAATATTTAATTTTGTTAAATAATTTTTTACAAAAATTTGTATATCTTGTTTAGTGTCATTACCAAGAGTTACTCCATATTCATTCCTTCCTTTGCATATATGACCATCTCCTAACATTATTCCGTAAAATTTATAATAATCTAAATCATGAATATCATTATCTTGCTCATAAATAGGTATTGGGAATCCTACTATATCATTTTCAGTTAATTCGTTAGCATTATAAAATTTAGGAGTTATAATATTTTTATTTAATCTGTTTTTTATAGTATTAAAATTTGTAATTTTTTTTTGATCTTTTATCAAGTATAATTCGTGTTCTTTTGTAACTTTAATTGGAAATAATGTATTTGTTGCTCTTATTTCTAATATTTCTTTATTAATGTCATTTTTAATAACTTCATTTACTTTTTTAAACGTTCCATCAATTGTAATTAATTCGTCATTTGTTGTAATATTTTCCATATACTTTGGACCATCCTTTGAATATACCCAAGTATCACCTACAAAGCATTGATTTATATAGACGGATGTATCATTATAAACTTTTAACATTGGAACAATTCCATCAGATACACCATTGGTTTTTCTAATAATACTACCTTTTGCTCTGATATTAGAAACATGAACACCAATGCCTCCTCCAACTTTTGATATTTTAGCACAATCTGTTATTGTTTTGAAAATACCTTCAAGTGAATCATGAGTTCCGAGGAGAAAGCAGCTTGACAAATTATTTAAACGTGTCCCACTGTTGAAGATTGATGGAGATGCGTGAGTATAAAAGTGTTGAGAAATTAAGTGGTAAGTTTTAAGAGTATTTTCAATATCATCTTTATGAATACCGATAGCAACGCGCATATAGAGATGTTGAGGACGTTCAACGACAATCATTTTTTTAAGATCGTTATTATAAATTTTTAAAAGATAACTTTTTTCAAGAGTTTTAAAACCGAAATAGTCAAACATATAATCACGTTTATAATCAATAGCAAAATTGAGTTCATTTTTATTTTTACGAATGATATCAATGACGTCATCGGCAAGGATAGGAGAATGTTTATCAGATTTGTCAGTATTATTATAAAGAAGTTCCATGACTTCGCTAAAGCATTCAATAGTGGATTTATGGAGATTGCTAATAATAATACGAGAACCTAATTTTTGAAAGTCTGGGTTTTCAGTCATACCAACAGCAATTCTAGAAGCTTCTTCGTCAAGTTCGCTGGAACTAACACCGTCATAAATACTAGAAACAACTTTTAAAGCAATAGTATCAATATCAATGTCCAATAAACCGAGATCTTTATCATTTTTTAATTTTTGAAGTCTATAACGAATTTTGTCAAGGGAGATTGGTTCGAAAGATCCATCACGTTTTTGAATTTTCATTTTTATTAATACAAATATATTAAAATATATTAATAAACAAAATAAATCATTTTTTTTTTATTGTGTAATACATATAATGGAAGCTTGGATTATAATATTATTCGTGATTTTGTTAATTGTTAGTAGCGTTATTGGAGTTTTAGTGTATAAAAAAAACAAAGAACATAGCGATCAAGAAATATTAGTTTCAAAACAAACGACGATAGCACCAACAACGACATTTACACCAACAACGACATTTACACCAACAACGACATTTACACCAACAACGACACTATCACCAACAACGACATTTGCAACAGCATAAAATGAATTTGTTATATATAAACAATTAAATTAATATAAATAGTAATGGATAACAAAATAGAAATAATGGAGTTATTTAATGGGTGGAATGATAAAAACGAGAGGATAATAATAACGATAGGAGAGAATTCTGCGTCATACAAGTGGATGCATGAGAAAGCAGCAAGAAATTACAACAATATAAATAAAATATTAAATATAATAATGATAATACTAAGTACGAGTTTATCAGCAGAAACATTATTTGGGACTGAATTACTAAGCGTAGTAATAATAAAAAAAATAATGATATATGTACTGACAATAATGACAGTAGTACAGAATTTTTTAAAATATGAGAAATTAGCAGCAGCGCATATAGCATCAGCAACGAATTATGCAACATTATATCATTCTATACAACAAGAAATGTGTATGTATAGAAGAAATAGACAAAAAGCGACAGAATATGTGAGTAATATAATAAAACAATATGATTCGTTAATAATAAATAGTCCAGACATTAATAGTAAAATATTGGAAACGTTTAAAAGAGTATTCAAGGCAGAATTACCAGAGATTGCGGATAAACAGAAAATAGATATAATTACAGAAACGATACCAGAACAAATACAGATACAAAAAGAAAAGAGTATTCCAGTGTGTAATTTGGAAAATATAAGAAATTTATACCAGATTCAAGGGGATATAACTGACAATGATATACAGAATTGTTCAGGGATAGAATTACAAGAAATAAAACAAAAATATAAAATTGTATAACCCGAAATAACATTGCGAGTAATAATTTATTGTGTAAATTTCCATAATTGTTCGTTAGCGCCACTATTAGGTTGAGTACTAACAAATCCATAACGACTAGTTAGACATTGTAAATTATGTTTATTACAAATTTGGGTGGAAGAATAGTTATTTAATAACAAATTCCATTGTTGATTTTTAATATTATTCTTGGAAGATTGTAAAACAACACCTCCATCAACATATAATGCGCAAAATCCATCTTTATTACATAAATGTTCATTATCAACAGCCCAAGTAGAAGTAGTATTAGCATAAGGTGTAGTAGTTAGAGGAGATTCATAATAACCGGATTCAATAGCATTGGAATCAGATGATAAACAATTAGTAGGAGAATTATTAACAAAATTACATAATTTTTTATATGTTAAATTAGGTGTAATGGTAGTATTTTTTCTATTTTGGATACTACTTGTATAAGTAGATAAATCTAAAGTTGGTTTTCCCCAAATTGGTTCGTCAATTTTTAAAGAATACGAAGAATTGTCATTTTTATAACCAGTAATGGATCCGGAAGAATTTAAAATGATTTTATCAATTGGTTGGTGCGTAGTCATATTTATTATAAATAATATAAATATAAAAAAATTAAGAAGACCAAATAATAGTATTGTCATTGTCAAATATAACAAGCTTGCCTTGTTCAGTTATTTTAACTTTACCAGGACCAGAAGTGAATGATTGCCAAACAATAGTATTGTCATTGTATAAAACCAAATTACCATTATCTTGGTATTGTAAATAATGTTTATTATTTTCTGATTTTAAACCTTGATTAATTAAGAGAATAACATTATTTGATAAAGTATCCCCGATATAATTAATAGGTATCGTCGTAATTGGAGTAGTTGTAGTAGGAATAGGAGTAGTAGTTGGAGTAGTAGTTGTAGGAATAGTAGTAGGAATAGTAGTTTGAGTTTGTAAATAATAATATCCACCAACAGATGAAATTGAAATTAAAATAAAAAAACAAAATAGTAAAATAACAAATATCATTATATATAATAAATATAATAATATTTAAACCAAAGTATATAAAAGTGTAGTAATAGTTGTAATAATATTAAACCAAAAAGTTTATAAAAGTGTAGTAATAGTTGTAATAATATTTTTAGAAATAGATTTATTATATTCAATGGATTTTATATAATTAGTATATTCAAATATTTCATTTTTTATAATTTGTAAAGATTTTTCAAGGTTTTGTATTTTATTATCAGTAATATTTATAGTTTCGGTTAGTTGCGATTTGAAATTGATATGAATATATATTTTTTCTTCGTTTTTCAAGGCAGTATTACATATTCCGCACGTATCAATAATACAACTCATATGGAAGATGTGATTACAAGATAAAATAATAAAATTAATATTAATCGAGTTTTTACAATGAATATTACAACAATTATTTTGTAATATGTCAGTATCATTTTTAGAATTGTTTGATTGATATTCAGAATCAGAATTATGATTAGGGTCGTTTTGGGCGAATTCTTGTAAATTGAAATCTGTAATGATTTTTGATTCACGTTTTAATTTGTTCATTTGTTTTTTCAAAGTGTTCATATTGACAAGTGAAGTTTATAAATTAAAAAAAAATTCATTTTTTATTATGAGATTTTTTAGTAATATTACTATATAATTCTTTTTTAAAATTTTTCAAAGTGTCGGTGATCATGCTAGTATAATCGGTGATAGTCCAAGTATTTTTTAAATGGATATTGTCTTGAATTTTGTTTAAAAATTGATATAAAGAATCTTGGTCCATTTTTTTTAAGACACGGTTATATATGTCTGTATCTGTATCTGTACAATTAAACGATTGAGAGTAAAGTGGTGTACCGTCAAATTCTAAATATTGTATTATGGTAATAATTTCTTTAGATTTATAAGAAGTATTGTAGACATAACCAGGATGTATTTGTTTAAAAGATTGTATAAGGGTAAAAGTATTATTATTTTCTTCAATACTAAAAGATTTGTTTCTAATAAATTGTTCATTAGGAGACATTAATAAACTATTAGAAATAGTAGTAAGATATTCTAGAATCCATTTTCGTATATCAATGACAGAATTAAACATAATATTTAAAACTGTATCAGACGTATGCTGAGCACCGGATTTTTCAATAATAACATACATCTAATATCTGTAAATAAAAATAAATTTGTTTAAAAAAACAAATAAAAATAATACAAAATAATATAAATGGCAAATTTAGTATATGTTCATATAGGTGATAAAGTACCGGAATATATATATGATTCTATATATCAAACAATATTAGTAAATGGGATGTCGTGTAAAATATATATATTAGTAGATGAAAAGTTGTGTAAAGATGTATATAATATAATAAAGAATTTCAATCTTGAAAATTATACAAAGTATTTTTATAATATAATACAAGTAATACCACTGTCAAGTATAAATATAGAAGAATGTGAAGAATATAAAAAATATAAAAAGTATACAAGTAAATTATCAAAAGAAATAAAAGATTTTAGAGATAATTTTTGGATAAATACCACATTGAGATTTTATTATATACATAGTTTTATAAAACAGTATAATATAGAAGATGTATATCATATAGAAAATGATGTGATGATGTATGTAGAATTTTGTGATAATATTCATAAAAGTGATAAAATGTCAGTAGTAAGAGATTCAGAAACGAGAGTAGTACCATCAATAATATATATACCGAATTACAAGAGTATAAATGAATATATTATATATATATCAAAATATATAGAAAATACATATACAAATTTTGTAAATGATATGGATTTATTAGGATCATATAAGGAATTAAACGAGTTTAATATATTTCCAGAAAAAGGAGATAAAATATATGATGGAGCGGCGATAGGACAATATTTAGGAGGAATTGATACAAGAAATACGAGCAATGGAAATACAGATACAAAAGGATTTGTAAATGAAACGTCAGTATTTAAACCAAATAAATATAAATTTCATAGAAATAAAGTAGAAGGAAATGAAAATAAATTTGTATTAAAGAATTTTGTATGTGAAAATGATAACAAGCTGATTCCAATTGTGAATTTACATATACATTCTAAACAATTACACGAATTTTCAAGTATATTTGATATAAAAGAAACTGATATAATAAGTGGAGATCGTATTATATCATTATGTGATTATGTATTGTGTACATATGATATATATTTGTATCACAAGAATATGGATAAATATAATAAAAACATAATCATAATAAAAGATTTTAAAAATGTAAATTATAATATTTTAAATGACAAATTGAAAAAATCTGGTAAAAAGGTGGTAAAATTATTTGTTTATACACATATATTGGAATTATTTCAAATGTATATATTTCCAAATTTAACTAAAGATTTAGAATACGTACTTTATATACATAATTCTGATCATCCATTTGATAATACATACAAGCCTTTAGTAGAATCACCAAATATCAAAGCTATTTATGCTCAGAATATTGATTACAATATCAATGATAAAATTTTTATGATTCCAATCGGGATAGCGAACTCAATGTTTTCCCACGGAAATATACCAGCATTATATAAAACGATGGTAAATACGTATAAAAATAAAAAAGAAAAAGATGTATATGTAAATATAAATCCTGCGACATTTCCTTATAGACAAACGGTATTAAACGAAATTAGTTCAAAATTTGAAATAGTAAAGCAAAGTTTGCCATATGAAGAATATTTACAAGAATTGTCAAAATATAGATTCTGTTTATGTGTAAGGGGTAACCAAAACGATACTCACAGATTCTGGGAGAGTATGTACGTTCTGACCATTCCTATCATTATAAATAATAAATATACGAAAATGAATAATTATGTAGAATATTTAAAGAAAAATAAAATACCATTTTACGAAATAAAAAAAGAATCATTAGTTAATATAACCCCAGATATGTTTAATGAAGAATTGTATAAGAAATTATTAAGAGAATACAATTTTCCTCAAGAAAACGAGTATTTAAAAATGAAATACTACAAATTTGTTGACGAAGATTGAAAATGTGAAATAAATCGAAAATATATAAAACTTTAATATATTTGTATAATGTAGAGTAATGGAAAATATAAATTTAGTAAAATATAGTGGAAGTGGTGGAGCGAAAACAAGAAAATGGGGGCCGTCATTATGGAATTTTTTATTTACAGCGATAATATCAAGATATCCAATGAAGATAGATATAAAAAACGAAGAACATATATTAATAAGAGAAGAGTTTAAACATTTATTAACGAGTTTATCAATAATATTACCATGTATATTTTGTAGAGAATCATATAAGGGGTTTTTGGAAGAATTGCCAATAAAAAAATATTTAAATGGGAGAATAGAATTAATGTATTGGTTGTATAAAATAAAGGATAAAGTGAATATAAAATTGATAAAACAAGAAAGAGAATGTTATATTGACGAGATTAAAAAGTTTAAAGATTTGTATAATAATAAGAAAATATCAAAAGAAGAGTATTATAATAAAAAAAACAAAGCAAAAAATGAAATATTTTTAACAGTACCATCTCCACCATTTAGAGAAGTATTGGATAAATATGAAGAAAATAGGGCAACGTGTTCAAAAAAAGCAAAGAAGTGTATATAAAATGTTTTTGAGAAAAATTGAAAAAAAAAATATCATATAAATATATAAGTAGAAGTTATGAAGCGTGATATAATATTTTGTATAGAATTAGATAGTAAATCTGATGTAGAATTTGTAAAAAGATATATAAGTTTATTTTTTAATATAAAATATCCGACGATTTATCAAACATATAACCATTGTTATATGAAAGAATCATATGAAGATGAAGAAATTGTAGAATTGGATTTATTACAAAGAGGATTGAAATGTTTATCAACAATATATAGTAAATGTAAAATATGTGAGACATGGTTAGTATATGTAGGAACCGGTAATATAAATAATAATGGAAAGAAATTAAAAGATGTAACTATGGTTTTATTAGATAAGAATCCTAAAAAAAGAGAATGTATATATTCTGTTCATAAAAAAAGATTAAATGTAAATAAAGATTTAACAAATATTAAAAAAATAGAAAATGTACAAGTATTAGCAAATAGTTTGAAATATATATCATTACTTGACGAAACAAATAGTAGAATAATAAAATATAAGAATTATAATCCAAGTAATGTTAATTGTATTTTTCAAAATGATCTCTCGGTAAAGTAATTGTAGTAAAATCTGGTAATAATATATTAATATATTCTTGTAAATGATTGTATTTTTTAATTTCGCCAATATATCCTTTATAATAATTATATATACTATGTTCTTTACGGATTATAACGACAGTATCACCATTTTTTAAAGAATCAGAAGATTTTATAGGATCGTAGTTTTTAATTTGTGTATCAGTTGGGTTGGAAGTAATAGGTGAAGTTGAATTTACAAAATTATTATTAAAGAAATTCATTTAAAAGTATAATATTTTTTATATTTAAATAGTAATATAAAAAATGTTTTGGATATTAGGCTTGGTAAGTATTCCGTTAACATATATATATAGAAGTAATGTATATAGCGTAGCTTGTAGCGTAGCTTACAATACAAGTATATATTGTATAAAATGGTATTTATATTTTAAAAATAAAAAAGCAAATAGTATTACGAATAAAAAAAGTATAGAATTGGATAAAGATGTATATATACATAAATATTATTGTAATATAAATAAGGAATTGTTTATAATTTCATCAGAAGAGTATCATACAATTGATAAAAATATTATATATGATTTGAGAAATAATATAGTTCATTGTAGTTTGCAAAATGAAGTAGATATTATATTGGATTTAACAGGAGTATTTAGGAAATTTATATATCATTTTGATAAAGAAACAGATGAAAGTAAATTGCGATATTTTTTTAAATATTTAGAATATAAATACAAGTTGAAAGATAACATTGACGATTTGTATTTTGTAATATTTAAAAATGATGATGATTTTACAGAAATAAAAGAAAAAGTAAAAGATATAAATGATAAATATTATAAAAATGTAATTTAAAATGTATATAATAATTAATAATTAAATGTCTAATGTCAAAGAGATCAAAGAGATCAAAGAAATCAAAGAAATTAATAATATATTATTATCAGGAGGGAGTTTGAGAGGGATAGCGTATATAGGATTTCTAAAATATATGGAAGAATCAAAGATTGTAAAAGTAAATTATAAAAACATATATGGAGTATCAGTTGGAAGTATATTTGGGTTATTAATAGCAATAGGGTATACATATAATGAGATGAAATATGAAATATTAAATAAAAATTTGACAATGTTGAAAGATATAAATATATCAAATTTTTTATTGAAATACGGTTTGGATTCTGGGAATAATGTTATTAATTGGATAAAAACGTTATTAATAAAAAAGGGTTTATCAATAAACATAACATTTAAAGAATTAAAGGAAATGTTTAATATAGATTTACATATAATTACATCAAATTTGGAAACAAATGATATAACAGTATTTAATAATGAAAATTCTGGAGATCTTTTTATAGTAAAAGCGATAAGAATGTCTATTAGTATTCCTGTAATAATGACTGTAGAAAAATATAATAACATAATGTATGTAGATGGAGGAGTAGCAAATAATTATCCGATACACTTGATAAATGAAAGTGAGAATTATTTCGGAATAAGATTATTAACAAAGAATAATGATAAATTGGTAAAGAATAATGATAATATAATTTCTTATATATCAAATGTTATATTTTGTTTTGTATCAAATAGAGATAAAAAGAAGATTAATTATGAAAATACATTAAATATATATATAGAAAATTTTATGAATACTATTAATTTAAATATGACAAAAAATGACAAGATAAATTTGATACAAGCTGGGTATATACAAACGAAAAAGTATTTTGAACAAGTACAAGTTTAAAATATAATATATTTGTAATATATAGTTTAATGAAAGAAATAAAACAGATAGGCAAGGGATCATTTTCAAATGTATTTTTATATAATGATAATTTTGTAGGAGATTATATAATAAAAGAGATAAATTTGAATTTATTAGTAAACAAGTATAATAATAGAAAGAATGAAAGCGATGAAAAATATTATTATACTATATTGGATGAATTGATAAATAGCGAAATTGATATTTTAACTAAAATACATCATAATAATATAGTAAAATATATAGACCATAGTAAAAAAAATGGAATATATTATATTTCTATGGAATTTTGTTGTGATGGGGATGTATATTCGTTATTAAAACAGAATAAAGAAATAAATTTTAATACATTTTTAAAACATACAAGTAATGCGTTAATGTATTTAAAAGAAGAGAATATAATACATAGAGATATAAAATTACATAATATATTGGTAAATAATAACATATATAAAATATCTGATTTTGGATTTGCTTGTTATGATAATAGTGAATTGGTTAAAAAAGGATATTCTACAAATGGAGTATTATGTGAAAAGTATTATAAATTATGTGGATCACCGATGTATATGGCTCCAGAAATAATATTAAACGCATTTTTATTAGATAATTTTACAATGAAATCAAATAGAAAAAAACAAAATAAATTATTTTATAATATTAATATAGATTTGTGGAGTTTTGGTTTATGTTTATACGAATTACAAACAAAGTCATTACCATTACCGAGTGCTAAAAGTATAAACGATTTAGAAATATTTTACAATAAAAAAGAAGAAGCGCAAGAATATATAAATAATAAAGTAAATGATAATATAAAATTAGAATGGAGAGAATTGATATTGAAATTATTACAAGTAGATAAAGAAAAACGTGCTAATATTATATATGTAAAAAATTATAAATACAAAGAGAATATAGAAAAAATAAATGAAGATTTAAAACAGCATATAGTATATAATACTATTGATACAAATATAAATGATTCTTGGCAAGAAGTAGATAGTAGTAGTAGTATATACAAAGAACAAAATACGATATTCAATTGGTTTTTTTGAGAATTTTTATTCAGTTGTCATATCAATATCAAAAATATTGTCATTATAATAGTCAAAATCATCGTCTTTTTCATTTATAATGTCATCGTCATGGTTTAGTATATAATTTTCATACATTTTTATTATTTTTCCAAAATCTAAACGTTTTATTTTTGAAAATTCTGCTTTTAATTCGTCTACATCTGTTTCGTATGGACTATAAAAATCTATATATTTTTTTATAGTATTATCTATAAAATTTTTTGTATAATTTTTCCAAGTATGTTTAGGGGTTTTTATAATATTTATTAACAATTTTAATTCGTATAATATGGATTCTTTATCATTATTTTTTGAATAAAATAAATCTTTATAATATGTTATCCAAACGTTTTCATATTTGAAATTGTATAATCTATTAGATTTTTTTATAGTATTTCTATGTAAATTTCCATACATTCTAAATGTTTTATTATTAAAATTAAATTGTTCAATGTTTAGAAATTCTTCAATGTAATCTTCTTTATTCATAGTAAATATATATAGGAATAAAAAATTGAAATATAAATGAATATGTAAATATTAATTATGGGATTTTTATTACATTTTCTAGATTCTTCAAATAAGATATTAATACGAAGTTATGTAAATTCTGATATAGATATTTCAAAAACAGATATAGTAAAAAAATTATTCTAAGTATTATGGAAAAACACCTAGAAAAATCAAAAGTTATAATATAACAGATTTGGACAATAATGAGTATAAATGTATTTTAATATTTGAAACATAACGAATTTTTTTATTCGTAAAGTGAGTAATAAAAAAATGAAAAATAAATATAATGATAGTATTATTATAAATGCCAGGTTGTATAGAAAAAGATTGTAATAGATGTCCAATATATAATTATATAACTGAAAAAAAAGGATTATATTGTATTGATCATAAATTAGAGAATATGAAGAATGTTGTAAATAAAAAGTGTTTAGAAGAAAATTGTAATAGAAGCCCAGGTTTTAATTATATAACAGAAAAGAATAAATTATATTGTGCAGAGCATAAAAAAAGTGGAATGGTTGATAAAAAACATCCAAAGTGTATTTTTGAAAAGTGTAATGAGTATGCTGGATTTAATTATAAAAACGAAAAAACTCCAAAGTACTGTTCAAAGCATATAATTTTTGGTATGACAAGTATTAAACATAAATGTTGCGAATTTGGTGATTGTATTAAAAGAGCGAGTTTTAATTATTCAAATATAAAATCACCTAAATTTTGCGGAGATCATATGGAAAAAAATATGAGTGATGTTAGACATAGTCGTTGTGTTTCATGTGGATTATTTAGAGCTGAAAAAAGAACTAATTATTTATGTGCTTATTGTAATAATTATAAATCTAATAGATTTAGAACAAAAGAAAACGATATTAAAAAACTATTAGAGAATAATAATATAAATTTTATAAATAATAAATCATTTAGCAACGAATGTTGTTTAAAATATAGGCCTGATTTTCTTATAGAATTACCTAGATTTTTTTTAATTGTAGAGGTAGACGAATTTGCTCATAAACAATACGAACAAGAATGTGAGATTATTAGAATGAATAATATAGCATCTGGACTTGGATTACCAGTAAAATTTGTTAGATATAACCCAGATAATAAAAAAATATCAAAGAAAATACGAGAAGAAACGTTGATAAAAACAGTTAAAGAAATTATGAATAACGAATTTTATGAGGATTTTGATGTCAAGTATTTATTTTATTAAGTGCGTTTAATTTATTTAAATTTTAATTAAATGCGCTTTTTTCAAAAATTTTTTTTCTAATTCTATAGTATAAAAACAATATAAACTATGTATTGAAAAACAAAGAATAAAAGGCTTTGTTAGTGAAAATGCGTTGTGGATAAATTCACAACATTTTTTTGCGATATTAATAAATTGCGGGAACATCCTCAAGATATTTACTACCATTTTAAAGAAATTTAAAAGAACACGATTAAAAATCGTACCCAAAGGTAAAAATGTAAATATTTGGACAATCCGCAGGAAAGCTAATAAATTTGGGTTTATTAGAATCTTCAACGACTACATATTAATAGGGAATTTAATATTAATTCTTTAAAGTATAGTCTAGACCCTCTGTATTTTTATGGTTATGATTTTCATGGTCGTAAAATACAAACAAATACATTGAAAAATGGGGTTTCCCTCGGGGAGGTGGGTTAGAATGAAATGATCCAAAAAATGTTAAATAAAATGACATTAGTAATTATGTAGAATTTTTCTACTGATTGCGACAAACTAAAATTGCGGGAAAGTCTTAAAGCCGAAAGATACTAAATTATAAGCGAAAGTTTATAGTGGCTGAGAAATAAATCAGATAAAGTAAAAAGTCAATTGGATAAATAGATAATCCGCAGCCATCTTCTAAATATGAAGAAGGTTCAACGACTAAACGAGTTTGGGTGAAATATCAACGATATTTTGCTTAAAATATAGTCTAATCCTAATCAAACTAAATAAATTTTAGTTGATATTAAATACACCGAAAGGTGAGGTATAAATGAATGCAATTAGTAGCGTACGGAGCTTAATCTTGGGCTCAGATAGTAAGAATATAAACTTGCTAGTGAAAATAAAAATAAATATTTTTGCAAAACTTTCAAATTGCGGGGACATCTGTAAAGACAATTCGCAGCCAAGCAAGCTTTAGCTTGAAGGTTCAACGAGTAGACGGAAGTTGGGATTGACATAGCATTTAGGTCAATTCTTAAGGTGTACTCTAATTTCTAGTAGAAATATTAGGATAATATGCAGGATATTTATCTCACTGGGAATCCTCAAATTACATTTTTTAAAGTGGTGTACAGACGTCACACCAACTTCGCATTAGAAAGCATCAATAGGTGATTAAGAGTAAATTTAAATAAATTTGCTAGTAATATATACATAGTATATTTTGCGACAAATTCAAATTGCGGGGACATCGTAAGCGAAAGCTTGATAATCCGCAGGGAAACTTGAGACGTAGTTTCGTAGAACCTTCAACGACTAAATGGATTTGGGAATAAAATAATATTCTTAAGATATAGTCTAGACCCTAATTTATAATTTAAATACACCGAAAGGTGGGGTATAAATCGTGAGCAAACGTGAAAGAGCGTTTAAAAGTAATTACATGGTTAATTGCTAGTAAAAAGAAATTTTTGCGACATTTATCAAATTGCGAAGACGTCCAGAACGGATAATTCGCAGGGAATCCTTTGAGGAACCTTCAACGACTAAATGGTAATGGATTTTCGTGAAAAATGAAAATTTAAGATATAGTCTAGTCCCTAATCCATTTTATGGATAAATATTCCGGAAGGAAGGGTATTAACGTCAACGGAACGGTCGATTTCGGTTAACTTTTATGGCCGATAAGAATAACATGCATCAAATGAAAAGGATAATTTGATGAATAACATTAAACACTCCTTATTTAAAACATTACAAGTATCCTCCCAGTTTTTATCTAATGTTTTTAAATTATGTGTAGTTATTAGTAAAATATAATAATATTTTGCGATATCATCAAAATGCGGAAACATCCTTATAGGAAAATTCGCAGGGAAACTCGAGAATAAGTCGAGAACCTTCAACGACTAAACGGTGATAGATTAAAATAAATATACTCTTGAGTATTTTATTGAAATTTAAGATATAGTCTATTCCTTATTGTAAAATAAGGTATTAAAGCGTAAAGTGTCATGCACTGTTTCAAGAAACGGAGATCTTATCCACAAGGTATACCTCCAAGTTGAACTACCATCGGTTGATCCAACTGGTGGAAACTTTAACTGGGTTGAAAACATTGGACATGTATTGATTGATGAAGTTTCTATTGAAATCGGTGGACAAACCATTAATTATCAAGTGGTTAAAAGTAAATATAAGTCAAATATGATTTGGTGATGATTTGCTAGTAAAAATACAGTAGTTATTTTTGCGACATTGTTAAATTTCGGGGAAATCCAAAAGGATAATCCGAAGCCAAAATCGCTTTATGTGATGAGGTTAAACGACTAAATAGCAATGGATTTTCTATTGAAAATTTAAGATATAGTC
>JACCDN010848995.1_pt1 | contig 23794 bp, 19 predicted proteins | sample 7441691 | NCBI WGS metagenome assembly JACCDN01 (sample SAMN15323439, study PRJNA562643) | freshwater metagenome | isolation source: river surface water | place: USA:Blue River Watershed | collected 2017-08-16 | reverse complement strand
GCTGATCACGAAACACATCTGCTGAACGTACTGATTGCAAAAATGTTTTTCCATCCATTTCAGGCATGTGCCAGTCTAAAAAGACAATATTTACGGGTGAATCAAGAAGTTCATTTTGAAGCGTCTTAAGGGCCTGCTCGCCATTGTTGGCAGTCAAAATTTCGCACGGGCTACTGAAGCCTGTATATGAGCTCACAAAGCGCTTTATCACGGTGCGAATTTGGGTGGAATCATCTACTATCATTATTTTCACAGTTACTCCTTGAAACAAAAAATAATATTATAATTCAAAACATCTAGGCACTTTGATTTCAAAACAGGTGCCTTTATCCGTTGGAACGACATGAATCGAACCTGAGATTTTCTCAAGCTCCGATTTAATTAAACTCATGCCGACACCTCGGCCTGAAATTTTTGATACGTCGTCCTTAGTGCTTAATTGTGGTAAAAAAATAAATTCTGCTATTTGTGCTGGACCCATTCTTTCAATGGCTGATTTGCTGAGAATATCCATAGCAATAATTTTTTCTTTGATGCGATTAATATTCAAACCACGCCCATCGTCATGAAATTTGAAAATCAACATATCTTGTGTCGACAAATCACGACAATCTGTATTCATCTCTACAAGAATCTCGCCATTTTTTTCAATGCCATGATCTATTGAATTTTTAATAAGGTGACTAAAGCAAATATCTAAGACGGATAAAATTTGTTGATCAATTAAAAATTCAGCTTGAAAATTAAAAACGAGCCTTACAGTTTTATTTAGCTCAGCAGCAGTGTCATTCGTAATGTTTTCTAATTTTGGTATTAACATAGAAAATGTTTTTGCTCTGAATTTAAAAAAGACTTCGCCGGCTTGCACCAGTGGAGAGCTCATTGAGCTTATTAATAAATCTAAATCTCTTAAGAATGGTTCGCCTTGAAATTCGCTTTTCAATTGTTTGCTAAATAGAGACAATTTTGTACGAATTTGTTGTAAGGATTTTAGTTCTTTTTGAATGTGATCTAGATCTTCACGTTGAACACGTAATGTTTGTTGAGAAAGCGAATCATTGGAATCCGTCGGGGTGACAGTGTTTACAATTGGTTTCATTTGATCTTTTGATCGATCGATTGAGGTAAAACCTTTTTTATTGATCCATTCTGCGCTGTCTATAATATTTTTAATTTCACCCAGTAATGTTTTAGGAGCAATAGGATATTGCTGTGATTTTTGTATCAATAAATAGCTGCTATTTAAATATTCTATGCTGACAAATAGTTTTGTTTTAATTATGTTTTCGACAAAGGCTTTTTCACTTGCAAGGCGACATAGACTCTCTAATTGATGAATGAAATCTGCAAGGTCAGCAAAGCCTGCAACAGCTGTATTACCTTTAAGGTAATGTAGACGCTCTAAAAGCCAATTGAATAGCAACCCTTCGTTGACACGAAGATGATTTGAAACCTGTGCGCAAGCCTCTAGGCAGTCGCTACAGAATTCGAAATTTTCTTGTTCATTCAGTACTCTTATGGCCATGTTTTATTATCGACAATTTAAAGATTTGATAAAGGATTTTAGAAGATTATTATTGTTTCAAGCTGGGAAATCAGGACTATTTACGTTATTAGGGATTGTACATATTCTCACAATAGGGCGAGCCCCCTAAAATGAAATGAAAAATAGTATTTAACATAATAAAAAAGGACAAAGGACTGGTCAGTGATAATTAAATTATGTTTATTAGATCGCAATCATGCAGCTTTGTGATTATTGAGTTCATTTTGAATCAAATCGTACTCATTCGAAATCTTGGTATAAATCATCATGATTTCTGATTTTGGATTTTTTTCTTTAGTGCATTTTTCTAATTCAGCACATAAATATGCAAGGTGTTCGGCGCCAATATTTGAAGAGCTTGATTTAAGACTGTGGGCATACATCGAAGTCTTATCAAAATTATCATTTTGAATCGTTATGTTAATTTTATCCAAAACTTCGCGACTGGATTTTAAGTAGATTTTAATTAAACTTCCTAAGAAATAAGGGTCTTCAGGGTCAAACAGCGAGTTCAGGTGTACTGTATTTAGTGTTGGTAATAATTTTGAATTATTAATCAAACTCAGTGATTGTTGCGCTCTATGTTCTGGTTGATGAAGTTCAATGACGTTTGTTGGCTCTTCGGTTTTGATTGAAGCAACAGATGAGCTTGCAGGTTCTTCGTTTTTAATTAAAGCAGGATGAGAGATATTAGAATTTGTTGATAACCATTTGTTAAGCATGGTCGTCAGGTCTTTGGGTCTAACTGGTTTAGATAAATAATCACTCATGCCGGCATCTAAACATTTGTCGCGGTCGCCAGTCAGGGCGTTGGCAGTCATGGCTATGATCGGGATGTTTTTAATGTCGTCGTCTGTGTGGTTGCGAATGATTTTGGTGGCTTCGTAGCCATCAAGAACAGGCATTTGGCAATCCATAAGAACAAGGTCATATGTTTGTTCGCTCAGAGCTTGAATTGCTAATTGGCCATTAGCAACCACATCTGCATCAAAGTTTAGTTTTTTGAGTAGTGCTTTGGCGTACTGTTGATTGACGGGATTGTCTTCAGCCACAAGGATTTTGAGCCCAGTTTTTTGGGTAACTGATTTTTCCGGATTACTATTGGATAAAATGAAATTATTGCCTTCGTCATGTTCAAGAACAAGATTAAACCAAAATGTTGAGCCTTTGCCTTGCTGGCTGGTAACTCCGATTGAGCCATTCATTAATTCCACGAGTTGTCGCGAGATCGATAAACCAAGGCCAGTTCCGCCAAATTTTCGTGTTGTGCTGGCGTCCACCTGCGTGAATGGCTGAAATAATTTTTCACAATCTTCATGAGAAATTCCGATGCCGGAATCTTCGACTTCAAAACGGAAGAATGTTTGTTTGTCTCCAGGGATGAGAGCCGTGACTTTGATTTTGACTGAGCCCTGTTCTGTAAATTTTATTGCATTGCTAATTAGATTCGTCAGAATTTGTCGAATCCTGCTTGGATCACCTTTAAATAATACTTGAGTATCTATGTCCATTTCAATGGATAAAACCAAGTTTTTCTTTTTAGCCAAAACTTCAAGCGAGGTTTGAATTTGAAGAATAAGTTCTTTCAAATTAAAACTAATTTTTTCGATCAAGAATTTTCCAGACTCAATTTTTGAAAAATCAAGTATATCATTAATTATATGCAACAAACTGTCTGCTGAGGTAGTGATAGCATGCATATAGTTTTTTTGCTCAGCATTCATCTCTGTCGTATTCATCAGGTCAGACAAGCCGATAATACCGTTAATCGGTGTTCTAATCTCGTGACTCATGGTTGCTAGAAATTCAGATTTAATGCGTGCTGTTTCAATAGCAGCTTCTTCGCGAACTGTGTTTTTGTATAAACTGACAAAAACGCTTGCGAACAAAAGAGTAAATAAAGAGCAACAAAAAGCAATCCATGCATTGATTGTGTTTTTCGCAGAGATAAACCCTTGAGCTTTTTCCCATTTAAAATACAGAGGATTTTGGCCTAAGTTAATTTGTGAAATTTTACTGTTTTCGGTCAAAGACCATTTGTTTGAAATAGCTTTTAGCCAATTTGTATTTTGTGTTTTTGTACTATTTGAATTGAATACTAAATTGTTTAGGTCTTCATAGTCATCTTGATCATAAGCTTTCATGTCGAGTTCTGAGCTTAAGTTTTGTAAGGCATCGGCTAAAAAATTTTCAGTAACAAACGGAGCATATGTCCAGCCAGTAAAATGAGCTCGTCTTTCTTCGAGAGTAGTTCCTTGAAAATTTTTTTGGTACATCGGAACTAACAATAGAAAACCAGCTCGTGATTGATTGTCTTGAATAAGTTGTATTTTGTTTGTTGCGGTCGGCAGGCCGGTATCACGAGCTAATTCGGCAGCTAGGCGACGATTATTTTCAGTCCCGATATCTAAGCCGTGAGCTAATTTATTTTTTTCGTAGGGTTCAATAAGGGAAATGATATAATGATTGTGATATTTTTGCTCGGCTTCTTGTAAACTTAACGAGCTTGGGACTGCGCGAATTTTAAAATTGCTTAATTCTCTTTGTTGTGCGTTTTCAAATTGCTTTAGTTTTTTTGAGTCCACCGGCCAAATTACGCCTATACCATTGATTCCAGGGTGGCTCTCAAAAGTTTTCATTGTATCCAGAAAGGTTTTCCATTCTTGCGAACTTACATTGTTTGAGGCAGAGTGCAAGCTGACGCCGCTTTGAAGGGCTCCTTCATAGGATTTTATTCGGTTGGAAATAGCGCTTTGAGCATCATCTATTAAGTCATTAAAACGTTTATTATCTCTACTGTTTTCATCAAAATGAAATACTGCAAATAAGATTCCACCTAAGCACCATCCTACTGCGAGAATTTTTTGAGCACCTGAGAGGTGTCCAAGTTTTTTAAAACCAATAATTGCCAATCCAGTAATTGCAAACGATGCTAAAAAAAGCTGAAGGTTGACCAAATTATTATTCGCGTTACCCCCTGAGAATGGACCCACGTTGTTTACTGTAAGCCAAATGCTTATGCAACTCATTGCAACTACTGTGAAGTAGACGCCAAATACTCTTTGTCCATAAATACTTATTAACAGAGTAGGGAAAAGCAAAAAGAGAAAAGGATGTCCAATGGGAAATATAAACACGATACAAATGATACTTAATATGCCAACTGTCGAAATAACTAATTTCTTTTTATTCAGGAAAAGTTCACGCCAATTTTTTATATTTAAAATTATTGGAATAAAAACCAATGCACCTAAAACATCGCCTATCCACCAGGTAGTCCATACGGTCGGATATGCAGCCCAAGGTGTGATTTCTAAAGCGACAAGAGCAAGGGTGCCAATTGATGCGCTTGATATTGGAGCTAATAACGAAGTTAAAGTGATAGACAATAATTCATTTTGAAACAGGAATTTTTGGTTGAGGTCAGATATTTTTTTATATAACCATGCTCCCAAATAGGCTTCAAGTGTGTTTCCTATGGCAATAAGTAATGAGGCTAACAACGGAGTCGAAGATAAATAATTTGCTAAAAGTGCACTGATAAATATTGCTATCAATATTCTTCTGCCAAAAAGTATAGTGCAGGCAATGCCAATTCCGGTGGCTGGCCAAACTGGTGATGCGACATTATTTATTGTGGCAAGTGCAAGGCCAATTTTCGCACATAAAAAATAGGCTATTGCTGTTAGAAATAATTGAAAAAATATATTAGATTTTAAATTTTTCACGATAATAAAACATCGTCAAAAAATCGATAAAACTTGATGTACGCAAGCGTTCTAAAGTGAGAATGTGCAATATAGTTTGATTCTGTATTGTTTAATTATTTTATATCAAACATATTGTCGAACATATTTTCAGGACCAGAAATAAGTCTTGTGAAACTCTTTTTTTTCTACTCTATGCAAACAAACATGCCGAATAATTAAGGTATGAATAGAACTCATTTCAAAAATACGTCACCAACGAAGTTAGCGAAAGTAATTTTCACCTTGGCTTTAGTCCCGGTGTTATCCGCATGTACTGCCAAGTTTGAAGCTTTGAACGAGGTGGCAAGTGAGGCTGTTCAAGGCGTAACTTGTAGTAATTCTCAAAATAAGCTGTTTAATGTTTCATACAAAGCATTGCTGGATCTAGATGCTGAGCCCAGCATTGCAGATTATGAGAATATATTTTCTCAAGTTTTATTAAATACGCAAATGAGTGGGGATGATAAAACTCGATTTTTAGTTTTAATTAAAGAGTTTTATTCGATAATGCAAATGATCCCACACCAAAATAAACAAGAGCTGTTAGCCAAAGTTTCAGCAGCTGAAATTGGCAGCCAAGAAAGTCTTGAGGCCGAGGCTACTCAAAAAAAATTAAAAGTATTTGAAAAAAAATGGCAAGCTTTTGCAGCTTCTCAAGATTCCAACTGTCAGGATGCGACCAATGTTCCAGATCAGCCAATTGCTGTCACAAATGATCAACACCCAATCAGTTTTTCAGGGTTGAAGGTTATGGCAACAGCATATCAAAGTTGTGATTCTGTTCGCGAGGCGCCGCTTGACGGGAACAGTAAAAGTATTTCTGGTGTGCAGATCATAGGAACTCATCCAAATGGTGTCGGTAAGCGTCGTGTGGTCAGTAACGTAGACGATTTAATGCGAACGGATCCATATTATCAGAAATCGGAAATTTCAAGCGGCTGTTATGATGTTAGAAAATTTCCAATGATTTATGATTATGGCGGTAAGCCCGTAGCTTCATCAGATCCCAAGGGTAAATTAAACTATTTTTCAGATGCAGGTTCTGGAACTTCAGTATTGGGTGTAGATTGCGCTGGTTATGTTTTTTCTGCCATAGCTGTGGCAGGTTTGCGTTTGTCTCCTGGTAAACAAATGAAAGGCTCTTTAGTTTATGGTTTGTCTGCGAGAATGTTTATGGAGCCAGAAAAAAACGGCTTGTCGTGTTTTGCAAAATTAATGGTTGGGCAGAGCGGTACGGTTAAGGCCGGGGATATTATTTCGCAAAATGGCCATGTGGTTTTGGTGGATTCGGTAGGGGCAGATCCGCTTGGTATTTTATCAATTTCAAATATCGCTGATTGTGGTCGAATTTCTGTAGATGATATTGATTTTATCATTTCACAAAGCAGTCCCAGCATTGGCGGAGTAGGTATCAATCGTTTTGTTGCAAAAGATTATTTAAAAGGCAACAGCACTATGCGTGCAGGGGTTTTGGCTTATGCGCAGCAGGCTTGTCGGGCTCGTCTATCGGGACAAAATGTAGCACCTAAAACCAGTGATATACAGATTGTTAGGCACAAAATGACAAGCGATTGTTTGGATCAAAGCATTCATATGCAAGGTGAGGCCTGTGTTGAGCAGTGCTTCATGTAATTGTCAGGGTTTTGTTGGGATCAGCATTAGTCATTGAATAAAACAAAAGCAGCGTTCTATAGTCTCAAAAAAATAGGATTTTCAAAGGAGACTATTGTGTTTAAACTTTCATTGGTCGCTATTATCTTTTCATCACTTATGGCTCACGCTACTGATATTACAGGCGCGGGATCAACATTTGTTTATCCGATTATTTCTAAATGGGCAGATGCCTACAAAAAAGAAACTGGCAATTCTGTAAACTACCAATCGATTGGCTCGGGCGGCGGCATTAAACAAATTCAAAATAAAACTGTCGATTTCGGCGCTACAGACATGCCGCTTAAATCTGAGGATTTGTTAAAAGACAATTTGGTTCAGTTTCCTATCATCAACGGTGCCGTTGTTTTGGTTGTGAATCTGCCAGGCATTGTAGAGGGTCAGTTGAAATTGACAGGAGATCTGGCAGCAAAAATATTTTCGGGCGTAATTAAAAAATGGAATGATCCGTTAATTGCAGCTATCAATGCAAAAATTAAATTACCAGAAAAAGAAATCACTGTTGTCCACCGTTCAGATGGTTCGGGTACAAGCTTTATTTTCACTAATTACTTATCAAAAGTGAGTGACGAGTGGAAAACTAAAGTCGGCGAAGGATCTGCTGTAAACTGGCCGGCGGGTGTTGGCGGCAAAGGTAACGAGGGTGTTGCTTCTTATGTTAAGCAAATTGAAGGTTCTATTGGTTATGTTGAATATGCCTACGCTTTGCAGAACAAAATGAATTACACACAAATTAAGAATAAGGCTGGTGAATTTGTATCGCCTAATGTTGCCTCTTTCAAGGCGGCAGCTGCTGGTGGTGATTGGGCAAAGGCGACAGACTTTTATTTAATTTTAACTAATGCTGATGGCAAAAAAAGCTGGCCAATTGCTGGTTCAACCTTTATTTTGATGCACAAGACGGCAGAAAAAGAAGAGCAATCTAAAGAAGCAATAAAATTCTTTAAATGGGCTTACCTTAAGGGTGAGAACATGGCGAACGAATTGAATTACGTACCGTTGCCATCTGCTGTAACAAAATTGGTTGAAAAAACATGGACAGCTCAGATCAAAACAGCCAAAGGAACTCCGATCACGCAGGGATTATAGATCCCTCGCCTGCTATTTCTTTGGAAACAAAAAAATCTGAAAATATTTTTTCTACGGCTTCAATTGGAGACCTTGTATTTCAAGGTCTCACTTTTTTTTGTGCCATCTTGATTTTGTTGCTTTTAATTCTGATGGTCGGAACTTTGATGATGGGGGCTTGGCCTTCAATCACTAAATTCGGATTTCATTTTTTGACAAGTACTCAATGGGATCCAGTTGCGGAAGAATTTGGAGCTCTTGTTCCTATCTTTGGAACAGTTGTGACCTCTGCTCTGGCATTGTTGATTGCTGTTCCTGTCAGTTTTGGTATTGCGATATTTTTAACAGAAATCTGTCCGCGATTTTTGCGAACACCTTTGGGTATTGCTATTGAATTGCTAGCGGCCATTCCCAGTATTATTTATGGCATGTGGGGCTTGTTTGTATTTGCGCCATACTTTGCAAAAAATGGTCAGCCTTGGTTGAAAGAACATCTAACAGTTTTACCTGTGATTGGCCGGTTGTTTGATGGACCAATGATGGGTATTGGTTTGATGACAGCCAGTTTGATTTTGTCGGTGATGATCATTCCGTTTATCGCTTCAGTTATGCGCGATATTTTTTTAACTGTTCCAGAGATGATTAAAGAGTCCGCTTATGGCTTGGGTGCAACTCAATGGGAAGTTTTAAAGAGTGTTGTGATCCCGTACACTCGTCGCGGAATTATCGGCGGAATTATGTTAGGTCTTGGTCGTGCGTTGGGTGAGACCATGGCAGTAACATTTGTTATTGGAAATGCTCATGAGCTATCGACCTCATTGTTTATGCCAGCCAATACGATTTCTTCGGCTTTGGCTAATGAGTTCACGGAAGCAGTTGGAGAGTTGTATACCTCTGCCTTGATTGAGCTTGGTTTGTTGTTGTTTGTGATTACATTTATTGTTTTATCATTGGCTAAGCTTTTACTTTTGGGCTCGCAGAAAGAAAAGGCCTAGATGATAAAGTTTGATTTTCTTTATTGGCGCAGAAAAATGTTAAATCGACTGATTGTTTTATTGTCGTGTTTGGCGATGGCTTTTGGTTTGTTTTTTCTGGGTGCGATTTTATACAATTTGATTTCGAATGGTTGGCAGGGTTTTTCTGTTCAGGTGTTTACGCTAATGACACCTCCGCCGGGAGAAAAAGGTGGATTGTTGAATGCTATTTTTGGCAGCTTGGTAATGACGAGCTTGGGGACTGTGATTGGTGCGCCAATTGGAATATTAGCGGGAACATATCTGGCCGAGTCTCAGCCCAGCAAAATGATCTCAGTTATTAAATTTGTAAATGATATTTTATTATCAGCTCCTTCGGTGGTGATTGGATTTTTTGTCTACGCAGTTGTGGTTGCGCGTTTGGGACATTTTTCTGCATGGGCTGGTGCTTTGGCCTTGGCAATTATTTTAATTCCTATTGTATGCAGTCAAACAGAGAATATGTTGCGACTGGTGCCAGTCAGTTTGCGTGAGGCCGCTGCGGCCCTTGGTGCTCCACGCTGGAAGATGATTGTGATGGTTGTGTATCGTTCTGCAAAGTCGGGAATTTTGACAGGTATTTTGTTAGGCTTGGCTCGAATCAGTGGTGAAACGGCGCCCTTATTGTTTACGGCATTGAACAATCAATTTTGGAGCACGGATTTAAGTAAGGCTATGTCAAATTTGCCAGTGGTGATTTTTCAATTTGCGATGTCGCCTTATGATGACTGGCGCAGCCTTGCTTGGGTGGGGGCTTTGTTAATTACTCTTACTGTTTTACTGATAAATATTGTCGCCAGAATTTTTCTTAGAAAAAAACGGAGGTCTGCATGAACTTGTCAGATGCCAATCACAACGGTGATGTTAAAATAAAATTAGAAGTTAAAAATTTAAACTTTTATTATGGTTCTTATCAGGCTGTAAAATCGATCAATTTAACGGTGCCTGAAAAATCAGTGGTAGCCTTTATCGGGCCTTCAGGTTGTGGTAAATCTACCTTGTTGCGCACGATGAATCGCATGTATGAGCTGTATCCTAATCAACATGCAACGGGTGAAATTTTATTGAACAATGAAAATATTTTGTCTTCGCAACAAGACGTCAATCGTATCCGTGCCCGCGTGGGTATGGTTTTTCAAAAGCCAACACCTTTTCCGATGTCGATTTTTGATAATGTAGCATTTGGTGTGAAGCTGTATGAAAAATTATCTCGTGGTGAAATGAATGATCGCGTTCAGTGGGCTCTTAAAAAAGCAGCCTTGTGGAAAGAGGTTCGTTATAAATTGAAACAAAGCGGTTACAGTTTGTCTGGTGGTCAACAGCAGCGTTTGTGTATTGCTCGTGCCATTGCCGTTCGTCCTGAAGTTTTATTGCTTGATGAACCGACCTCTGCGTTAGATCCGATTTCAACAGCTCATATTGAAGAGCTGATCAGTGAATTGAAAAAAGATTATTCAGTGGTGATTGTAACCCACAATATGCAGCAAGCAGGTCGAGTTTCTGATTACACAGCCTTTATGCATATGGGCGAGTTGATCGAATACGCGCCAACTAAACAAATTTTTACCAATCCTCGAGAAAAACTGACAGAACAATATCTAACCGGCCACTTCGGCTAACCTTACGTCCATCGTAAACTCGTTGATCCGTCGTTGCTTTCGTCGGGATGGCCACTTGGCCAATCCCTCCTCGGCGCCTCGGCTGAACGAGTTTTACTATGGACTTTGTTCTGTGTGGGGGCTTGGGACTTTTTTTTGGAGATTTGAATTGTTCTTAGGAGTTATTTTTTTGTTTTGGTCTAGAAAAGATCGAGATTTTACTGGGTCTTGTTCGATTGTTTCTGATTATCAATTACTCTGATATAGTCAATGACGATTATGTCTGGGAGTTGGTTTGAATACAGTAGTGAAAAAAAGAGCCATTGAGAATTATTTGGACTCGGAAATGCACGAAGTGCCAAAGGATTTTTTTTTCGAAGGCATGCAATTGCATGTCACTGTTTATCTACAGATTAAGCCACAAAATTATCTGGTCATTGGTCGAAAAGGCGAAAGAGCAAGTCTTTCTGATTTACATGTTTATCATAAGTCCAATTCAAGAACTTTTGTTAAACATGAAGATTACAGTTATTTCATTTTAGGTATGACAGATTTAACCAATAAATTTGTTGCCAATAAATCTGTTCCTGCTCAATTGAAAACTCGTTTTGTTACAACCTTGGCAAATCAAGCAGTGTCGACCTTGGTAGATTCTAAGGTAACGACGGCGGCACAGTTGGTAAAGGTCACTAAATTGATAGTGCAAATCAGTCAAAGCATTGAATGGTTCGATGATGTTTACAATTTAGTTTCCACAATGCCTGATAATGAATCCAAACACAGTATGAGTACATGTTTGGTGGCGTTGTGTTTGTGTGATGAATTGAAAATAAACTTGCCAGCAAATCTTGAAAAGGTAGCTGTCGGAGCGTTATTACACGATGTTGGGTTGCGCCAGGTCTCGCGCGAGATTTTAGAAAAACCACGTCACCTGTGGACAGATTTAGATTTAGCTGAATATCAAAAACATCCAGTTCTTGGAGCTGAAGCTTTACGAAATGTTGCCGACATCCCAACGGATATAATGATGATTGTCAGTGAACATCACGAAAATTCTGTTGGTACTGGTTTTCCACACCGTAAGCGTGATGTGAAGCTTTCAAATTTAAGCAAGATAGTTTCATTGGCGAATACTTTCGCTAATTTAATTGGTGGTGGCGAGGCCGGTCAGCATGCATTTACTGCCGATGAAGCCATTCAATATATTGACAGTGTTTTAGGTCAGCCATTCAATCGTGCGCTGTTTGTGGCTCTGAAAAACATGGTTAATAAACGCTATCTTATGGATCGTAAAAGCTCATAATTGTTTGCTGTCTAAAAGTTTGACAGTCGTTATTGTCATTCATCTAATATTGAATTTGAGATGTGGTTAAAACGTTCATTAGGTGTATTTTCATCTCTTTGAAATAGAACCATTTGGTCTGTTTACTGCAATATAAAAAATCATGAAGAAGAGTTTGCTGGCAATGGTCTGTTTATTGCCTCTATTCGTAGTTTCTTGTCGAGACCCCAAAATGGGTTTTCGCGCTGAAGTTGTTTCTGGTTTTGATAGAATTGCAATGCCTGATTCAGATTCTATTATTAACACTGAAAAGCCAGAGCTTGATGATGAGGGCTTAACCAGCGCGCCTGCAAAAAAATTAGAACAATCTGGTTATCAATATTTTCGTTTATCTAACACCTTAGAGTTCCAAAAAATCACTGCAAAATGGGAGCAAAAAGACAATCGTGATTTGCTCACTGTGCATGGCCATTTGATTTTTGCAAAGAAAGTCGATTTTGGTGATATTGAGCTGCAGGGTGAATTGCAAGACGGCAAGGTTTTGTTGTTACCAACGTCGGAACAATTGCGAGATAAAAATGTCATCAAAGCACAAGCCATCTGTTATTCGGAAGATGATAATTGCTCAGAATTTTTTATCGATGTTTTTTTACGTGTGAATAAAAAAGTATTTCACGATCAATTTGTGAAAGATGAAATCAATATGAAAACTGAGGGCAAAGCTCAGTTACAAAAAACAAAAACTCCTGTGGTAGAAAATCCCGTATCACCAACCACTCCGCAGACGACAGGCGGTAGGTCTGCTCCAGCCGGTGGTAAGGCTGCCGATCCAGTATCTGTACCTGAGGATGCATTGGGTGACGAAGAAGAATCAGGCGAGGATGTCGAGGTGCTTGCAGATTTTGTTGGTACATCAACGGGACAGGTTGATGAATTGTTTGGTGATCCAGCAAAACAAACCGAATCAAAAAAATCTGATACAAAGAAAAATGAGTCAGCGCAAACCAAGGTATTAAATCAAGCTATTGGCTGCCCAGCTTTGTTTTCAAAGGTTAAAGAGTGTCGTCAATTTAAAGGTCGTTTGCAAAATGCCACAGATTATTATCAATTTTTACAACAACATGCGGATTCGCCTTTCCGTTTATTGTGGGCACCAGATAGAAAAACATATTTTGGAACGATGGATTTGTTAGATTTGATAATTAGAATGGGTAAGTACGTGCAAACATTATTGCCGAATTTCAAGCTGACTGTTGGTGACGTGTCTTATCGAAATGGTGGTGTGCTTGGTCGTCATAAAAGTCATATGAATGGATTGGATGCTGATGTTTCATATTTGGTTAGCAATCCAAAACTTGTTTACCGTGACATTACGATTAAAGGCGGCGTCAGTTCAGATTTTTATCTAGCCCAACAATGGAAGCTTTTTAAAAATATGTTTTCCACTGGTCAGGTTGAGGTTGTATTTGTGGTTGCACCAATTAAAAAAGCATTGTGTGAAGAAGCTAAAAGACAAAATGATTTTAATGAGAACAACAAACAATCGATTGGTTATCAAACTCTTTTGCGATTGCGATTAGAGCCAGGTCACCAAAATCATTTTCATATGCGAGCTCGTTGTAGCGAAGCACAGCCGCGCTGTCGCCAGGTCAATATCATTCCGAAAAATTTAGGTTGCAGCTAGAGCAAACTAAGATGAAAGAAAAGAGAGTTGTGTCGGTGGAGTCTTTTAAAAAATTACCTATTATATTGTATTTGAGAAAAAGAATATTTGAACACAAGTTCTCAACTCATAATAATGTAAATTATTTTAGAGGTGTATTTAAAAGCTTCGCCGAGGCAACGGCTTCTGCTCCGGCGACAAAGCCGATTGGATATAATAATCAAGCGGCAGCTAAACTCTATAAAGATAGAACTAAACAAATTTATTCGACAGATTATCCAGTGCTTTTTTGGATGAAATCAAATTTACCAGAAATCCACAGGGTGTTTGATTTCGGTGGGCATGTCGGGATTCATTTTTATGCGTACTCGAAATATTTAGATTATAACTTTATTAAAGAATGGACTATCTGTGATGTTGCGGCAGTTGTAGAGGAAGCAAAAGAATTGGCCAAAGATCAGAGTGCTGATCCTGATGTTAATTTTTGTGTTAAAAAGTTAAGTTTTTCCAATGATATTTTAGATTGTGAAAACTATGATCTTTTTCTTGCCAGCGGATCTCTTCAATATCTTGAGTGGGATCTTGATGAAAAATTAAAGAGGCTTTCAAAACCACCAAGATTCCTTATTATTAATTTACTGCCATTACATGAGAAATATAAAACAATTACTTTGCAAAGCATTGGCGCTTCTTTTTGTCCTTACAATGTTCGTCTAGAGAGCGATTTTATTAATGGCTTACAAAATATTGGATATGAGCTTGTTAACAAATGGAACAATGAAGAAAAAATCTGCAATATTGCATTTGAAAAAGAAAGATCTTTGAAATCATACAAAGGAATGCTTTTTCAGTTAAAAAAAGTGGATTGAGGACTAGTCCTCGTCCTCTTCTTCTTCGTCTTCCCAATCTTCATCGTCCTCATCATCGTCGTCGTCATCTTCATCATCTTCTGTGTCTTCATCTTGATAAGCATCTTCGGATTCGATTTTGAAAAGCCAAGAATCATAAGGATCGTCTTGAATCAAAGTTGGATCTTCAACAACAATGCTATTGATTTCGACGATGGTGCCAGAAACGGGAGCGTATAAATCAATGGGTCCTTCGTCAGTTTCAAGTGCGCCACAAACGACGCCGGCTTCAACAGTTTCACCTGTTGGTGGTAGGTCTAAGGTTGAGATCTCTTCAAAGGTGTCGATGGCATCTTCATTCAAGCCAACGGTGTAAATGTTGTCTTCTTTTTGAAACCAAAATGAACCCATGAAATTACGATATTGCTCAGCCATAGTGGACTCCTTAAAACAAAAATAAAAAAGTATTCAAAAAAATAATTTTTAGCATAGATCTAAAATATAGCATTAAATTTTTGAATAAATGCGCACTTGCCCCTACTAAGATCTACTTTTAGATTGTAACTGAAACAATGACGAAGACAATCAAGAAAAAGGCGACCCCTTGCTGCGGATCGCCTTGTGATTGCTTAACTTGCGAACAGAAAACAGGAGGTCCGTGCGGGCCTCCATTATAAACTATAGGTCATAATACAAAAAGAATTCGTACGGAACTGGTCGTTGTTGAATAGGACGGATCTCGCGATCAATTTTATAATTGATCCATGTCGAAATGAAATCTTCACCGAAGACATCACCCTTCATTAAGAACTGACCTTTTTCTTTAAGATTATTTAAGGATTCTTCCAGAGAGCCTGGGATGCTTGGAACTTTGGCAGATTCTTCTGGGCTTAAGCCATAAATATCTTTATCCAACGGATCCCCTGGGTGGATTTTATTCATGATGCCATCAAGGCCAGCCATCAACAGAGCAGCTTGAGCTAAATAAATATTAGCCGAAGGATCTGGTGTGCGGAACTCGATACGTTTTGCATTCGCTGAAGAGCCTGTATTAGGAATACGCATTGCTGCAGAACGATTTTTAAAACTGTAAGCCAATTTAATAGGAGCTTCAAATCCTGGAACCAAACGTTTGTATGAGTTTGTTGTAGGATTGATGATACCACATAATGCCGGAGCATGTTTTAAAACGCCGCCGATATAATATAATGCCATTTCAGAAAGCCCTGCATATTTGTTGCCGGCAAAAAGATTTTTTCCATCTTTCCACAAAGACATATGAATGTGCATTCCAGAACCGTTATCACCAAATAAAGGTTTTGGCATAAAGGTCACGGTTTTATTGTTTCTGCGAGCTACGTTTTTAATAATGTATTTGAACCACATCATTTTATCAGCCATCGCCAATGCATGGTCAAATTTGATATTGATTTCAGCTTGTCCTGCGGTTGCGACTTCGTGGTGTTGACGTTCAACCTCCATACCTGCGCGTTCAAGCTCTAAGCTCATTTCTGTTCTTAGATCATGTTGCGAATCAGTTGGCATTACTGGAAAATAACCTTCTTTGTGTCTTGGTTTGTAACCAAGATTGCTGCCGCCTTCGTCGCGACCAGAATTCCAAATACCTTCGTCAGAATCGATTTGATAAAAAGCACCGTTGTTGGTTTGTTCAAAGCGGATGTCATCGAAAATAAAAAATTCAGCTTCAGGGCCAAAATAAGCGGTGTCAGCAAGGCCAGTTGATTTCATGTAAGCAACTGCTTTTTTCAGAATCTGACGAGGATCACGATTGTATGGTTGCAAAGTTTCAGGCAAAACCACATCGCAAATAAAAGAAACAGTTGGAACCTCGGTGAACGGATCCATTTTAACTGATGCGGGATCTGGAATCACAACCATGTCGGATTCTTCGATACCTCTCCAGCCGCGGATAGAGCTGCCGTCAAAGCCCATGCCCTCTTCGAACATCTCGGGGGTTAATTGGCTCATGCCCAATGTAAAGTGTTGCCAAGTTCCGACCATGTCACAGAACTTGAGGTCCACCATTCGGGCGCCTTTGTCTTTTGCAAATTGAATTGCTTGTTGTACTGTCATCTCATCCTCCGCTTGATAATTTTTCTGACAATCTTTCCGTGTTTTGTCAGAGTTGTTTTTAATAGTATTCAAAAATAAATTTAGATAGCTTCGTCGTCTCTTTCTCCAGTGCGAATGCGCAAAGCACTTTCAACAGGAATCACAAAAATTTTTCCATCCCCAATTTTTCCAGTGTGAGCAGCGGTGCGAATGGCTTCCATGGCTGATTCCACCAGGCCGTCTGGAATGACGATCTCTAATTTGATTTTTGGTAAAAAATCGACGACGTACTCGGCGCCTTTGTAAATTTCAGTGCGCCCTTTTTGTCTGCCAAAACCGCGGATCTCACAGACTGAAACGCCTTCGACGCCGATTTCTGATAAGGCATCAACAACATCATCTAATTTGAAAGGCTTGATAATCGCTTCAATTTTTTTCATCGTCTGAAATTGTAACGACAAGCATGTGTTAGGTCAAAATAGGAATGATTGACGAAGAGCGTGGGAAAAAGTAATAAACTCGAGTATGAGCACTAAACCAACGTCCAGTTCACCTGATATTAATGAAGATGAAATTCTCACTGGTCATCAGCCAGAAAAACCATTTGGTATTGATCCCAAAACCACTCCGAATAATCGAGTAGATGCTCTGTTTCGTGTGGCGCTGATTGAACCAGACATTCCACAGAACACTGGCAACATTGGTCGCACTTGTGTTGGTACCAGGACAGAATTGCATTTGGTTGGAAATCTTGGTTTTAAAATCACGGATCGTAATTTGAAGCGCGCGGGTTTGGATTACTGGCAGTATTTGGTTTGGCAACATCATCAATCTTTTGATCAATGGATGGGGCAAGTTGAAAAACCCGAGCGTGTATTTTATTTTTCAACCAAAGGTACGAAGTCTTATTTCGAGGCGGACTTTCAGCCAGGTGATTGTTTTGTGTTCGGCAAGGAAACCAAAGGGCTCGACGAAGACCTGTTGCGTCGTAACTCGGATCGAGTTTTAAAAATTCCATTGTATGGACCGATTCGCAGTCTGAATGTAGCGACTTCGGTGACGGTTGTTTTATATGAAGCTCTTCGTCAGCTCGAAAGTCGAGGCCATAGACTCGGATCGCCTTGATGTTCTGATATTGTCATCATAGACTTGAGGGCTATGATTCAAGCAGTATTACGCCAAGTATTTGGTACAAAACATGAACGTGAAATGAAATCCATCCGCCCAGTGATCGACAAGATCAATTTGTTAGAGCCATCCATTAAGGCTCTTTCTGATGAACAGCTAAAGGCGAAAACTCCAGAATTTAAAGAGCGATTGAAAAATGGCGAAACTGTTGATCAGATTTTGCCAGAAGCTTTTGCTGTCTGTCGTGAAGCCTCTTCGCGAGTTTTGGGCATGCGCCATTACGATGTGCAATTGATCGGTGGCTACATTTTAAATCGCGGCAGCGTTGCTGAGATGAGAACGGGTGAAGGTAAAACATTGGTGGCGACACTGCCGGTTTATCTGAATGCATTGACTGGCCGAGGCGTGCACGTTGTTACTGTCAATGATTACCTAGCTCGTCGTGATAGCGAATGGATGGGACGTCTTTATAATTGGCTGGGCCTAAGCTACGGCGTGATCATGCATAATCTTTCTGATCGTCAACGTCGTGAAGCTTATGGCGCAGATATTACTTATGCGACCAACAATGAATTGGGTTTTGATTATTTGCGCGACAACATGAAGTTTGATTTAGAAGACATGGTTCAGCGCGAATTGCATTTTGCCATCGTCGATGAGTGCGATTCAATTTTGATTGATGAAGCCAGAACTCCATTGATTATTTCTGGTCCTGCTGAAACTTCGACAGACAAATATTTTCAAATCAATCAGATCATTCCGCATTTGCGACGTGATGTGCATTTCACTATGGAAGAAAAAACCAAAACCGCTTCATTGACGGACGAGGGAAATTCCAAGGTTGAAGAGTTGTTAAAAATCGAAAATCTTTACGAACCACAAAATATCGAAATTCTGCATCATATTTATCAGGGTTTAAAAGCCCATTATTTATATCGGCTAGATGTCGAGTACATGCTTCAGGGTGGCGAAGTTGTCATCGTTGATGAATTCACCGGGCGTTTAATGCCAGGTCGTCGTTGGAGTGATGGTTTGCATCAGGCGATCGAAGCCAAAGAGGGCGTCGAAATTAAAAACGAAAATCAAACTTTGGCGACAATTACCTTTCAGAATTTTTTCAAAATGTATAAAAAGCTGGCGGGGATGACAGGGACTGCAGATACAGAAGCTGTTGAGCTTAAAAAGATTTATAATCTTGATGTATCAGTGATCCCAACCAATAAACCCATTCTGAGGATTGACGCCAATGATTTGGTTTACAAATCAGAACGTGCAAAATTTAATGCCATTATCAATGACGTTAAAGAAAGACACGAAAAAGGTCAGCCGGTATTAATTGGTACGGCCAGTATTGAAAAATCTGAAGTTTTGTCAGCGGCATTGAAGGCAGCCAAAATTCGTCACGATGTTTTGAATGCTAAACACCACGAACGTGAGGCAGATATTGTTGCCTTGGCTGGGCGCAAGGGCACGATTACTATTGCCACCAATATGGCGGGTCGCGGAACTGATATCGTTTTGGGTGGTAATGCAGAGGTTATGGCCAAGCAAGAAGTTGGTCACGAAGAGGGGCCGGATTTCGAAGCGGCTGTACAAAAATTCAAAGAAAAATGTGATGGCGAAAAGAAAGAGGTTTTAGCTGCCGGTGGTTTGTATATTATCGGTACTGAAAGACATGAATCTCGACGTATCGACAATCAGTTGCGTGGTCGTTCTGGTCGTCAGGGAGATCCGGGTGAGTCGCGTTTTTATCTATCGTTAGATGATAATTTGATGCGAATTTTTAATGGCGAAATGATTAAAAAAGTCATGAACAGCATGAATGTTCCAGAGGACGAGCCCATCGTTGCTGGCATGGTCACTAGATCTATTGAAGGTGCACAACGAAAGGTCGAAGGACACAACTTTGATATTCGTAAACACTTATTAGATTACGACAATATCATGAATCAACAACGTACCATCATCTATGGTATGCGTCGTGAAATCATGGAAGGCAAAGATGTTGAGCGCAAGTTTTTAGATTATTTGGGTGATGTTGTTTCTGATGTTTTAGAAAAACATGCGCCAGAGGGAAAACGTCAAGAAGAGTGGCATTTGGAAGATATGAATACTGCTCTGTCACAACAGTTTGGTTTGCGTATTGAATTTGAAAGTTTTCCTGTTCTTAATCCCGAGACAATCACTGAGGCTGCAAGCAAAGCTGTTAAAGATGTTTATGAACGTCAAAAACAAAATCTGACTCAGTTTTTTGCGCAAATTCAAAAGATGGTTTTATTGCAAGCCATTGATCATCGTTGGAAAGAACATTTGGCAATGATCGATCATTTGAAAGAGGGCATTGGTTTGCGTGGTTATGCTTCTAAAGATCCGGTGATTGAATACAAAAAAGAAGCTTTCAACGCATTCGATACAATGTTGCATGCAATTAAGATGGATGCGATTGAGAAAATGTTGAAAGTCCAAATCGTAGCTTCTGAGCAAGAGCAAGTGGTGCAAGAGATGGAACAAATGATGAGAGCTTCGGATTCTGAAGAGCTTGAGTTTCATGGAGCAGACGAAGAATCAACTGGTGGAGGATTTCCTGCGCCGCCAGCGGCAGCTGCTCCGCAAAAGCAACGCATGCGAATGACGTCTAGTCCGTCGCCAGAAGATCAAAAAACATTGAACCGAGCTGATCGTCGAAAGCAAGGAAAGAAGTAACTCATGGCAGTGCTCTGTCCGCAATGTGGAACTGAGCTAGCAAAAGATGGTGCTTTGGATTTTGGCATGGCGACTTGTCCAAGTTGTCATGCAGTTGTCTTTATTGATATCGAAGGAAATGCTCATTCGGAAATTCAAAATGCTGAAGTACAAATGGATCAGCCTCTAGGCAGTTTTGCTGAGCCCTCAGATTCTATAGAGCAAAATCAATCACTGCAAACTGCGGGTGATCTTGAAAGTTACCAGCAATTCGATGGCGACTCAGAAGAGCATTCAGCAGATCAACAACATGATAAACAATCGTATCAGCAAACTGATGAACATCCTGATCAGCCGAATCCGCAATTGGATTCAAATTTTGAGTTGCCTGCTGATTTGCAGCAACAGCCAAATCAAATTGAAGATGAGCAATCATTGGTAGACTCGCCGATTGGTAATTATGATTCGCCTCAAGAGTATCAAGAAATTGCGATGGATTCGGGGGCTGATTCGGGCGAGAGTATGACCGAGTTTGCAAATTCAAATACGGAAAAAGGTTCTTTGAATTACACGATTGTGGTTTCTGGGATTGATACTCACGAACTTCGTCAAAAGATTCAAGAAGCATTTGGCGCTCCGCAGTTTCAATGGAATGTGAATGAGTTGATGCAATCAATTTTAGATGGACGCTTGGAAATTAAAAATGTGAATGCAGTCAAAGCCAGTCGAGCGGTTGATGTGCTTAAGAATTTACCCTTGCAAATCAGTTGGAGCCAGCATGTTTATTAAAAATTTAAAACTCGTGAGTATATTAAACTCTTGTTTGTCTTCTTTGATTCATTTCCTGATCTTGTCGATATTTTTATCGAGTGCGATTGTTTGCCCGATCTCAGTCCTTGCTAACAGCGGAGGAGGGGAAGCGAAAAAGGAAGAAGAAAAAAAAGAAGAGGGTGGCGAGAAAAAAGAAGAAGGCAAAGAGGGTGAGAAAAAAGAGAGTGAGGGTCGCCCAGCATGGATGACGATCGAGGCTAAAATTCAAGAGCTAGCCGCAAAAATAAAATCTAAAAATGAAAATATTGAAAAAATGATCGAAGAAAAAAATCACTTTCCAGAGCACTCTTCTGAGCTTAAGTCTTTGATCAAAGAAATAGTTAAAGAGCACGTCGATATGGAAAAGCTTTCTCAAGAATATGATAAACAAGTGAATATTTTAAAATACAGATTTCCGGAGAGAAACGCCAAGAAAGACAGAAAGTACGAAAAAATACCTGTCAAATCTGTCGAAGAAATCGAAAAAGCTGTTGGTATTGATGCTAAATTAATGAAAGCCATGCGCCGAGCCCGTTCGCAATATCGCAAAGACAAAAATGAATCACCAGATCAGGCCAGTGAAACACCATTGTCGCCAGCCTTGGATGGTGCAAAAGAAAAATCCATCGAAGAGCAGGGTCCGATTCTCTTGCATAAATAATTAAAAATTGTCGGTCTATTGATTTTTAGGTGTCTATTGAACGGGCGCGTATTGTGGTAAATAGGTGGGTTCTGGTAACTCGGTCGTGCTTTGAGTGCTGCGAGATTCTGGCTTTTGTTTTTTATCTGTTGATCTTGCGGAGTCGGGAGTTTCGGTTATTTTTCTGCTAGCAGCCGCTGCGTTCTGCAGGGCGATGTTTTGTTCTTCGTTAATGCGGTCTTGTGTCTCGGCAGAAATTAAAGGTTTGATTGGGTCGCCAACATAGGTGCTTTTGCCATTCTCAAAGTAAATTTGTTTTTCCAGTTGTTGCTCTTGTTGGATCGGATTCTGAGCCTCGCTGTTTTGGATAAAATAAGTCCAGCGATCTTGGCCATGGTGACGTTCGGTTCTTTGTGGGGAATCCATGATTTCTAAAACTTGTCCCTTGTCCATGCCGACTTGAACTTGCTCAAATTGTTTTTTCTGTTCGATGGTGGTGCAGGCGCAGACAAGACTTAGACTTAAAATGCAAACAAACAACTGAGCTCGGCTCAACTGCTGATAAGCTTTTGATTTTATCGACTTCGATATTTTCGGTTTCATTGTCTATATATATGTTAGCAAAGTTCTTTGCGTTTGTGTGACTTCCTTGTAGGTTGGCATGTAACTGTCTCAAAATGAGTCATTTCGCAATTTGTCATGTTCGGGCGTAATGCCCTCAGTTCTTGCCGATCAATTTTTTTTCATTTAATTTGAACGCCGAGGAGATAACCCTGTATGTCAGAAAATAATAATCACCATAATAATGGTGGGTTGTATGCTTTTATGTTTTCAATGGTCACTGTGTTTTGCTTTTTCATTTACATCGTTGCGATTCATCCAGGTGTAGATCTCAAAGAAAACATCAAAGATCCACAATTGGCAACGACACAAAATGTTGCAGCTGTTGATGTGTCGAAAATTGCTGAGCCGTGGGTTGCAAATGACGATATGGTTCAACATGGGCAAAAGATTTATTCTCAAAACTGTGCAATGTGCCACGGTGAAAAAGGTTTGGGCGACGGTCCTGCGGGGCAAGCTTTGAATCCGAAGCCACGTAATTTGGTTGAAGGTCCTTGGAAAAAAGGCGGCGGTTACATCGGTTTGTATACAGTGCTGAGCGAAGGTATTGCGGGAGGATCGATGGCATCTTACGCACATCTTAAACCAGTAGATCGTTGGGCTTTGGTGCAATTTATCAATTCAATAACTAAGGCGAATGTTTCTGAAGATCCTGCCAAAGTTGCTGCGTTCGCTAAAACTGCAAAATAAATTTTTTGCTAAAGAATTAAATTTAAGAAAGTTTTTATAAATGAATTTCAGTTGGTTGATGGCTATTGCAAAAAAAATCTCAAGGGTGAGTATCGCTCTTGTGTTTTTTTATTGTGCCTTTTCTCTGGCTGATGCTGTTGCTAATGTGACAAGTTTAACTGCCAACGAGACTCCGCGTGAATTGAAAGATGTTGGTATTCAGGAGCATTTGGGTAGTCCTTTGGATTTGAGTTTAGAGTTCAAAGATGAAAAAGGCCAAACTGTTAAGCTTGGGCAGTTTTATGATGGCACCCATCCTGTTGTAATCAGTTTGGTTTATTTCGGTTGTGGTGGGCTTTGCAGTTTTCATTTAAATGGCGTGGTTGATTCTCTGAAAAAATTAGACTGGTCCGTTGGTGAAAAGTTTCAGTACTTGGCGATCAGCTTTGATTCAAATGAAGGCCCAATGTTGGCTGAAGAGAAAAAGGCCTCTTATATGAAGGTGTATTCTCGTCCAGGCACTGAAAAAGGCTGGCATTTTTTAACTGCAGATGCGGCGACGATTGCTAAGCTTACTGATCAAATTGGATTTAAATTTAAATGGAATACGGAAGCTAAAGAATGGGCCCATGCTTCAGCTGCTGTGGTGACCACGACTGATGGTAAAATATCTCGTTATCTACATGGAATATTGTTTGAACCAAACACCTTTCGCCTGTCTTTATCTGAAGCG
>JACCDN010661379.1_pt1 | contig 23796 bp, 22 predicted proteins | sample 7441691 | NCBI WGS metagenome assembly JACCDN01 (sample SAMN15323439, study PRJNA562643) | freshwater metagenome | isolation source: river surface water | place: USA:Blue River Watershed | collected 2017-08-16 | reverse complement strand
ATCGCGTGGTTCACGGAGTATTCTGAATCCACTAAGTGGAACTCTTTCATGAAAGCAACGGCTTCGAAGAATTCCTTCTCGGCTGCGGCTAAATCGTATTCGAATTTGTATACATCTAAAATCGCTTTGTGGCGATCGACTAATGCGTTGTATTTGGCAGAAAAATCGGGTGAAATCATATCCCCTACACGTAATCCTTGGCGAGAGATTTTATCCGTATAGGTAGGTCCGATTCCTTTTAAGGTAGATCCGATTTTCGCATCCCCTTTTGCCTTTTCATAGGCCGCGTCTAATAAACGGTGCGTAGGCAAAATGATCGAGGCCTTCTTCGAGATCTCTAAGTTCTTGCGAAGATCTAAATTGAAATGCGCTAAACCGTCAATCTCTTTTTTGAAGATGATGGGATCCAAAACCACGCCGTTACCGATAATGTTTTGAACTTCTTGGCGGAAAATTCCGGATGGAATTTGATGTAAAACGTGCTTAAATCCGTCGAATTCTAAGGTGTGACCTGCGTTAGGTCCGCCTTGAAAACGAGCCACTACTTGATACTTAGGTGCGAGAACGTCTACGATCTTTCCTTTCCCCTCATCACCCCATTGTAAGCCTAATAATACATCAACTGCCATAATATTGTTTTATTCTTGATTTCTTGCTTGGTAATTTACTCTGTGTTCACAGCTCTTGTTCGTACAAGAACCGTAAAAAATAAGGGAATGGTGCATCACATTGAATTGCAGCATTTCGCCTACTAAACTTTGGATAGTTTGAACCCGAGGATCACAAAATTCAGTGACTTTGTGGCAATCGGTACATATTAAATGATCGTGTTGACGACGTCCGTAGGATTTTTCGAATTGTGCTTGATTCCGACCGAACTGGTGTTTCACCACTAAATCGCATTCCACTAACACATCGAGCGTATTGTAAACAGTAGCCCTAGAGACTTGGTATTTCTTGTTTTTCATGGAGATGTACAACTCCTCCACATCAAAGTGATCGTCCCGTAAATAGATCTCTTCCAGGATCGCAAAACGCTCTGGAGTCTTCCGCAAGCCCTTGTTTTCAAGGTAGGCGGTGAAGATCTTTTTTACCGAATCTAGTTTATCTAATTCTTGGGACATTTATGGGAAAAAAACGACGTAAAATAAGCAAAAATAACGGACATAAACTAAGAAATTTTCCGTTCCACCTCAATTACACCGGGAACTTGTTCCATTTCTGCACTTAGGCTATCAAGGTGATCGGTGTCTTGTACCATGAGTGATATTTGGCCTTCAAAAAGTCCATCTTTTACCCCAATATTCAGACCCGTTATATTGACTTGCAACTTCTCTGAAATCAAGCGAGTTACGTCATTCACCAAACCTACGCGATCGATGCCTCGGATGATCAAATCAACAACAAAAGACATGGAAATTTGAGAGGTCCATTGTGCCTTAATGACGCGGTCACCATGGCGTGAAAGTAATTCAGGTGAATTAGGGCAAGCGGCTCGGTGAATTTTTATCCCTTCATTAATGGTCACAAAACCAAAAACTTCATCCCCAGAAATCGGATTACAGCACTTTGCTAAGGTATAATCCACCTTATCCATGTCCTCTCCGATCAATAAGGTATCTGATTCCTTGCGCTCCTTGTGGTATTCTTGCATCTCCTTTCTGAAGGATTTGCTATCCACGATAGGCGCTTGAATTGCTTTCTCTGCCTGCTTTCTTTCGTGTAGTTCACGATCTAATTTCCAGTGTTTGAGTTGATCAATGTTGATGTAGGCTTTGCCAAAACGGTAGAATAAATCGTTCGCATCTTTGGCATTAAAATAAGCCCGCAACTGATTCGTAATCTCTAAGGTTAACATCGGGAAACCCAGGTGCTTCAAGCGATGTTCGATTAAATCGCGCCCCTTAATCAGGTGTGATTTATTCTCCTCCTTGATGAAGTCTTTGATCCGCGCTTTCGCCTTCGTCGTAAACACGATCCGCAACCAGTCTTCTGACGGCTTTTGTTTAGAGGAGGTTAAGATTTCGATTTGATCTCCATTCTGCAATTTATGTGACAAAGGCACGAGCTTGCCCCCCACTTTAGCCCCGATACAACGCGCCCCCACCTCCGAGTGAATCTCGAAGGCAAAGTCTAAGGCAGTGGCTCCGGATTGCAAGACAATCAACTTCCCTTTTGGACTAAATACAAAAACCTCCTCATGGTAAAGTGAGTTCTTAATGTCCTCCACTAATTCCACCGCAGACTGGCTCTTGTCATTCGCCTCGATGGCTTCCCGAACCTGAGACAGCCAAGACTCAAATGCCTCACTTGTCCGCGTGTCCGTTCCTTTGTACTTGAAGTGGGCCGCCACCCCTTTCTCTGCAATCTCGTCCATTCGTTTCGAACGGATTTGAACTTCTACCCAGCGACCTTCTTTGTCTTGCCCGAAAGGCATACTCATCACCGTGGTGTGCAAGGACTCATACCCATTCGATTTAGGCGTCGAAACCCAATCCTTCAAGCGACTTGGATTAGGTTGGTAATGATCGGTCACTACCGAATACACCTCCCAACAATCACTTTTCTCCCGCTCTACTGGCACGTCAAGAACGACACGCACAGCAAAAAGGTCATATATTTTTTCAAAAGGAACATTCCCTTTTTTGATTTTATTGTAAATGGAAAAGATGGACTTTGGCCGACCTTTGATCGTATAATTCAAGCCTCGCTCATCCAAGGTTTTCTTAATGGGCTTGATGAAATTTTCCACAAAGCTTTCTCTGCTTCGTTTATTTTCCGTCAAATTATGAGCGATTTCCTTGTAGGCTTCCGGCTCAGTATGCTTTAATCCTAAATCCTCTAACTCGGATTTAAACGCATTTAAACCCAAACGGTGAGCTAAGGGCGCATACAGATAGATGGTTTCAGACGCAATTTTCAACTGCTTTTCTTTCGCCATGCTCGTCAGAGTTCGCATATTGTGCAGACGATCGGCGAGCTTAATTAGGATAACGCGAATATCATCCGAAAGCGTCAATAACATCTTCCGAAAATTCTCTGCCTGTTGCGAGGTTCCATATTCAAACGTACCGGCAATTTTCGTTAGTCCATCGATAATCGCAGCAATCTTAGGATTGAATTGTTTTTCAATGTCTGCCAAAGTCGTATCCGTATCCTCGACCACATCATGCAAAAGCGCCGCAATAATCGACGTGGTCCCTAAACCGATTTCCTCTACACAGATTTGGGCAACGGCTAAAGGATGATAAATGTAGGGTTCACCAGACTTGCGACGCATATCCTTGTGCGCCTCCGCAGAAATCAAAAAGGCTTTTTTGATTTGCTTCGCATCATCGTCTTTTAAAAAAGGCTTAGCCGTCCGCAATAATTTGCGGTAGCGCTTTAATATCTCTAAACGTTCCTTTTCTAAATCTATCTGCATCTACTTATGCTTTTGTAATTAAGGCCACAGCCATGGCTGAAATCCCCTCTGCTCTTCCCACAAAACCTAAGCCCTCCGAGGTAGTGGCTTTGACCGAAATTTGGTCTACATCCACATCCATCACTAGCGCTAAATTATCTTTTATGGCAGGGATAATTGGGTTTAATTTCGGCTGATCAAGAATCACCGTCACATCCGCATTCGCTAATTCCCATCCCGCTTCGCGAATCATCTCCATCACTTTCTTCAACAAGAGCGTGGAGGCAACTCCCTTCCACAGGGGGTCTTTATCTGAAAAATGAAACCCGATATTGCGCATGTTTGCAGCCCCTAACAAGGCATCGCACAATACGTGGCAAACCACATCCGCATCTGAATGACCTAAAGGTCCCTTCTCTGAAGGAATCTCTACACCACCTAGGATACAAGGACGTCCTTCTACCCAGCGATGCACATCGTAACCTTGACCTACACGAATTTTCATTTGGCTATTTTTTTATACTTTAAGGTATTTGATTTACCTTGGATAAACAAGCGCTGAGCCCATTTTTCCAAATCTTGTGTCTGTACTTCTTCGATCTTTTCCGCCTCTGTATTGACTAAATTCGCATCGCCAGCATTCGCGGCCATGGCTAAATTCATCGCCCGATTTAGGACTTCTACTTCTCCAAAAACCAAACTCGCCTCCGATTGGTTCTTTACCATCTGTAAATCCTTTTCAGAAATGTGCGACATGGCAAAATCCTGTATGGCATTCTCCAAAGCCTGATCTGCCTCTTCGATCGTCACATCATCGCTTACTTGGCCTTGAATTATCAAGAGGCCAGGATCGATGGAACTCGTTTGGTAGGTTCCAATCGTATCAAATAGGCGTTGTTTTTGCACTAAATGTTCATACAAATAAGAAGACTCTCCTCGACCTAATAAGTCCGCCATCAAATCAATCGCGTGGTAACCAGGTTCGTATCGACCGATAACTGGATAAGCCTTGTAAATTCGATTTGCAGGTACATCTGCTACGATTTCCATTTCCCTATTTTCTGATTGTACTGGCTCTTGTGGTAAATTTCGAACAGGTTTAACACCTGAGGCGATAGGTCCAAACCATTTCTCAGCAAGCGCTTTTACTTCTGCGAGTTTTACACGACCCGCAACCACCAACACGGCATTGCAGGGCACGTAGTGCTTTTGGAAAAATGCTTTCACATCACTCATCTGTGCCTCCTCGATATGCTGAATCCCAGCACCTATCGTAGGCCAACGGTAAGGATGCTTCTGGTAAATTAATGGTCTAAACTTCAGCCAAACATCGCCATAAGGTTGATTCAAATAGCGCTGCTTGAACTCTTCAATCACCACTTTCCGCTGGGTCTCTAAACTTTGTGTATTAAAAGCTAATTGCTTCATCCGATCCGATTCGAGCCAGAAGGCTGTTTCAATGTTTTGAGCCGGAACCGAAATGTAGTAATTCGTTAAATCAGGGGTAGTAAAGGCATTGTTCTCTCCACCTACTTTTTGAAGGGGTGTATCGAAAGAAGAAATATTCTCAGACCCTCCGAACATCAAGTGCTCGAACAAATGCGCAAAACCCGTCAAGTTTTCATCTTCGTCTCGTGAGCCTACATTGTAAATCACGTCTACCACCGCCATCGTCGTGGCCGGATCTTCGTGCACAATGACTTTAAGGCCGTTAGCGAGGGTAAATTCTTCGAATAAAATCATGTCTTAGGGTTTATAAACAAAAGTAAAAAAATCGACCCAAAAACCACATAGCTTAACTAAATTTGCGGGGTAAACATTTCTCATGATTCGGGTTACTTTCCTATTTTTATTTTTCCTTTCGACATCTTTGCAAGCCCAACTTTTGCAAGATCCCCTAGCGAAATCCCAAATCACCCAGGGTCTAACGAATTTATATCAATACGAATTTAAAGAATCAGCCATCCTTTTTAATAACTTAAAAGTCCGATACCCACGACACCCAGCAGCCTATTTATTGCTGGCCATGCAATGGGAGCAACAATACTTCCCATTAAAGGATCATCCTGCACAGAGCCTTACTTATTTAGCCCATCTAGAAAAAGCCTATGAGTTAGCTCAAGAATTATACGAAAAAGATGAGAATGACTTAGAGGCGTCCTTTTTCTGTACAGCCTCTTTGGGATTTTTAGCTGCTTATGAAGCGGATGAACAGAACTTTATGAAAGTGGTAACCTACGCGAAGAAGGCCTATAGCTTCCTGAAAATTGGCCTAAAGAATTCCGACAAGCAGCCCGAATTTCTATATTCCACTGGAATGTATAATTATTATAGCGTTGCTTATCCAGAATTGCATCCGGTTTTAAAGCCCTTCATGTTTCTGTTTCAGGATGGTAATAAACGACTAGGTCTTGCGCAGTTAGAAGCAGGAATTAAACGAACCATTTTCGTTAAAAACGAGTGCTTGTTTTACATGGGCTATGTGCAGAATAAATACGAAGGAAATCCCTTACGGGCTTTGGCCTATAACCAAATCCTAAGTGATAACTTTCCTAAGAACCACTGGTATTTATTACAAAGAGCTGAATTACTTACGCTAACAGGAAAATTTGAAGAAGCAGAATCGTACCTTGAAAAAATGGAAGCATTAAAAAATCCGTATTACACCGGCGCTGCCTATGTTTTACGTGGAATGAGGGAGGAAGTGGGACGAAAAGACTGGAAAAAGGCCGAATTTTGGTATACAAAATCTCTTGCCTTCCCTTTCGAAGAACGGCTAACAAAAGATATTCGTGGCCTGGCTTATTTAGGTTTAGCACGCATTTCGTACCGTGAAAGAAAGATTTCTTTATTTAGAAAATACCTTCGCACATCAGCGGATTTTATTGAGTACAAAAACTCCCTGATCGAATACAAACGACTATCGCATGGAAAGTAGAGAAGCCGGAATAGAACGCCTATACCCTAAAATCACGGGCCGCATGTCCGCTCGTTACTACTATTTGATTCAGTTGCGTAAGCAATTAGAACGCGTCATTGCTTTGTATGTACGCAATTCACCACATCAATTATTAGCCGATTATGGCTGTGGAAATAAGCCCTACGAGCCGCTTTTTAGCCCTTTTGTGGAACAATACATCGGTCTAGATTTAGCTTATAATACTAAAGCCGACGTAGTTGTAGACCCCGCCGGAATCATCGATATGCCAGGGGAAAGCGTAGGCTTCGTGCTTTCAACGCAGGTTTTAGAACATGTGGAAGATCCCAAAGCCTACTTAAATGAGGCATACCGCATTTTAGAAAAAGAAGGAAAATTGATTTTATCTACGCACGGTTATTGGATGTTCCATCCGGATCCGACGGATTTTTGGCGTTGGACATCTACAGGATTGAAAAAAATCGTGACTGAGGCTGGATTCGAGGTGGTGTATTTCGAAGGAATTTTAGGCCGTTCCGCGATGGGATTGCAATTATTCCAAGATGGTTTATTATTTAAACTGCCAAAGCCTTTGCGCTTTATCTTGTCATTGATCTTGCAACCCTTGATTATCTTTTTCGATAAAATCATCACGGCGAAATCACGCAACGAAGATGCCTGCACATTTGTGCTAGTGGCTAAGAAAGTCTAGCTTTTTCGTAAGCGATGGTGGCTTCCAAGGCTTGGTCAAAGGAGGTAACCTTCCATTGCATAATGGAGGCTAATTTCGAGGTATCCAAGCAGATCTTTTGCACATCCGTCACCTTAGCCTCTTTGTACTCAACTTGGAATGCGGGTAGTTTCGCTTGAATGCGTTCGATAATCGTTTGTAAGGTCAACGACTCGCCCGAACCCACATTGATCGTCTCATTTTTCACTCCAGCTTGAATCAAGCCATTTATAGCCTGTCCAATATCGCCTGCATAAATATAATCTTTCGCTTGCGAGCCATCGCCCCAAACCGTCATCACCTCCCCTTTCAACGCCTTTCTCACCGCAATGTTAATCACCCCCTGTTTAGGCGAGCGATGAAACGAACCAAAAGGATTCGACAAGCGCATAATCAAGTAATCAATCTGGTATAATTTCGCATACAATTCAATGTAATGCTCCACGGCCAGCTTGATAATTCCGTAGGAAGAAATAGGCTTGCAGGGATAGTCTTCGGGCACTTTTTCCTGGTTGACATTCCCATAAACCGCACCTCCAGTCGATAAATAAAGCAATTTAGAAACTTGATGCTTCTTCATCATCTCCATCAAACCGATGGTAGGCAATAAATTAGATTCGATATCCTGACGGATATTTTCGGAGGAAATCGCGGGAATAATCGAAGAGGCAAAATGAAAAACACGGTCAAAACGGTGTGCAGTAAATAAGTCGTCCAAAGCCTGCGCATCCGCATAATCTCCCTTCACAAAAGTGACAAAAGAAGGAAATGTAATACCCTCGGGTTTCTCGTGCGCGAATACAACGACCTCATTTTCTGAACCCTGCTGCTGTAAATATTCCAGCCAATTCAAGCCCAAAAAACCACTTCCACCTACGACTAAATTTTTCTCCATGACGCGTATTTGCTGTAAAAATAGCCGAAAAATTTAGCTAATTTCGGTTTTGCATTAAAAATCAGGCCTGAATGCGTTTAATCATTGCCCGCTCTAATTTCTTTTCTTATTCCGAGACCTTTATCGAGGAACAAATTAACCAATTAGAACCTGTCGATGTTTTATTCGAAGGATGGCAACCTAGCCGATTAAAAGCAGGTGGCTCCATCTACCCACTTCCATTTTCAATTCTAGCAGTAAGAGGCATCTTAAGACGTGCGCTACCAGGACTTTACCAGAAAATTTATACCCTTTATCTTCGGCGCTTTTTACGTTTAAATAAAATAGATGCTTTCCTCGCAAATTATGGTCCTCTTGGAACAAATATTTACGAAGCATGTTTGGCAGAGGGCATTCCTTATTCAGTTGTTTTTCTAGGCTTCGATGCGGCAGAAAAGAAGACTTTAGCGACTTATGGCGCCCGCTATGCGCTCAGTTTGCCGCGTGCAAAGGCCATCATTTGTGTGGCAGAATCGATGCGTAACACGCTAGAGTCAATTGCTGGTCCTTTACCTAATTTACATGTCATTCCATGTGGTGTAGATGTTTCGAGATTTACTCCCGGAACCCCACAAGATGGTTTCAATGTCATTTCCGTAGCTCGATTTGCAGAAAAAAAAGGTTCCCTAAAAAGCATTCAGGCTTTTGAGATTTTATTACAGGATTTCCCTCATGCACAATTGCGCATGGTGGGCGATGGACCGTTGTGGGAAGAAGCTAAGGAATATGTTTCGGCTCACGGGCTTACCAACAACATCCATTTCTTAGGCGCCATGGGGCAGTCCGATTATTTGCCTTTGTTGCAAGAATCCAATGTATTTATTCAGCATTCCGTTTTAACACCTAGTGGAGATTCAGAGGGAACTCCGGTGGCTATTCTAGAGGCCTCCTCTTGTGGTTTGGCCATTTGTTCTACCAGACATGCAGGCATTCCGGACGCCGTTGTGGAAGGAAAAACGGGGCTTTTAGTGGAAGAACATGATGTAGAGGGAATGGCTTCTGCGCTTAAGGACTTTGCCAAAGATCTCGAAAAGACACGCCTGATGGGTGTAGCTGCTAGAGAACACATGGAAGAGCAGTATGACGTGGTAAAGCTGTCGGCTAAAATCAAAGGCCTTCTCGTATAAAGAATGCCCCGCAAAATCGTATTTTTGTAAATTACATTCAAAACAAGACATGGGGATCGTCATCCGACAAAGTTTAAAGGGCTCTATCGTTACCTATTTGGGTACGGCGATCGGGACTTTTAATGTGATCTTTCTCTACAATAAGTTTCTGTCTCAGGAGCAAGTCGGATTAATTGCCGGTGCATTAGTCAGCATTCCGCTCATTTTCGCTTCGTTTACCCAACTGGGAATTCCACACATTGCCGTTCGTTTTTTTCCTCATTTTGATGATCCAGCGAATGGTCACAAGGGCTTTTTTACCTTTTTATTAGTGGCCCCACTCTTCGGATTGAGTCTTTTTGTGCTAGGCTATCTCGCACTAAAGCCGGTATTTTTCGAGATTTACAATACGAATTCCCCTTTATTACCGGCCTATTTTTACTACATCATCCCGCTGACGGCTAGTTATCTATACATGAGCGTGCTCGAGGCTTATGCCCGGGTGCATTTGCGCATTGTGGTGCCTGCCATTATTCGGGAATTGTTTTTGAGGATCTCAAATGGAGTATTAGTGATCGCATACGCCTTCGAATATCTGACATTTAATGAATTAATATTAGCGATTACCTTATCCTATCTTGTCGCTGTGGCTGGTCTTTTGGCCTATATTAAACAGTTAAAGCGCTTTTATATGAAAGTCGATTTCTCGTTTTTACGCACCCCCGTATTTAAGGAAATGCTTTCCTATGGTGGCTGGGTGATTTTAGCTGGCGCAAGTTTTACCTTGATTCAGCATATTGAAAAAGTGATGTTGCCCGCCTACATGGGTGGCCTGGGAACGACGGCGATTTTTGATATTAATTCCCGGATGGCGATTATGATTTCGATTCCTAGGAATGTGATTGCAGCGATTGCGGCGCCTATTTTAGCTCAAGCTTGGAATCGAAATGACCGCGAAAATATTCAGGATATTTATCAAAAATCCTCTCTCAACCTCCTCCTCATCGGCTGTGTACTCTTCTTGTTGATCTGGTGTAATTTGGACTTCATTTACACCATTATACCTCGCCACGAAATATACGAAGCGGGCCGCTGGGTGGTATTGATGGTAGGTTTGAGTAAGATCATTGACATGGGAACGGGCTTGAATTCCGAGGTGTTAATCAACTCGAAATACTACCGCTACGACCTGATTTTCTACATTGTTTTAGCCATCGGTTTAGTCGTAGGAAACTTAATACTTATCCCACTCTACTCTTATAATGGGGCGGCATTAGCCTCATTACTTGCCTTAGCGGGTTATAATGCATTAAAATTCGGCTTTATCTGGTGGAAATTAGACTTGCAACCCTTCGATTTAAGATCACTCGGAATCCTGCTTGTCAGCGCTTTGATTTATTTTGTAGTTTCTCAAATTCCGGTTATTGATGCTAGTCCTATTATGGCCTGGTTTCTAAACGTAGGTATTCGCAGTTTGGCGATTGGGGGATTATTTATCCTCGCGGTTACGAAGTTCAAACTTTCTCCTGACATCAGCGAGCTAGTGATTAATTGGTTTAAGAAATGAAAATAATGTCCCTGGCCGGTGGCCTGCCTCACTATTATAACCTGGTCCTCAACAAATTGCAACGCGATTATGGGGTGGAGGTTTGCGTGGTGGTGCCCACAGAAAAAGGGGCAACCTTAGGCGCTGGGGTCTATACCTCGGACAAAGGCATCGAATTCAAGGTCTTACGTAGAGAAGAGTTTACGACCTATTACGGCAAGAAGTTTTTCAGAGGGCTGAAGGAATTGATTTTGGCAGAGAAGCCAGATGTATTAATGGTCAACTGGCCCTACCAGGCCTCTTTTGTTTTCTATCCGGGCTGGTACCGCTTTTTGAGACAAAATAAGGTGGCGCTTATTTCCAAAGAAATCCCCTTTCAAGTACCCCATTACGAAAATGCCATCTCCTATTATTTACAAGGCGGTGGTGTAACAGAAAACAACCAAGCCCACCAATCGAATCCATCCCTTCTCGCCCGTTTGAAGTTCTTGATCGTGCGCGAAACCAGAAAGCGTTTCTCGAATTTGGTGGATGCCCACATCAATTATTTAGACGAGGCAGTGGCCCTGCACGGCAGTTATGGTGTTCCCGCCGAAAAGGTATTTATCACGGCGAACTCCCCAGATACCGATGCTTTATTAGCTACAGCAAACGAGCTAAAAGATACTAAACCGAACCCTTTCCGACTTTTGCATATTGGACGTTTAGTCAAATGGAAGCAGGTGAATTTATTGATCGAGGCCGCCATTGCCTTGCGCGCGAAATTCCCACAAACGGAATTAAGTATTGTAGGAGATGGCCCAGAACTGGAAGCTTTGAAAGCACAGGCTGCAGGTCACGATTTCATTCAGTTTCACGGGGGTATTTATGATCCCAAAGAATTAGGCAAAATCACCTGCGAATCAGGAATCTATGTCCTAGCCGGCATGGGTGGTTTGTCCATCAATGAGGCGATGTGTTTCTCCAAACCAGTCGTTTGTTCCGTGGCAGATGGAACCGAAAAACGCCTCGTTCGCGAAGGATATAATGGACATTATTTCGAATCCGGTTCTTTATCCAGCTTGCAGTCAGTTATTGAGAAGCTTTTTGCGCAGCCCGAAAACATTGCCTTAATGGGTCAGCGTTCGAGGGAGATCATAGAGAAGGAAATTAATATTCATACGGTGCTGGGGAATTATATGGAGGCTTTTCGCGGAGCAAAAAAGAGTAGAGAGAGGAGATAAGAGAGGATAGAGTTAAAGCTAGTAGAGGTAAATATCTCTACTCTATACTCTCTCATCTCTAATCTAAACTTTGTAAATTAGAATTTTAAACAGGAGTAAATGAAAGTAATTCAAGTCGTGGGCGCGCGTCCCAATTTCATGAAAGTAGCACCGCTACATCGTGCGATCCAAAAGTTAGCCGGTTGGACTTCGAAGATTGTACACACGGGTCAGCATTTTGATGCTAAAATGAGCGATGTTTTTTTCACTCAATTGGAATTACCTGAACCAGATTTCTTCCTTGGGATTGGGGGCGGAAGCCATACAGAGGTGACGGCGAAGATTATGGTGGCCTTCGAGAAAATTGTAGAGGTGGAGAAACCGGATTTGATTATTGTGGTGGGGGATGTTACTTCGACTTTGGCCTGTACCTTAGTCGCCATCAAAATGGGCATCAAAGTGGCTCACGTAGAGGCAGGATTACGTAGCTTCGACCGCACGATGCCGGAAGAATTGAACCGTATTTTGACGGATAGCGTGGCGGATTATCTATTTGTGACGGAGGAAAGTGGGATGCAGCACTTGAAAAATGAGGGTGTTGCGGATGAACGCGTATTTTTCGCAGGAAATGTGATGATTGACTCCTTAGTTCGCTACCAAGAGAAAGCAAAAACAACGACCATACTAGAAGACCTAGGCCTCCGGACTTCGGACTCCGGACTAATGACTAGCGACTACATCGTCATGACCATGCACCGCCCTGCGAATGTGGACACCGAAAAAGGTTTACAATCTATCTTAGAGTTAATCGAATTAAGTAGTCAAGAAACGAAGATCATCTTCCCAATTCACCCGAGAACGCGGGCACACATGGAGAAATTTGGGCTGGCGGATCGTCTTGATCAGGCTAAAAACTTGATTATGACCGAGCCTTTAGGCTATTTAGAATTCATTCAATTGATGTCTAATGCCACAGCAATTTTAACAGATTCAGGAGGTATTCAAGAGGAAACAACATATTTAGGGGTTCCCTGCTTGACCTTCCGTGATTCGACAGAGAGACCGATCACGGTGACTTTAGGAACGAATCAATTACTTTCCGATTTAGACCCCAAGAAAACCTATGCCGCGCTTAAAGAAATCTTGGCTGGCAAGGTGAAAAAAGGGAGTATTCCTCCGCTTTGGGATGGAAAAGCGGCAGAACGTATCGCGGCTAAACTAGCTGAAATCTTCGCTTAATGGCAAATAAGAAGCTACATATCGTCCTCCTCTCCTACCACGACAGCAATGGCGGGGCGGGGATTGCAGCGGGTCGATTGAAGGTAGCTTTAGAAAATGCCGGGCATCAGGTGGACTACATCGTCAGAGAAAAAGCGAGCACTTCGAACGCCATAAAGTTCGGGAATGGACTCGTTTCTTGGCTGAAGTTCATCGCGGAACGCTTATATTTCTTACGATTTGAAAAAGACAAATCGATCCGGTTCCTTTTCAACCCGGGGGTTTTCGGGAGTGACATTTCGAAGCACCCCCTTATACTACAGGCTGATATCGTGCATTTGCATTGGGTGAATTTTGGCTTTCTGTCTGTGAACGACATTACTTCCTTGACTCGATTGAACAAGCCTGTTTTTTGGACCTTGCATGATATGTGGGCCTTTACGGGTGGGTGCCACCACAGTGGGACTTGCGAAAATTTCCAGCAAAGTTGTGGGGATTGCAAATTCTTGAAAAATCCGAATCCCAATGACCTTTCGCATCGGCTATGGGAAGCGAAGAAAAACGGATTTGCAGAGAAAAACCTTCATATCATCACGTGCAGCGACTGGTTAGGTAATCGAGCGAAGCAGAGTAGCATCTTAGGTGGACATTCGGTGAAGACCATTCCTAATGCAATCGATACAGCATTCTTTTCGCCCAATGCAGCTAGTTTAGGATTGAATCCGAACAAAAAATACGTCTTATTCGTCGCCATGCGTGTAAATGCCCCAGCAAAAGGTTTCCATTTATTGAAAGAGGCATTAGCTTATTTAGACCCTAAGGCTATAGAATTACTTATCGTGGGAGGAGAAATGACGGAGGAGCTTCCGTTGAAATCGCATAGTTTTGGTCAGGTTTCAGACCCTGCTAAAATGCGCGACATCTACGCAGCGGCAGATGTGTTTGTGACGCCTTCTTTGGAAGAAAATCTACCCAATACCATCATGGAGGCAATGGCTTGCGGCACATCTTGCGTAGGTTTTAAGGTAGGCGGCATTCCAGAAATGATTGAACATCTTCAAACAGGTTACGTGGCTCAGACTTTTGACCCAACTGATTTAGCAAAAGGCATCAACTGGTGTCTCGCATCAGAAACGGCTGGAACGAGATCCAGAGAACGCGCCCTACAATTATACGATCAAAAAACCGTTGCCCAGCAACACCTTGCCTATTATGCCCAAGCTTAGTATCATCACGATCACCTACCAGGCAGAGGCCTATATCGAACGCACATTAAAAAGTGTCTTCGAACAAGGTTGTGCGGAGGAAATCGATTATGTCGTGGTAGATGGGGCTTCGAAAGATCGAACGGTAGAGATAATTGAGGCTAATAAATCACAAATTCAATCCTTCATTTCTGAAAAGGACAAGGGCATTTACGATGCGATGAATAAGGGAATGAAACTTGCAAAAGGAGATTATATCCTATTTCTAAATGCGGGGGATACTTTTGCATCAGCAACAACCTTAAAAATCTTATTACAAGAACTAGCTAAAAATCCGGATGTACTCTATGGAGAAGCAGTTTTCGTAAATAATGCTGGTCAGTCTTTAGGACTCAGGAGTGAAGTGACACCACATCGTTTGCCTACTAATTTAAGTTGGCGGGATTACCAATATGGCATGTTGGTTTGTCATCAAGCCTTCATTGCAAAACGTAGTATTGCCCCACTTTTTGATTTACAATACAAACTAAGTGCTGACATTGATTGGGAAATACAGGTGTTGAAGAGAAGTAGCAACATTGTGAAATCCGGTGCGCCTATTTGCAACTACCTAATGGGTGGAGCATCCGTTCAAAATCTACAGCGTTCTTGGAAAGAAAGGTATCAAGTATTGAAGAGTCATTTTGGGACATTTCCTACACTATTTAATCACCTCCTTATCCTGACCAGAGGACTGATGTTTGCGTTGAAAAACCAGGGTAAGTATTGGTAAATCCGCTATATTTGTCGGTATGAGAATTTCAATTGCGCTATTTTTTTTATTAGTCTCCCCAGGTATTTTTGGTCAAAAATTTCGATTAAATACCAGTATAGGATCTTCCGTTATTCTTTGGCATGAGAACCAAAATACCATTGATTTAGGTGCAGAACTTTCATTCCAAAAACCTCAGCAGAAGCATAAAATTTTTGCTGCACTGAAAGCAATGGGAAACATCTATGAAAGTAGCATAAATCGTAGCCACTATACTCCTTTCAATAAAGGTCCGCAAATTGGTCTTACAGAGGAATTAGAAGCACAATATCGAGGTGGGCAAGCTGAGGGCGGTATTATTTGGAATACACCACAAATAAGCAATTCCATCAGATTAAGCCCTAGCCTTAGTTACTACAGTAAATCCATCGCGCGTAAAATCAACTCAATTTCTTCAGGATATATCGAAGAGGAAAAATATTCACTACATGGTATAAGTGCAGGAATGGGTTTACTCATTCCTGGCAAAACAAACCTCAGTATACAAATTAAAATAATGGAACCATTCTATGAGAATATAACTTTTTATGGAGAAAATGCGGGAGTTCCCCACAAAACAAAGGTTTCAGGAAAAGCCCCCAATTATATGTTCAAAGTAGATATTAGCGGAAAAACGTATGGACTAGGCATGACACTTGAAATACTGAATTTTGGGGCAGCTAACAACCCAAAATCCAAGTCAATTTCAGCCTCTCAAGCCATTATTCCATCGACCTTACTCACATATTACTTCTAGGATGAAAAAGCTAATCCCCTTCCTCTTTTTCTACCTACCGCTTTTTGCCCAAAAAGATTCAACTACCATTCTTGAAGAGGTTCAAGTGACTATTTTCGAACAAAAACGAAGTGCCTTAAACACGCCCGATGCTTTTGTTCGCACCCCAGATTTGCAGCGATTAAGTTCCATAAATTTTGTGTCTGCACTTAATTCAATGGCTGGAATTCGGATGGAAGAACGATCCCCAGGAAGCTACCGAATTGCGATTAGAGGAAGTTCATTGAGAGCTCCTTTTGGGGTTAGAAATACCAAGGTGTATTGGAATCAAATTCCTTTTAGTGATGCAGGAAATAATACCTATATCGCCTTATTAGAACCGGCACTATTTTCTTCCTTAACGGTCACAAAAGGTCCAGCGGCCGGAATCTATGGAGCTGGAACAGGTGGCGCCTTGCTTTTTGAGAGTACTCCTAAGGGGAGAGCGCTAAATATTGAAAACGTCTATCATTCACTAGGCGGAGTGAAATCCTCCATTGATGTATCATCTGAAAATCATCGTTTATATGCTTCATTTAATCAAATAGAGGGTTACCGAGCACAGTCTGCGATGAAGAAGCAATGGATTTCGTATGAATTTCACCACAGTTTTGCGAAAGATTTAAATTTAGATTTGAGTACCTATTATGTGGATTTAGCTTACCAAACCCCTGGAGGCTTAACGAAAGCGCAATTCGTGGCAAATCCTTTACAAGCAAGACCAGCCGCAGGGATTTTCAAAAGTGCACAACAACAAGGGGCTACTTTTTACATAAAAAGTTTTGGAGCGAGTGCGCGTGCTGCTCAGGTGCTAAATTCACAGTGGGCTTGGGATATTAGCCAATCATTGCAAGTAAATAGGGTGGAAAATCCAACGATTAGAAACTATGAAATTCGCCAGGAACCCAATTATTCCACACGTGGGGTGATTCATCGAAAAGGAGTCATTAACAGCGATCTTGGATTTGAATACCAAGCGGGTCAGATGAATAGTTCGACTTTTGGCAATCGTAATGGAGTTAAAGACACCCTTCAATTAACCCAAAACACCCATGTTCAGCAAGGATCTCTTTTCTTACAAAATGAGTACGCTGGATTAAACAAATGGATTTTCACTTTCTCAGGCAGCTTAAGTAGTTATTGGACCGAGTACCTGAGTAACGAGGCCATTTTTTCTCCGCGTTTAGCCATCTTACGGAAAATTAATCCACACCAAAGCATCGTGGCTAAAATAGCCCACGGATATTCACCGCCCAGCATTTCTGAATTGCGCCCCTCAACTGGCCAAATTAACACCAATTTAAAGGCTGAAAAAGGATGGAATCACGAGATCACCTACCGGGGGAAATACGATAAATTCACGTGGGATGTAAGTGTCTATCAGTTTAATTTAGACGAAACCATTGTAATCCGAAGAGCAGCAGATGGATCAGACTATTTCACCAATGCAGGTTCTACTACCCAGCAAGGGCTTGAATTGAGTTCGACCTGGATGATAAGCTCGCAACTTTCGATAGAACAATCCCATACTTGGCAAAATTTCCGATTTGCTAATGGTAATTTCTTAACGGGAACGACTCCTTATCAGCAAGCGACTACACTTCTTTGGCGACATCCTTCAGGTTTGAGTCTGATGCAGAATTTTCAATTTGTGGATTACCAATACTTGAATGATACAAATACGGAGCGGATGGGTTCGTATCGACTTTGGAATACAAAAATAAGTTACGCTAGAAAAAAATGGACCTTATGGGCCACTGCTGATAATTTAGGTGATGAGCGCTATTCTTCAGGTCCAGATTTAAATGCCACAGGTGGACGCTTTTATAATCCATCTCCCGGACGAAACTTTCATATCGGTCTACAACTTAACCTAGCCTACTAGCGTTTAGCCGCTCCATTAATTCACCGATATGGGAATCGCTAACCGCTATTTCGTAATTCCCAATTTTAATACGTTGCTGCTTTATGGATTCAATTTTCTGTAGATTCACAATGAACGATTTGTGAACCCGCATAAAACCATGAGGTATTATTTTAGCCTCCACACTTTTCATTGTCTGTTTAGTCAAAATGGGATAGCGCTCTCCTTCCACAAAAATCTTCACATAATCTTTCAATCCTTCCACATGTGTCACGGTAGGTACTGAAATTCGAACAAGCGAATACTCTACATTCACGAAAAAGAAGTCTTCTAATTGCTCTTTTTCAACCGCATTCTTACCCACAAAAATATGATATGCTTTATTCGCACTTAGGGCGAAGCGATCTAAACTTACGGGTTTCATCAAGTAATCCACCGCATCTAGATTATAACTTTCTACTGCATAATTCGCATAGGCAGTAACAAAAATCACCAGCGGTTTGACGGCCAAAGAAGACAAGAACGACGTCCCTAATAAGCCCGGCATTTGAATATCTAAAAACACTAAATCGACTTGCTCCTTTTGCAGCAATTCCATCGCCTCAAAAGCATTCGAGCAGGAACCTACCAGATGTAAAAAAGGAATTTGCTTTACATTTTCCTCCATTAATTTACGTCCCATCACTTCGTCGTCCACGACAATGCAGTTCATTTTTACCATCTTATTTCAAAGTTAGGTTTAGTTCCACAGAGAAATTTACTTCATCCTCTTCAATCGTTAAAACGTGTTTTTTAGGGTACAATAATTCCAATCGACGTTTAACATTCTTCAACCCAATTCCAGAACTAGGGTCCTTAAATATTTGCTCCTCTTTCCCTTTTTTATTCTTCACTAGAAAATGCAATCCATGTTCTGTCGTCTCAAGAGTCACATAGATAAAGGGTTTAACAACTAAGCCTACCCCGTGTTTAACCGCATTTTCCACAAAGGGGATTAATAACATGGGCTCAATCATATGCCCAGCACCATCCCCAATAACTTGAAAATTAAAATCAACATTACCGTCAAATCGCATTTTTTGTAGATCAATGTAATTCTCCACATACGCTAATTCATTCGTTAAGGGAACCATTGTTTGGTCTGAATCATATAACATATAGCGCATTAAAGAGGATAAGCGCATCGTTACATCTTCCGCTTTTTCAGAGGCTTTGGTCCGTATCAAATAGACAATACTGTTCAGAATATTAAAGATAAAATGGGGACTAATTTGCGAGCGCAAAAAAGCTAATTCTGATTTAAGTTGCTCATTTTTCTGTTCTTCCTTATTCGCATCTTGTTCTAAAAACTCTAACAACAAACCATAAGCAGAAGCAATGGCTGACACCATGATAAGCGGGAATGCACCTAAAATCTCCGGGGCTGTGCCATGTTCATGCTCAAACTCTAAAAATGTATGATGAAATAACATCTGTAACAAAAAGAATCCCACATTGGTCACAATTAAGACTGCGAAAAACACCCAAATTCCTTTCTTTTTAAATACATAGGGAATCAATAAAAGCGTTATCACATAGAACAACGGCATCACCGTAATTAACTCTACCCAAATATGTTCTGAAAATTCCGGATTATCGTGGGGATGCGGATGAGCGACTTCGTGCGTCTGATGGACAGGGCTTAATAAAGGTAAGCCAATCCACATTCCCCAAAGAATTAGGTTAAACAACACCTGAAAGGTGCGCTTGGTTTTCCTATAATTAATTGCCTGCCACATATTTTACAAATCTAGATAAATAAGTGCAATCCACACCAGGGCTTCATCGATAGAATTAGGGCAGTAATCTTCAAAAAATGCCTTTGCATCTAATTGGAATTATTGAAACGGTATAATTTGTACATTCGTAAAAAAAATATAAGATATGAAACATTCAATTCGCCTCGCATTATTACTGTTCATTGGCTTTCAGTCCGTTGAAAAAGCCTTAGGACAAGAAACCTTAATTAAAATCAGAAAAGATACCACTTCTCAGATGAAGACTCTTTTCAAACAACCGAAGTTGAAATCTGTAGGTATTTCATTACAATCTCAAATACTTTTTGGCAAAGGGGGTCCAGAACGCGGTGTAGGCTTACAAGTACATTTGAACAATAAATTATCCCTAGGTATCGCCACATTTAACTCAATGCCTCGCCGCAACGATCGTAATGGGATGATGACGCCAGATGATCGTCAAAGCTTTAGTGCTTTAACAATCGAAGCAACCCCCATGGCAAACAAGGTATTCCACTTAAGCTTTCCTCTTTCCATCGGGCGCATACAAGAAGATTTTTCCAACAATATGTACCCTCAACCACTTTATTCCAGCTATATAATGCCAGAACCCATACGGCACAAACGCTTTCAATATGGTCCAAAGGCACTAGGTGTTCAACCGGGAATCAATCTTGAAGTCAATCTGTTTAAGTATGTCAAATTATTTGGAGGAGCTAACTTCCGCTTCGCATTCGGTGAAGAAAAGACACCTGGTATGTCGAGAGGTACTGGAACGCTTGGGGTGAAAGTGGGGGTTTTTGATAAAAAAGTGAAAAGATAATAGAGTAGAGAGTAGAGATTATAGAGTAGAGAGTAGAGATTTAAAGCATAGAGCACAAAGAATAAAGCATAGAGTTGGAATTAAAAAAGGGAACCCGAAAGGTTCCCTTTTTTAATGAATTCGTGAAATACATTTCACATACGTTTCCGCGAAGCGGATTCCAACTTTATTCTTTGTACTCTATTCTTTATGCTTGAATAGGTAGAGAATTTTTGATTTTGTCATTCAAAAATTATCGCGCAGCGCAATTTGAAATGACAAAATTAAAAATTCCGCTCACCTGCTTCACGCTTCCCCAAAAGCACCGCTCCCACCATCGCCACAAAGAACAAGATAGAGACTAATTCAAATGGCAACAAGTATTCAGAATACAATACTTTACCTAGGTTTTCCACCATACCCGTTTGGGAAATAAATCCTTGAGATCGTGGTGGTGCCATATTGTTTTGACGCACCAAAGCAATTAAAACCACTAAAAGAGAACCGGCAACTACTGAGCCAGCAAGCTTCGTTAAGTTTGATTTCGATTCGGGTTGATTCTTACGCAAATCGAACATCATGATGACGAAAAGGAACAGAACCATGATGGCACCGGCGTAAACGATGATGTTTACCGCCATCAGGAATTGTGCATTTAACAGAACATAGTGACCTGAAATGCAGAAAAAAGTGAACACCAGGTATAAAACCGAGTGAATAGGGTTTTTCGCTAAAACGACCATTAGGGCGCTTAATAACGTTAAACCTGAAAGAAAATACCAAATATTAGAAATCTCCATAAGAATTTATTTCCAGCCCTCACGCATGTAGCGCTGGTCCATTTTTTCAACTAATTTATCTTTCCCGTAAATCACCTCATCGCGGCTATTGAATACAGGAACCATTTGATCGTGACGTAAGAAGATCGCCTCTTTAGGGCAAGCCTCCTCGCAAAGACCGCAGAAGATGCAACGTAACATATTGATTTCGTATACTTTGGCATACTTCTCTTCGCGGTACAATTTCTCTTCACCCTTCTTGCGCTCCTCAGCAACCATCGAAATAGCCTCCGCAGGACAAGCTACGGCACAAAGACCGCAAGCAGTGCAACGCTCAGCCCCTTGCTCATCTTTCTTCAAGATGTGGTGACCACGGTAAATAGGACCTAAATAACGTTGTTGCTCAGGATAACGGATGGTAACGGGTTTAGAGAAAAAGTGCTTTAACGTCGTCGCCATACCCCCTACAATCGCAGGAAGATACATGCGCTCCGCTAAAGTCATTTCGCCTTGCTCTACTACCTTCGTTCTATTACTTAATTTCATATCGCTATGCTATTTTTTTCTTCACAAATAATTGATCGTACACCACGATTCCCGCGATAAATACGACTACTCCACCGATTCCAATCAGAATCTGTTGGTCTAATAAAACCCCTAATCCTGTTACTACGATGTTAAACATCGCTAATGGAATTAAACCTGACCAGCCTAAGCCCATTAATTGATCGTAACGGAAACGAGGTAATGTCCAGCGCACCCACATAAAGATGAATACGAAGGCCAAAGCCTTTCCAATCAATGCACCTGCCCCGATCAACGTCGCTGCCGTAGCACCTAATTGAGCCGTCACAAAATCTACACCTGGATAATCGTAACCACCAAAATAAAGGGTCGCCATTACCGCACCTGAAATGAACATATTAATGTATTCGGCAAACAAATAGAAGCCTAATTTCATCGAGGAGTACTCTGTGTGGTATCCTCCGATTAATTCCGTCTCACACTCAGGTAAGTCGAATGGCGTACGGTTACACTCAGCAAACGCACAAATCAAGAAGATAATAAAGCCCATCGGTTGGTACAAGATATTCCAGTGACCGTTTTGTTGAGCCTCCACAATTGCTTTGGTAGAAAGAGAACCTGTCATCATCAAAATCGCGATGATCGAAAGACCCATGGCAAGCTCGTAAGAGATGTTTTGGGAAGCCGCACGAATCGCGCCTAACAAAGAATACTTGTTATTTGATGCCCAACCTCCGATTAGGATACCGTAAACACCTAAAGAAACGATACCAAACACCCATAAAATACCGATATTCACATCGATACCTTGCAAGTCAAATGTTACGTCACCCATCGTGATCGTATCCCCAAAAGGAACCACCGCCGAGGTCATTAATGCCGTCAACATCGACAAACATGGGCCCATGATGAACAACCACTTGTTCGAGTTGGCTGGAATAAAATCCTCCTTCATGAACATCTTCACCGCATCCGCTAATGGCTGTAAAATCCCAAAAGGACCCGCGCGATCTGGACCAATACGGTCTTGCATGAAGGCCGCAATCTTACGCTCGAAATACGTGGAATAAGCCGCTACCCCTAAGGTGATCAAGAAGATGACACCGATGAAGGAAGCTTTGGCAATAAAAACTGAATTAATTAAGTCCATCTATTTCTTTTTAGATTTAGGTAAAGCAGGTTGAATGCCTAAAAAACTACGGTCACGATCGTCATTGATTTGCTTGTAATCGCGTGCCGCTTGCAACACTGGGAACGCCGGCTTAATCAAATTCGCGCCATATTTATTCGCTGAAATCACCGAGTGACGCGACACATTGGTTGGTCCTTCGATCACCCAATCAGACGTCTTTTTCTTATCAAAACGACAACCATTACAAATGAAATCCGTTACCTCGCCCCACATATTCTTGCGACCCGTCACGCGAATCACTTCGTCTCCTTTGTACCAGATCGTTGCCTTTCCGGAACATTTGCTACACTCACAATGCGCATCTACTGGTTTTGAGAACCAAACACGGCTTTTGAAACGGTAGGTTTTATCTGTCAAAGCGCCCACCGGACACACATCAATCACGTTACCAGAGAAGTCATTATCAATCGCTTTCTCAATGTAGGTGCTGATTTCTGCATGATCTCCGCGGTTCATGACTCCATGAACACGGCCATCTGTGATTTGATCTGCGGTATACACACAACGGTAGCATAAAATACAACGGTTCATGTGCAACTGAATATTGGGACCTAAATCCGTAGGCTCGAACGTATTACGCTCTTCTACGGTACGAGTCGATGAAACACCGTGCTCGAACGAGAAATCTTGCAGGTGACACTCACCCGCTTGGTCACACACTGGGCAATCCAATGGGTGGTTTAATAACAAGAATTCTACGATGCCCTTGCGTGTTTCTAACACGTCTTCGTTCACCGTATTTTCTACGATCATCCCGTCTTGAACAGCTGTAATGCAGGCTGGAACTAATTTAGGCATTGGACGTGGGTCTTTCTCAGATCCCGCTGTTACCTTCACTAAACAAGCTCGGCATTTTCCACCTGAACCCTTCAAAGGCTCATAATAGCACATAGCTGGCGGAGCAATCTCAGGCCCGATCATGCGAGCTGCCTGCATGATGGTGGTTCCTGGTTCTACCTCAAGGGTGATATTATCTATCGTAACTTTCATATTCGTTAATTTCTGCCAAATTATTTAGTCCAACTAGCCCCCT
>JACCDN010962161.1_pt1 | contig 23797 bp, 23 predicted proteins | sample 7441691 | NCBI WGS metagenome assembly JACCDN01 (sample SAMN15323439, study PRJNA562643) | freshwater metagenome | isolation source: river surface water | place: USA:Blue River Watershed | collected 2017-08-16 | reverse complement strand
TGGCAGTCATGTCACCAAGTTTAGTGTTTGCAAAGCCTCGGCTATGTTTGTACCCGTGGCAATCAAGAAGCCGATCGGCACTATTACTAGGGGAACAACTAACCCCAATCGGTTGCGCCGCATTGATCGCTACATAGCGGCCCTGCCAATCCTCAGAAGCACCACCGCCCCGGTCGTGGTTGACCTAGGTTTTGGCGCCAGCCCCATAACAGCGATTGAGCTGCTGCAACGCCTGAGCCAAGTGAACCCAGAAACTCATGTGGTGGGCATAGAGATAGATCGCGAAAGAGTTGAGCGCGGCCTGGCTGTTGCCACTGCCAACTTGCACTTTACCCATGGTGGCTTCGAGACGCCTTTGCCGCATTCAATCGGGGCTAAAGCAGATGTCATTCGGGCATTCAACGTCTTGCGCCAATACAGTGAAGCCGAGGTCGCCGACGCCTGGGCCATGATGCTTTCTAGACTGAACCCAAACGGCGTTCTAGTAGAGGGCACCTGCGACGAGATTGGACGCCTGGCGTCTTGGATCACACTTGGTGTAGACGGACCAAAAACTTTCACAATTTCACTACGTTTGCAGGAGCTTGAGGCTCCAAGCAAAGTTGCCGAGCGCTTGCCTAAAGCGCTAATTCACCACAACCTGCCCGGCGAGAAGATCCATGATTTTTTGAGTGCACTAGACATGGCCTGGCAAACCAATGCGGGCCTGAGCACGTTTAGCCCCTCGCAAAGGTGGTTGGCCACCTGCCAACAACTTGAGCGTCAAGGCTGGCCTATTAGCAACGATAAAAAGCGACGCCGCCTGGGAGAACTAACCGTGGATTGGTCTGCGGTAGCTCCAAACTAGGAGCTTACCTAAACCTCAGGTAACTCTTTTCGGGCATCGTCTTCGGCCATGCCACTGGCACAAAGCAAGTCAATCAGCAGAGGGCGCAAGAGCAGCAAAACGCTGGCCTCACGCAATTGGTCGGCTATGCCAAATTTCTTTGGGTCAAGCTGGTGAATAATTTCGAGAAACATTTTGCGTGATTCATCGAGCGCGTCTGGACCGTCAAGCCCCTTTGCCAGCACGGCCGTGGCCGCTGAAATTTGCTCAAATAAGTCGGCAAGGTAAGGGCGCGGTTTACCGTCACGAATCAGAAAATCCACTCGGCGAACAACCACGCGCAAATTACGGGTTGCCAAATCCATTCCTCGCATCAAACGCATTTGATCGGTGAGTTCACCCCGGTGCCTGCGCATAAACGGTGAGATTCGTGACACCGAGGCAGCGCTGTCTAGACTCATGCGCCAGTTGTCGACCAGCGGCTGAGACCGCCTGACCCTGACCAAAGCGGCATCGACTACTTGGACATCTGCGCTCTTAACTGCAAATTTCAAAGCGTCAACTGCATCGAGAAAGACGGCAAAAAGTTTTGTGGCATCTTTTGATGCCATGCCAATTGGATCACGCGGAATAAATGCAGTGAACACCAGCGCGATGACACCACCGATCAGGCCATCAAGACTGCGAATAAATGCCCCACCATCCGGCTCGGGCATGATCTGCACGAGCATGGCCTGAATGCCAACGGTGAGTGAGAACGCTGCGGTGCCCGAAAGAAATCGAGCCGAGACTAGTGCGACCAGCAAGACCACACCCACTTGCCAGGCTCCACGGCCCAGTACCAGCAAGAACACTTCACTTAGCGCAATGCCAACAACCATACCCAAAGCGGTTTCAAAAACCCGCCTCAGCCTTGCGTCGCGAGTGAATCCAAGAGCTGCGATAGTCACCGTCACCGCAAAGATAGGGTTTTTATGCCCGAGCAAGAAATAGGCAAAGCTATAAGCCGTCGTGGCTGCCACAACAATCTGCAAAATTGGCGGCAAGGACTCAATCACCCGTTGCACAGAGGCCCTGAGCGTCAAATTGATTTTTGGAGTTTTCAAGGCCACTAGTGCTTGCCGCCCATTAGAAGGTTGCGCTTGGGCAGGTTTGCTGCCTTACCCGCACTCTGCGGAACAATTACCTCTTGGCTAGCCACGATTTGGCCGGCAGAGGTTGCCACGTGCAGGGTTGCATCTTCAGGCACAGATCTACTCAAAATAGCCAAAGCAATTGGGCCCATCTCATAGTGATTTACCGCAATGGTGATTTTGCCCTTTTCAGAATCTGCCCCCGAAATCAAAACTGGGTCACCTGATTCTGGCAAAGCATGCCCAGAGCCATCGAGGTGCAAGAACGCCAAACGGCGAGGAGGGTGCCCAAGGTTATGTACCTTTGCGACGGTTTCTTGCCCCCGGTAGCACCCCTTGGTGAGGTGAACGGCCGTGGACATCCAGTCGTATTCGTGAGGCAAAGATTTTTCGTCAACCTCGGTTAGTTGGCGTGGGCGGTGGGCCGCAACTCTTAGAGCGTCGTATGCAATAGTGCCGGCAGGCTCATAATTACTCAAAACCTTTTGCAGATTTTCAACGGGAACGAGTGACTCAAACCAAGGCCACTTTGCTGGCCAAGTCAGAGCGTAGCGAACACCACCCGAGACCACACCTGGCCATGGGTCTTGCCAAACCAAATCAACCGCGTTTGACACTGCCGCGCCCTCCACCGGCCCGGTCATTCGCCCAATCACGGCAAAGTCTTCGCTTCTGTCGGATACCTGAACTTTCATGCGAAAAACCATTTTGTTTAGCCAAGCCAGCAAAGGCTCTCGAGAGGAAGCCTCAACAATCAACCAAGACGTTTCACCATCATCTAGAAAATGAATGACCTGCTCGATGTGACCATTTGGGTCAAGCAATAAAGCTTCGGCAGATTGCCCCGGCTGCAGGCTCTTGAGATTTTGACTTAGCAGGCTGTGTAGCCACGCCAGGCGATCCTCGCCGGCAACGGTAATGATGCCTCGTGGCCCTAGAAATACTGCCGCCTTACCCTCGGCAAGAAGGCGCTGTTCAATCAAGGGATTTGAGAAATGAAAAGCAGCGTCTTGCACTGTTAGCTCACGCGTTCAAGGCGGGCTGAAGCGTGCGGCTTCAAATCGGCACCTGGCAGAGCGATCTCCCAGACCCAAAGCAGAGCGTTTTCAACCAAACCGTAAAGACGGGTTGAGTGGCGGTAGGTCTTTGAGCCTTCGAAGGCCACGCCGCTGGCTGAAGCAAGATCAACGCGAGCGCTCTTGATTTTTCCGTTGTAAAGTTCGGCAGCACCTCCAGGGTGCAGCATGGATACCTGAATGTCAAAGCCGCCCTCTTTATTGCGCAACTTTTCAAGAGCCTCGTGGTTCTGAATAGTTTTTTCGCCAGAGCCAACCATCAGGCCAGGGCCATGGTCAGCGGTTTCTGCTGGGCGGGCAATGCGCCAGTAACCGATTTCACTCGGCAAGATGGTTCCCGCTTCGTCGATTAGCTCAGCTGAAGAAACATAGGTAAGAGCATTAGAGCCATCGTGAGCAAACTCAACTCGCTGCTTGAACTCATACTCGACTGGGGTTTCATCGTCTTCATTCAACTTGTAGCTAATGACTCCGGTGCCCTCCCATTTGCCAACCAGAAAGGCAAAAGGGGTGAGCTCCAGTGGCAGACCCTCTGGAAGTACGAACAACTATTTCTGACCTTTAAACAACTTGTAGAGCACGAGCGCTGAGACGCCGGCAATTGCCAAAGAAGCCAGTACAAGTAGACCGGTGAAGAAGATTTCTAGTGCAAGAATCATGGCTAAAGTTTACCCCTTGAGCGATAAGTAGAGCGTGGCCACGGCGAGAATCAAGTAACTGCCGCCTCCCACGTAAATCAACCTGCGAACAAAACCTTCAGGCTGTGCTTTGAAAAGTTGAACCATTGAAACCGTGGCAATAGAGCCGGCCAAAATTGCACCAAAACTTGCTTCAATTGCCGAATCGTTGGACTCAGGTCGAGTCAGCAGCCCAATGGTGACCAACGCCACGGCTACCCAGATCGATACGATTTCCAACCATTTAGATTTCACACTTCAATCATGCCTTATGTCTGGGCGGGCATCGGGCTAGACTTGCCTTGGGAAATGGAGAGAGACATGGCTCAAATTTTGGTTTTGACGGCATCTGCCGACGCCGAGATTTTGCCTGCCCTAGGTTTTCTCAGCCACCGAATTCGCCAGATCCCAGCCGAGCCAGCGAATCTGGTTAATGCTCCGGGCCACGACCTAATTTTCCTAGATGCCCGCCGCGATCTTGCCGGTGCAAAATCACTGTCAAAGATTCTGCAGACTACTGGCATCAGCGCTCCACTAATCCTGGTGGTAACTGAGGGCGGTTTGGCAGCGGTTACTGCAGACTGGGCTGCCACCGACATAATTCTTGATAACGCGGGGCCAGCCGAAATTGATGCCCGCATCAGACTGGCTCTTGGCCGGCAAACACTCAACGAGAAGGTCGACAAGATTAATGCCTCAGGCGTCGTAATCGATGAGGCAAACTACTCGGCTAAAGTTCATGGGCGCCCGCTTGACCTTACCTATAAAGAGTTTGAACTTCTGCGCTTCTTGGCGCAGCACCCAGGGCGAGTATTCACCCGCGAACAACTACTCAGCGAGGTGTGGGGCTACGACTACTTTGGTGGCACCCGCACAGTTGACGTGCACATCAGAAGATTGCGTGCCAAGCTGGGCGACCTTGAGGCCCTGATTGGAACCGTGCGAAACGTTGGGTACCGATTCAACTTGCCTGAAGACGCTGACTCAATGGCGGCCGGCGTTCGTTAACCCGCTTGTTACCCAAGCGTGGCAAGATAAACGGTATGTCTTCTGAAGAAACCATGGCCATCACGATGCCTGATCTTGGCACTGACCTGCGCCCAGACCGCTTTCTTGACCGCGAGCTCAGCTGGTTGGCATTCAACCAGCGCGTACTTGAACTTGCTGAAGACCCAAACCTGCACCTGCTAGAGCGGGTCAACTTTTTGGCTATTTTTGCCTCTAACCTCGACGAATTCTTCATGGTGCGCGTTGCAGGACTCAAGCGCCGCATTGCCACCGGGCTGGCCGTAACCTCAAGCTCAGGTCTTTCACCGCAAGATGTTTTGAGCGAGATCAGCCGCGAGGCTCACCACCTGCAGGAGCGTCACGCCAGCCTATTCATCAACACCATCAAGCCGGCTATGCGCGAACAAGGAATTCGCATTGTTCGCTGGTCGGCCCTTGACGAAGCCGAAAAGTCTTCACTTCACGACTACTTTCAGAACCAAATTTTCCCGGTTCTAACCCCGTTGGCAGTTGACCCTGCCCACCCGTTCCCTTACATCTCGGGTCTTTCACTGAACTTGGCCGTGGTGGTGCGCAACATTGATACCGGCAAAGAGCACTTTGCCCGCGTAAAGGTGCCGCCGCTACTTCCTCGATTTGTTCGAATTCCAGGCAACACCGGAGTTACCGACGCCCGATTTGTGCCACTTGAAGACATCATCGGCGAGTTCATGGGTCTGCTCTTCCCTGGCATGGAGGTTTTGCAGCAGCACACCTTCCGAGTGACCCGCAACGAAGACCTTGAGGTAGACGAAGACGAAGGTGAAAACCTTCTGGTGGCGCTCGAGAAAGAGTTGCTGCGCCGACGCTTTGGTCCGCCAGTTCGACTCGAAGTGGCTAATGACATTAACCCTCAGGTGCTTGAGCTTCTGATTCGCGAACTCGACATTTCAGATGAAGATGTTTACCACCTTCCGTCACCGCTTGATTTGACCGGCCTGTTCGAAATCTCATCGCTCAAGCGTGCCGACCTGCACTACCCACCACACCCGGTAATAACCAACCGTTTCCTTCAGCCGGTTGAAGACAAAGATGTGAGCATCTTTGCTGCCATGCGCCAGCGTGACATCCTCGTGCACCACCCATACGAGTCTTTCTCAACTTCTGTTCAAGCTTTTGTTGAGCAGGCTGCTGCCGACCCAAAGGTGTTGGCAATCAAGCAGACTTTGTATCGCACTTCGGGTGACTCACCTATCGTTGACGCTCTAATTGATGCGGCCGAGGCTGGCAAGCAGGTCTTGGCGCTGGTTGAGATCAAGGCACGCTTCGACGAGCAGAACAACATTGCTTGGGCTCGCAAACTTGAGCAGGCCGGCGTGCACGTGGTGTACGGAATTGTTGGCCTAAAGACTCACTGCAAGTTGGCTCTGGTGATTCGCCAAGAGGGCAACCAGTTGCGCCGCTACTGCCACGTTGGCACCGGAAACTACAACCCAAAGACCGCGCGTTTCTACGAAGACTACGGCTTGTTCACCTCGCGTGAAAGCGTTGGCGAAGACCTAACCAAGCTTTTCAACCAGCTTTCAGGCTACGCTCCAGACGCACAATTCAAGTCGCTTTTGGTCTCTCCAAATGGTGTTCGCGAAGGGCTACTTGAGCGCATCAATCGAGAGATTGAGTTCAAGGCTGCCGGTCACGATGCCCGCATTAGGGTGAAGGTCAACTCACTGGTTGACGAAGAGATCATCGACGCCTTGTACAAAGCCTCAAATGCCGGAGTCAAGGTTGAGGTTTTGGTGCGCGGAATGTGCGCATTGAAGCCGGGAGTACCGGGACTGAGCGAAAACATCACTGTTCGTTCAGTGCTTGGCCGTTACCTAGAGCACTCACGCATCTTTGGCTTCAACGGCGGTGGTGACCCGTCAATCTTCATTGGCTCAGCCGACATGATGCACCGCAACCTTGACCGCAGAGTGGAGGCGCTGGTGCGAATTTCTCAGCCAGACCACATCAAAGAACTCAACGCCTTCTTTGACCTTGCTATGTCTAATAATTCTGCGTCTTGGCACCTTGGCTCCGACGGCAAGTGGCAGCGCTACCAATACACAATCGAGGGCTCTCCGCTCACCGATGTGCAGGACAAGATCATGGCTGACATTTACTCGAAACGGAAATCTCGCAGCTAGTGACTATTTTTGCAGCAGGCGCCATTCTTTGGCGTGAATCAAAGGGTGAGCTACAGGTTGCCGTAATCCATCGCTCAAGACACAATGACTGGAGCTGGCCAAAGGGCAAAGTTGACCCGGGTGAATCTCTTCTTGAAACAGCGGTGCGCGAGATCAAAGAAGAGACCGGGCTTTCAGTCAAACTTGGCCCGCAGCTAAAGATTGTGCACTACAAAGTTCCGTCTGGCGAACCCAAAGAGGTTCACTACTGGTCAGCCAGAGTGTCTGACTCGGCCCTGGCCAAATCAACATTTATGCCTTCAGAAGAGGTGGCCAAGGTTGACTGGTACACGCCGGCGGCTGTGCGCAAACTATTGACCTATGAGTTTGACCGCGAGGTTCTTGATGTTTTCTTGAAGCTTGAGAAATCAGGTCAGCTGCACACCAAGCCGATTGTGGTTTTGCGCCATGCAAAGGCAACCCCTCGCACCGATTGGTTTGGTGGCAAAGGCATTGAAGAGGGCACTCGCCCGCTGTTGCCAGCCGGCTTGAGCCAGGCTGAAAAACTTACACCTGCCTTGGCAGCGTTTGGAATTAAGCGCGTCTTCACCAGCCCATGGTTGCGCTGCCTCTCGACGGTCAAGCCGTATGCCGAGTCTAGAAACTTGAAGATTATTGAACGCTCGCAGCTAAGTGAGCTAGGCAACAAAAAAGGACCCAAGCGCACCAAAAATGTGATTCATGACATTGTGCTTGATGGCAGAGCCAGCATCATTTGCTCACACCGCCCAGCTTTACCAACAATTTTGGCTAGCCTCGGCGAGCATGCAGATGCACACCACGCTGCCGTTTTGCAAACAGTTGCCGACCTAAAACCGGCTGAATTTGCGGTCGTCCACCTGACTAAGAAAGTTCCGGGTAAGAGCCGCAGAGTAGTGAGCGTCGAGCGTTATCAGGCGGAGCCACCAGTGGCTAATGATTCAAAATCCGCCATCGCCTAGACTGAACCGATGAAGAAAACCTCATGGGCTGCCCTTGCCCTGATTGCTGTTGCTGTCTCATGGGGTGCGGCATTTGTGCTCATGAAAGACGCGATTGCCAACCAACCTTTCTACGACTTTCTTGCAATTCGTTTTACCTTGGCTGCCCTGGTGCTCTTGGTATTTAGACCAAAAGTGGTCAACTCTTTTGATAAAACCACGGTCAAACACGGCCTGATTCTGGGCGCGCTCTTGGCCGTTGCCTACTTCACCCAAACCATTGGCCTTGAATTAGCCTCAGCAGCTATCACCGGCTTCATCACCGGTCTCTATGTGGTCTTGGTGCCGATCTTTGCTTGGGTGCTTTACCGCACCAAGGTGAACAAACGCCTAGTCCTTGGCGTAATTTTGGCCACCGCCGCTTTGGCCCTAATTTCAATCACTGGGTTTGCCGTTGGCATTGGCGAACTTTGGGTAATGCTCTGCGCTGCACTGTTTGCCGCACACATTATTGGCCTAAGCAAACTCAGCCCTGGCAAAGATGTTTATGCACTGACCCTCTTGCAGTTGATCGCAGTTGCTGGCTTGAGCTGGATTGGCGCGCTTGCCACCGACGGCTACCAACCACCAGTTGACGGCGCCGGTTGGTTTGCCATTGTGTTTACCGCGGTGTTCGCAACCGCAATTGCCTTCTTGGTGCAGACCTGGGCACAGTCGATTATGGATGCCTCGCGTGTGGCCATCTTGCTAACCGGTGAAGTGGTTTGGACAGCTGTAATTGCAGTTGCTGTAGGCCAAGAAGAACTAAGCGCAAAGACCCTTATTGGTGGCGCATTAATGCTCGCCGCCATGCTGATTGTTGAGTGGCCATCAAAGAACAAAGATGAGCCAGAGCCGCTGCTTGAACCGTTAGTTCACTAGTTTTTTATTCAAACCAAGTTGGTAGGTAATCATCGCAGATACAGCGATGCTGACGGCAAGGGCAAACCATTCTTGGTAGCCTGACATGCCTGGGTAGCTTACATTAGGCAGCGCGGGCATCGCGTTCGTCAGCCAGAGCATTAGCGACAGGTGACCGACGAATACCCCAAAAAGAATAACCATTAGCCATTGCTCGGCCTTGGCCCTTACCTGAGCCACATAAAAGCGGCTTAGGGCCAGCAATATTCCCAAGGCTGCCAGCACGATTATCAGCACAGGTAAGTAAATCGGGCTGGAAGACATTCGCTGAGATATCAGTGTTTGTTCTGCGCCAATCGACACCAAGGCGACGGTGTCAATCCAAATAAAGCGCCTTAACTGTCGGCTAATTCTCACCGAGTGTCCTCATCTACCCAATCAAGGGTCTTGGTTACGGCCTTCTGCCAGTTGCGATAGGTGCGGTCAACCTCGGCTTGAGGAAGGCTTGGCACCCAACGGCGGTCCTCTTGCCAATTGGACCGCAGGTCATCTAGGTCTCTCCAAAAACCAACGGCCAGGCCAGCCACGTAGGCTGCACCGAGGGCGGTGGTTTCGGTGACCACTGGGCGCACGACTGGCACCCCAAGAATGTCTGCCTGAAACTGCATTAGAGTCTCGTTAGCGGTCATTCCGCCGTCAACTTTTAGCTCAGTGAGCGCCACACCGGCATCGGCATTAACCGCATCAAGCACATCGCGGGTTTGAAACGCAGCCGCCTCAAGCGCTGCTCGGGCAATGTGGGCCCGGTTCACGAACCTGGTCAGGCCCAACAGTGCACCGCGGGCGTCAGGCCGCCAATAAGGGGCAAACAGGCCAGAGAACGCAGGCACAAAATACGCCCCACCGTTGTCCGGAACAGTCTTGGCCAATGCCTCGACCTCGGCCGAAGACTCAAATAGGCCAAGGTTGTCGCGCAGCCACTGGATGAGCGAGCCAGTAACAGCAATAGAGCCTTCAAGGGCATAGTGGGCTGGCTCTGAGCCAAGCTGGTACCCCACCGTAGTGAGCAATCCATTCTTGCTGTGAATGATGTTTTGCCCGGTCTGAAAAATCAGAAAGTTGCCAGTGCCATAGGTGTTCTTAGACTCCCCCGGATCAAACGCGGCTTGCCCAAAGGTAGCTGCCTGTTGGTCTCCCAGGATTCCAGCAACCGGCACTCCGGCTAGCGGAGACCCCTCGCACACTTTTCCATAAACCTCTGAAGAGCTGTGAATTTCAGGCAGCATCGACATAGGAATTTCAAATTCAGTGGCCAATTCTTCACACCACTGCAATGTCTTGAGATCCATCATCAATGTTCGTGAAGCATTGGTCACATCGGTGAGATGAAGACCGCCATTCACGCCACCGGTTAGGTTCCATAACAACCAGCTATCGGTCGTGCCAAATCGCAAATCACCGGCCGCCGCTAGCTCTTTCGCGCCTGGAACATTCTCGAGAATCCAAATAATCTTTGATGCCGAAAAGTATGTGGCAAGTGGAAGGCCAACAATCTGCTTGTAGCGGTTGACGCCTTGGTCACCAGCAAGACGGTCTACTATGTCTTGGGTGCGGGTGTCCTGCCAGACGATTGCGTTGTAAATTGGCAGACCGGTGTGGGCATTCCAAACCACCGCGGTCTCGCGCTGATTAGTAATGCCCACTGCCGCAATTTGCTCGGAGCTAAGTGCAGCTTCGGCGAGCGCGAGACTAATTACCTGCTGAGTGTTCTGCCAAATCTCTATTGGGTCATGCTCGACCCACCCCGCTTTTGGAAAGATCTGTGCGTGCTCTTTTTGGCCACTGGCAATCTTCTGGCCAGCCTTGTCAAAAATAATGGCGCGAGTGCTGGTTGTTCCCTGGTCAATCGCTAAAACAAACTGCTTCAAGCTAGGCTCCCCTGCGCCTTGGCAATTTCGGCCCTCATGCGGGCCTCACTCCAGCCCAAGGCCTGCGCCATAGCCTGAGCAACTTCATCGATGACCTCAGGCGTTGCCTCACCCGTGAAGGCCAGACTGGTTCGGCGCATCAGAACATCAACCAGGTGAACCACAAGTTCGTGCTCGAGCATGTAGGTCAACTCACCGTGCGAAAGTTTGCCAGTCGAGGCAAAAGGCTGGTCACCCTGACCCAAGTGGGCAATCACATCATCAGCGCGTGAACCGTAGCGTTCTAGCAGCAATTGCGCTCGCTCAGCTCCAACAGCGCCTGCGTTTGCAACAATCCAAGCGGTCACAGCCTTGTCGTTCTTTGGGTAATTGACGGCACCACCGATGGCCAAGTTCTTGGTAGAAGTTTTTCTATCAATGCCAATAACCTTGAGAGCCTCATTGCTCAAGTGCTCGGCCAAAGCCCGGAAGGTAGTCCATTTGCCGCCAACCAAACTCAGTGTTGGAATTTGAGTACCCGGCAAGGTGCCTTCGACAATTCGGTAATCGCGAGAGACAAACCCGGGCGCTGTGTCTTCGTGGCGCGGAAGTGGTCTTACGCCAGAGTACTTATACACAATCTGACTGCGATCAACCTTGATGGCTGGAAAGACCTCGCCGATCAGACCAAAGAAATAATCAATCTCTTCTTCGGTGCAGATCGCAGGCTCATTGATGTCAGCCTCTAGATCGCTGGTGCCAACCAGCACTCTACCCTTGAGCGGGTAAATCAACACAATGCGGCCATCGGCGTTCTCAAAAAACATCTCTCGGCCATCGCAGGCTTCAAGCAGTTCTGGGTGGTCAAGCACAATATGTGAACCTTTAGTGCCACCCATAAATTGTGACTCTTCGCCGAGTGCCCGATTGGTGAGGTCTGTCCACGGACCCGAGGCGTTAATGATTAGGTCAGCCTGCACCTCAAAAACCGTGCCAGTTTCCCGGTCTTTGAGCATCACACGACTATCGCCAGAACCCACAGCCTCAACGTAGTTCAAGGCACGTGAATTTGGGTTGGCGTTCAAGCCGTCAAGCAGCACATCTAGGGCCAAGCGTTCAGGCTCGTGCACCGATGCATCAAAATAGGTGGCCGTGTACTTGACCCGACTATCCAACTTTGGCAACTCTTTAAGCGATTTCTTACGCCCCAAAAATTGGTGGGGAGGAACTGTGCCACCGCCGCTCGAGAACGAGTCGTAGATGCTAAGCCCCAACTTGATTAACAGCGCACCGCGTTGAGTTGGCTTATTTTGCTTGTGGGTCAAAAAACGCATCGGGGCGGCCAAGATGCCAGAAAATGTTGTGAAAATGGGGATGGTTGTTTTCAGCGGCTTCACGAAATGGGGGGCAATCTTCAAGAGCCCGTTGCGCTCGACTACCGACTCGCGCACCAATCGGAACTCACCATTCTCTAGGTACCGAATGCCGCCGTGAATCATGTGGGAGCTAGCCGCTGAAGCGCCAGAAGCAAAGTCGTTGCGTTCAACCAAGATCACATCTACGCCCTGCAGACTCAAATCTCTAAAGGTTGCCAGACCATTAATGCCGCCACCTATAATGAGCACTTGGGCGCGAGGTTTTTCAACTAAAGCAGCTACTGATGGGCGCATAGTGCTATTCAACCCTAAAAACTTGAAACATTAGGCACGCGCGCTTGTTAGGATTGAAGGCGTTGTCATTAGGTGACAGCAATGGGCCTCTAGCTCAGTTGGTTAGAGCAACGGACTTTTAATCCGTGGGTCGTCGGTTCGATCCCGACGGGGCCTACTCTAGGAAATGGGATTGCCTTTGGCAGTCCCATTTTTGCTGCGCAGACCCAACTAATAATTGGCCGGGCGATCAAACAACTTGGTTTTGGCAATAACCACCCAGGCGGCCAGTAAAGCCAGTGAGATTGCTAGCGAGATTTGCTGAATCAGAATCCAGCCACCGATTGGCCACAAACTAGCCGCCACGGATGTGCCTATTGCACCACCCACAAAATTTGACGCTACGTATGAGGCGTTTACCCGACTACGCGCATGGGCAAATTTGGTCAGCACTCGGCTTTGATTCATGAGGTTGTTTACCTGCCCTGCTGCATCGAGCAGAAGTAATTGCGCTATCAAAAAGCCAATTGAAACAAAGACGAATCCACCGAGAATGTAAGAGACCACGTAACCGGCAAAGGCAAAAATTAATGCCAGATTCACCAAACCGCGGTCAAAGAGCTTTCCGGCCGGTTGAGCAACCAAGGCACCGACCACACCGACAAGCCCAAACAAACCAATCACCTCGGGATTGAATTCAAATGGCTTTTCACTCAGCAAGAAAGTGATGGAGGTCCACATGGCGCTAAATAGAGCAAAGCCCACCGAATTCATAAAGAGGTTTAGGGCTAGAGTCCAGTTCTTAAGCGGAATCACAAAAACATCGCTGATTAATTTGAAATAAGCCACTCGGGGTTTTGGCTGAAGTCTAGGAATGAGCCTAAACAGCAACAAGCCAACCAAGATGTTCAAGATGCCAAATGCCAAGAAGCTGGCGTGCCAACCCAAAAGACCTGCTATGACGCCACTGATAGTCCGAGCCACCAAGATACCGACCACAATTCCGGACGCCACTACGCCCAGGTTCCTTCCTCTTTTTTCTGGTCCGGAAACATCTCCCGTTAGCGCAATAAGCATTTGGCCAGAGATGGTAGTCAAGCCAACAGCGGCCAGGGTTATCAAAAGTAGGGTGAAACTTTCGGACAACCCAGCTATGAACAAACCCAACCCGGCAGTTGCCATAAACACAGGCACCAAGTGCTTTCGCGAAAGCAAGTCACCCAGCGGCAGCAACATGACGGTTCCAACGGCATACCCGACCTGAACAAGAGTTGCCATGAGACCCACCTGAGCTGAAGAAATTGCCAGTGCCTCTGAGATTTCTACCAACAACGGGTGAGCTACATAAAGATTTCCGATGGCCAAACCGGCGGCAATAGCAAAGATCCAAAAGCGTTGAAAGTTTGGCGGATTCATGCGTTGCGAATCTCCCTCGAAATTTGAATGTTTGAAATTTACCATTCGAGCGAAAGGTATTAGAGGCCCTGTTGGTACCTCCTAATGATTGGAGCAGGGCGATAATGCCCGGAATCCGTGGCTAGCCGAGGGCAAGCATCTTCTTGATTCTTGCCTCAATGTATGGAGCAAGCGTTCTAGCAAAGGTGTTGGTCAGGTGGTTGGAGTCCCGATTGACAATCACACCACCTATCACGGCATCACACTTTTGGTTGCGACAGTAGACCGATGTGAAATCCAAGATCTGTGATTTCTCAGAACCTAGGAGTTTTGCCGCACCCACTTGGGCGTCTGTGAGCAGCGCCGCTGACTGAGGATTCTGGCAACTCATATAACCCTTGAAGTCATTCTTGGAGATGCAGTCAAGCGCCCCTTGGATTGGTCGAGGGTTGTCGCGGATTGCTAGCACTGGCACACCGGCCCGGTTCAAGGCAGACCAAAGTTTGACCAAACCTGATTGCGCGTATTCCTGCTCTGGCAGTTTGCCACTTGCCCAGTCAACGCCACTCAACTGCGAGGTCACCACAAAATCGATCTCACCAGAGGTAAGTTCGGCTACTGCCTGCTTCACCCATGATGAACATGCCTCGGTGAGATCGGCATCATGAACGCGTTGAGCGAATGAAAGCGGACAACCGCCCTTGGTGTAAGTCACGAGCTGCCAGTGATTCTTCAAAGCTATGGAAGTAAGTGGCGCAACGTATTGCGCAGCGTGCGAGTCACCAACCAACGCAATGCGCAGGCCTGTTTGCCCCGCCAGTTCGCAAGGGTTGAGCTTGGACTCACTCTGCTTAGTAATCAAACAGCCGTCGGGAAGAAGCGCGGACTGTTGATCTTGAGAAGCTAAATCTGGTGCAGGAAAAAGTTGATTCGCAAGGTTCGCGTTATCGCAATCAATGCCGTCTGGGGCGCGAGTGGCGGCACCAAGGCAATCAATGCCTCGAGTTACTGCTTCGGCCTCTTGGGCCAGCTCTGTGCGAATAGCCTCGGTGGCTTGAGCCGAAAGGGCCGTCGATCCGATTAGCAATCCTGCACAAACGGCAAGCATGCTTCCGATGGTGAAGGCGTTGCTTTTTCTGTTTCGGCGGCCAGAGGTAATAAACGGCATTTCAATAAAGCGGCGGCTCAGCCAGGCGAGCAATAAAGTTAGCCCAATAATTACCAACTTATGCCCCGTGGTCAGGTTTCCAACCACGAAAGGAAGCAAGATAATCAAAGGCCAGTGCCAGAGATAAATCGAGTACGAAATGTCACCGATGGACTGAATAGGGCGCCAGGCCAACAATCTAGGTGGCCAACCAGATTGCAAATTAGCGGCGATGACCATGAGAGCACCAATTGAAGGAATTAGTGCCCAAGCGCCGGGGTAAGCCAGGGATCCATCGAGCAAAAAGGCGCTTGCCAGAATCAGCGCGAAACCGGCAAAAAGAAATAACTTTCGCACCTGTTTGCCCAAGCGTATTCTGGCCCACAGCGCCGCTAGGAGCGCACCCGCCGTGAATTGCCAAGCCCGAACGTGGGTAAAGAAATAGGCGCTTCCCTCATCGCCTACTGATAGCCAAACCGATGCCGCCAAACTCAAAGAGGTAATCAGCGCCAAGAAAATGACAAAAACCACTCTTTGAAACTCGGACGATTTTCTTTGCAGTGCAAACGAGACCAAAAGAACTAGTAGCGGCAGAACAAAGTAGAACTGCTCTTCAACTGAGAGTGACCAGAAGTGCTGAGTAGGTGATGCGGCATTCTCTGCCGCTAGATAGTCCACGGTGTTTGAAGCCAGTGCCCAGTTTTCAAAATATGCTGCACTGGCACCAACCTCGCTGATCCAAGCTGGCCATGTGCTCTTGGGGGCAACTAAGTATATTCCTGCAGCCGTAACGACTAGGACTGCGATCGATGCCGGTAGTAGTCGCCGGATTCGGCGCGCCCAGAAACCCAAGACGCTGAACGTTTGCAAAGCAACATCGCGCAACAGATGTTGCGTGATTAGGAATCCCGAAATTACAAAAAATACATCAACGCCGACAAAACCGCCGGAGAGCCTGCTTGGCCAGAGGTGATAGACAACCACACTGGCAACTGCGAGAGCCCTAAGTGCCTGAATGTCGGTGCGCAAATCTTTGCCCCCGGTGTCTTTATTGGGCTTATTTTGCGGCTTTTGTTTCGTGGATTCCAAGACTAAAACTCTACCAAGCGCGTTGGAATTCTTAACCCGACTAAAGCGGTTAGATAAAACAAAGAGGAGCGGTTATGAAAGACCTTCAAGGGCGTCAAATACTTGTCATTGGTGCGAATGGAGCATTCGGCCAAGAGTTTTGCCGGCAACTCCAGGCCGCCGGCGCAGATGTAATTGGAACCGCCCGCAGCCCGGAAAGCTCCGCTCGACTTGCGACCAATCTCAGCCAGCGACTTTTAGCGGACCTTGCCGACCAAAATTCCATCGCCGCCCTGACCGACTACCTCGTGGCAAGCGAAACTGAAATCGATGGCGTTGTTTTGGCCGCCGGGCTGGTTGCATTCGGTTCGGCGCAGGAAACTCCGCACTCCATCACCCAGCAGTTGATGCAGGTCAACACTTTGGGTCAGTTAGATCTAGTTCAGCGTTTGATTGCCCCCTTGGCAAGTTCGGCCGCTGCGGATCGTGAGCCCTTCGTAGTCTCGATTTCTGGAGTTATTGCCGAACGGCCAATGCCAGGTCTTGCGGCTTACTCTGCCAGCAAGACGGCCCTGCATGGCTATGTGCAAGCTGCCTCTCGTGAATACCAAAAACATGGCATTCGATGGATTGACGCTCGCCCCGGCCACACTGAATCTGGCTTAGCTGAGCGTGCGGTATTTGGCACCGCACCAAACTTTGGAGTTGGCATGCCTGTGGAGCAGGTAATTGGGCGCATAATCAGAGCAGTACTCGATGACGAGAAAGACCTGCCAAGTGGAAGCTTCTAACCAAGACCTGCCCCTACTCAGAACAAAAACAGGCGAGCCGGCACTTTGCCTAGTGACTGGCGCAACTGGCTATATTGGCGGTCGCCTTATCGTAGAGCTTCTTAAGCATGGCTACCGGGTAAGAATTCTTGCCAGAAACCCTGAGCGGTTGAAGTACCACCCTTGGATAGACCAGGTTGAAGTTACTGAGGGCGACGCTCAAGACGAGAAGGCCCTTGAACGGGCACTACGTGGCGTTGACGTTGCCTACTATTTGTTGCACGCCCTAATGTCGCGGGAAAACTTTGAAACTCAAGAGCGTGCAATGGCGGAACTTTTGGGCGCTGTGGGAAAGCAAGTGCAAGTCAAGCGCATAAGTTATCTCGGCGGCATAATTGCGCCGAATGAGGTGATGTCACCGCACCTTCAAGCGAGAGCTGAAACGGGCGAAATCCTTCGCGCGTCTGGAGTCTCAACGATTGAACTCAGAGCGGGCGTAGTGATCGGCTCAGGCTCAGCCTCTTTTGAGATGCTGCGCTACTTGACCGAACGACTGCCAATTATGACCGTGCCAAAGTGGGTAAATGTTCGCATTCAGCCCATCGCTGTGCGCGATGTCCTGCGCTACCTGGTTGGAGCGGCAACTATCAACCCCACAATCAGTGGCGCCTTCGACATTGGCGGCCCCGAGGTATTCACCTATAAAGAGATGATGCAGCAATACGCCGAAGCCGCTGGCCTGAGGCGTCGCGTAATCATTCCGGTTCCGGTGCTTACCCCTAGGCTCTCATCGGGGTGGGTTGGCTTGGTTACCCCAGTGCCTTACACACTTGCAAAACGGCTGGTCGAGAGCCTCAAGAACGAGGTGGTTGCTGCCGATGACAGCATTCGCGCCCTGGTGCCAGACCCGCCCGGGGGCCTGACACCCTTCAAGCGCGCTGTCAAACTTGCACTCACCAAGATCAAGGACGCGCGAGTAGAAACACGTTGGAGCGACGCCTCAGTTCCCGGCACCCCTTCTGAACCACTGCCTACCGATCCAAGTTGGGCAGGTGGAACCTTGTATAAAGATGTTCGAACAGTGCGTTCTCCGGACAAGGTCGAAGAAGTTTGGCGCCGCGTTGAGGCAATCGGCGGAGAAAATGGCTACTCGATTGCCACCTGGGCTTGGGAGGTTCGCGGACTGATTGACCGAATGTTCGGCGGCGTTGGTCTAAGGCGTGGGCGCCGAGACCCAAACACTCTTCAGATTGGTGATGCACTGGATTTTTGGCGCGTAGAAGAGATCATCAAACCAAAACTTTTGAGACTTCGCGCCGAGATGAAAATGCCTGGGCTGGCCTGGCTGGAATTTGGAATCGAGGAAGACCCAGAAACCGGTGGCTCGATATTGACCCAAGTTGCAATCTATGCACCAAAAGGGCTGCTCGGCCACGCCTACTGGTGGGCGGTTTGGCCAATGCACGGATTGGTGTTTCCGTCGATGGTGAAAAACGCAGCTCGAGGACTATCCAAAACGACCTGAGATGTAGTCCTCAGTGTTCTTTTGCGATGGGTTACTGAAGATGGTCTCAGTCTTATCAAACTCAATAAGCTTGCCCGGCGCACCAGTGGCAGCAATGTTGAAGAATGCGGTTTTGTCTGAAATTCGACTGGCCTGCTGCATGTTGTGAGTCACAATCACAATTGTGTAGCTTGACTTCAGCTCAAGCACTAGGTCTTCAATTGCCTGAGTTGAAATCGGGTCAAGTGCTGATGTCGGCTCATCCATAAGCAGAACCTGTGGCGAGACGGCAATCGCGCGAGCAATACAAAGTCGCTGCTGCTGACCGCCCGACAGCCCGGCACCAGGGCGTTCTAGCCGGTCCCGGACTTCATTCCAAAGGTTTGCACTACGCAGAGACTTTTCGACCAAGTCATCTGCCGCAGACTTGGAGATCTTCTCGTTGTTCAGCTTGAAACCAGCCAAAACGTTGTCGCGAATCGACATGGTTGGGAAAGGGTTTGGGCGCTGGAACACCATTCCGACTTGGCGACGAACCTCTACCGGGTCTACCCCAGCACCATAAAGGTCTTGGCCGTCAATCAAAACTTTGCCCTCTACACGAGCGCCTGGAATAACCTCATGCATGCGGTTCAGGGTACGTAGCAGAGTTGACTTGCCGCAACCAGATGGGCCAATAAAGGCTGTAACGCTGTTTGGCTCAATTTCAAGATTCACGCCTTCAACAGCGCGAAAGCCGCCGTAGTAAACATTGAGGTCTTCGATTTGGATTCTTTTAGCCATTTGGTTTACCTATCTAGCTAGTTTGCGGTTGAAGTAAGCAGAAAGAGCGCGAGCACCAAGGTTGAGCGCCAGCACCAGAATGATCAGAACCAAAGCACCAGCCCAGGCTCTATCGAGGTATGACTGGGCATCGGCGCCCTGACTTGAATAGGAGTAGTAAACAAAAACCGGAAGGGTCATCATGCGCTCGTCGAACGGGTTGTAGTTGACACTCTGCGTAAACCCAGCAACGATCAAAAGGGGCGCGGTTTCACCAATCACTCGAGAGATAGCAATCATGACACCGGTAATAATGCCGGCTGATGCGCTTGGAATCACGACCTTCAGCACGGTTAGCCACTTTGGCACACCTAGCGCGTACGAAGCCTCACGAAACTCGTTTGGAACCAACTTGAGCATTTCTTCGGCCGAACGAACAACCACCGGAGTCATCAGAAGGCTTAGCGCAACTGCACCCGCAAAGCCCATGCGAACCCCTGGCCCAAAAATCAGTGCAAAAAGAGCAAATGCAAAAAGACCCGCAACAATTGACGGAATACCGGTCATGACATCAACGAAAACGGTAACCGCTTTGGCCAGGCGACCGCGCCCATATTCCACCAGGTAAATTGCGGTCAACAAGCCAATAGGCACTGAGATCAGGGCCGCCAAAAGGGTGATTTCTACAGTGCCGATAATGGCGTGTAGGGCACCTCCGCCAGCGCCAACCACGTTGCGCATGGAGCTTGAGAAGAACTCGGCGTCGAGGCGAGCCAAGCCATTGGTTAGAGCCGTGTAAAGAAGCGAAAGAAGCGGCATCAGCGCAATAACAAACGACACGTAAATTAGCCCAGTGGCAATGCGGTCTTTAGCGTGACGACGGCGATTAAGCGAGAAAAGGCTCATTAGTTGGCTCCTGAAAACTCGCGGCGGCGATTAACTATGGCGCGGGCCGACATGTTGACCAAAAGGGTGATTGCGAACAGAACCAGCCCCGATGCAATGAGTAGGTTAACGCCAAGACCGCTGGCCTCTGGAAAGTTGAGGGCAATGTTGGCAGCGATGGTGTTTGAGTTTGTTGAGGTCAAGAGTGCAAACGAGATTACCGCTGCGGGTGAAAGAACCATTGCCACGGCCATGGTTTCCCCGAGCGCGCGACCAAGACCAAGCATGGCGGCAGAGATTAGACCTGGGCGGCCGAATGGCAAAACAGCCATTCGAATCATCTCCCACTTGGTTGCACCCAGAGCAAGAGCTGCCTCTTCGTGAAGCTTGGGGGTCTGCAAAAAGACCTCGCGTGCCATGGCACTCATGATCGGCAGAATCATAATTGCCAGAACCATTGAGACGGTCAAAATTGTGCGGCCGGTACCGGACACCTGACCGGCAAAAATAGGCAAGAAGCCCAAATTCTCAGAAAGCCAAACGTAGGCAGGCTGCACCGCTGGGGCCAAAACTTGAATTCCCCACAGACCAAAAACCACCGACGGAATTGCCGCTAGCAAATCGATAATGTACCCGAGCGCCTGGGCCAGCTTTCGTGGTGCGTAGTGCGAAATAAACAGACCAATACCGATGGCTAGTGGGGTAGCCAATAAAAGCGCAATGAGTGCCGAGAAAGCGGTGCCAAAAACGAAAGGAACCACGTATGGCAAGAACCCTTCGGTGGCATTCGGCAACTCTGCAGGGTCGGCAACCAAGGCTGGCCAAGCCTGGGCCATAAGGAAACCGGCCACTGCCATTAGAGCAATGAGGATTACCGAACCGGAGCCTTTCGCAAGACCACTAAAAACTCGATCACCCAACCGAGACTTAGATTTCATGATTTCTTTTGCGTACCCGTCTGTTTACTTGGCCACTAAAGTGCAAATGGTGCCTGTCCAAAGAATACTCTGGACAGGCACCCCTGCGTTTACTACTTGATTGCTGCGATTACAGCGGCAACCTTGCTGGTTAGAGTTGCGCTCAGTGGAGCCGAACCGGCAAATTGTGCAGCATCAGCCTGACCCTGTTCGCTGACTAGGTAGGTAGCGTATGCCTTAACCAGCTTGCCAACCTCAGCATCGGCGTATTCGTTGCAACCAATTAGGTAGCTAACGAGCACTAGCGGGTAGGCGCCTGCGGCGGTGGTTGCGCGGTCAATCTTGATTGCAAGGTCAGAGGCGTCGCGGCCTTCGACAGCCGGTGAGGCGTCAACGATTGCTGCGGCAGAAGCGTTGCTAAGTTCAACGAATTCCTCGCCAACCTTTAGCTTGGCAATCGAAAGATCGCCAGCCTTGGATGCGTCTGCATAACCAATGGTGTTGGTTCCGTTCTTCACAGCGTCAATCACACCTGAAGTACCCTTTGCACCCTCGCCAGACTCGTAAGGGAAGACATCGCTAACATCGGTACCCCAGATGCTTTCGGCGGTCTTGCTTAGGTAGTCAGAGAAATTCTTGGTGGTACCAGAGTCATCTGAGCGGTGAACCGCGGTGATTGCAGCAGCCGGCAACTTTGCACCTGGGTTTAGGTCTGCAATTGCAGAGTCGTTCCACATGGTGATGTCGCCCTTGAAGATGCCGGCAATGGTGGCTGCATCTAGGTTTAGGTCGGTAACACCTTCAACGTTGAATACAACGGCGATAGGTGAGATGTACACCGGAACCTCGAAAGGTGTGGTCCCCGGAGCACATGCGGCAAACGTAAGTGCCAGCTCTTCGTCTTTTAGGTATGAGTCTGAGCCAGCAAAGTTCACTGCGCCAGAGATAAATGATTCGCGACCTGCACCAGAACCGGTTGGGTCGTAGTTGATGGTTACTGCACCATTAGCAGTCTGGAAAGCGGCTATCCATGCTTCTTGGGCACTGCCCATAGCCGATGAACCGGCACCATTAAGAGTTCCGCTTAGGCCGTCAACTGAGCCGTTGCCCTCGTTAGCTGCGCAACCTGTTAGTGCAATTACTGATGCGATTGCAAGACCGGCAACCTTCATTGAGGTGTTCTTGATCATCTTTGTACTGTCCCTTCATCTAAGTACATGAAGAGAGTAAAAAATGAAGGTTAATTAGCAGATGTAACTTGGTGAACGTAAGGTAAACAAACCCAAATCACAAAGGCCATGTACCAACTCTGAAGGACCACAATCACTCGCTCGGCGAGGCCCACGAGGTTTGAGTTTGGGTCCGTCCAGGTCATCAAAAACCAAATCGAAACAATGGTGAGAATGGCCGTTGCTACCAAAGTAGCCCAAGGCTTTAGGACCCATGGCGCTGGGCCTTTCCAGCGCGTGGAAAATAGGGGCCAAGCTGAATAGAGCACAAAAGAAAGCACGGCAAAGATTCTGTGCAGGTCAGAGTGCCCTTCTTGTGACGGAGTGGTAAAAATCGTAAGACCAATGGTGGCTATTCCAGCTGCAAAAATTACAATGCGGCCAGGCTTGGCCAACCATTTTGCTAGGACCGCAACCATGAGAGTCAAGCTTGCGCCAACTAAGAAGAACCCGCTCTGTATGAGTTGCACCGGCGAATCATCGGCTGCGAGATCGCTGATGGTCTTTTTTAGCGGGTTATAACCTGGCCATAGAGCCCCCGCGATAACCCAACCCGCGACTGACTGAATGGGACCGATTATTGCCGCCAACTTAAGTGCTCTTAGGTGGGTTGCTTTCATGCTGTTGCCTCTAGCCAGCGCATAACCTGTCTGACTTGTTGCTCGATTGTCAGGCGCGCATCAAGCTCAACACCCCGTTCATCGCTTTGTAATGACTCGAGAGCATCTAGTTGAGAGTCCAACAAACTAACCGGCATAAAGTGTCCGGTTCGCTTGGAAAGGCGCTCGAGCAAAACCAGCCTTGAAGCTTGCGGGTGAATGAAAGTAAGTTGCGCGTATTGGGCAATCTGTTCGCGATACGCTCGCTTGAGCGCCGAACACGCCACCACGAGTCCATTGCCGCTTGACCTAGCTTCAGCAAACTTTTCACCGATTGCCTGAAGCCATGGCACACGGTCTGCATCAGTCAATGGTTCACCAGCGGACATTTTCTTGATGTTTGCCGACGGGTGAAGATCATCACCGTCTAAAAAATCTGCACCAAGCCGGCCTGCCAGAGCCTTTCCGACTGAGGTTTTTCCGCAGCCAGAAACCCCCATCACAACAATCAGGGCGCTCATTAGAGTTCTAGAGCACTTTTTTTACGACGCTAGACTTGAGCATCATTGGCCCAAATCCGTCAACTTTTGCATCAATGTCGTGACCATCAGCACCATTGACCAAGCGAATATTTCTGACTTTGGTGCCCACTTTGATTGCCGATGAGGCGCCCTTGACTTTGAGGTCCTTGGCAATGGTTACGGTATCGCCATCGGCAAGCACGTTTCCAACCGAGTCTTTGATAACCCGCACAGTTTCAGCGCTGTCTGATTCAGACGATTCTGATGGATTCCATTCATGAGCACACTCAGGGCAGACCAATAGGTCACCCATCTCGTAGGTGTATTCACAGGAGCACTGAGGGCAGGCTGGCAATTCGGCGCTCATTACCCCAGGATCACCGCTTGGCCAACAATCACATTCACACCATTGAAAGTCATGGTTGGTGAACCGTAGAGCGAGTAACCGTTGTTTAGGTGAAGACTCACCTTTGAGCAGAATTCTGAGTCGTCAACTCCGGTAAGCATCTTGTAAGGCTTAGTGAAATCTGGGGTGGCAGGCGCATCAGAGTTAGCGCTCGGCAGCGCGCAGCTCTCCCACTCTTGGGTTTCTTCTTGCTGGCTCATGAATGAGTTCCTATTTGTCTAGGTGAAAGAACGGGATAATCAGGTAGATACCGTAGATTACACCAGCAAAACAAACCGCGAACATGGCATATGA
>JACCDN010552366.1_pt1 | contig 23810 bp, 16 predicted proteins | sample 7441691 | NCBI WGS metagenome assembly JACCDN01 (sample SAMN15323439, study PRJNA562643) | freshwater metagenome | isolation source: river surface water | place: USA:Blue River Watershed | collected 2017-08-16 | reverse complement strand
TGGCGCTGACACATAACACTTTCCTCATTCCATGGCAAAACCATCCCCTTTTCAGTTTATGATTTTGCCATTTTAAGTGTTACCTATCTCCCGTTCCAACTGTTACCTATGTGTCTTAGCTATACAGTAGGCGGGGATCCATACTTGATTTGGTATTGTACCAACATAAGAATAGATTCCCGCCTACGCGGGAATGACACAGTTTAAATACTCCCTCTTACTGACGAACCAAACGTGTATTATTTTCACCCAAGCTAACCGGATGCTTTGTGCGCAACACATTAATATCCAAACCACCCCGCCGTGTATAGCGCCCATACACCATTAAATCTTGCGGGTGACAATACGTCATGATATCGACAAAAATGCGTTCGATACATTGCTCATGAAACTCATTATGCTGGCGAAAAGAAACCAAATATTGCAACAACCCAGCATGATCAATCTGGGGACCCGTATATCGAATTTGGACACTCCCCCAATCAGGCTGATTGGTGATCAGACAATTGGATTTGAGTAAATTGGAACACAAAGTTTCCGTCACGATGTGAGGTTGTGTGGTTAATAATTTGGGATCCACCGAATACGCAGTACAGGCCACATCCAAATGATCCACAGATGTACCTTCCATCTGCGCATGCAGCATTTGATTAGATGTGCAGATCAAATCAGTCAGTGTCACTTGAACAGGCATCCCCACAGCATGGGACAAATCTCGACTAATCGTTGCTTGAATATTGCTAATGTCTTTAAATTTAGTTTGATTGAATGAATTAAAATAGAGCTTCATGGATTTCGATTCAACAATATAAGGCGATTCGCAGGGATACGTTATTTCAGCGATGGCGACAATTGGTTTCCCTTTACCATTTAACCAGGACACTTCATAATGCGTCCAAAGATCACATCCTGTAAAAGGCAGCGTTTCTCCGATACCCAACTCTTCGCGTTTATTTTTCCGGAGGAGTGGAAACAACAATTTAGGGTCATAAAATGCTGAATAACCTGCTGGTTTACCCAATTCAGATTGACTCAAACGGCTAAGCGTGTGACTTTCAGACATGTAATGTCTCCAAAGATAATTGAGGCTACGGACAATTCGCTAGCCTGAGATTGTAGCGAGATCGTATGGAGATGTATAGCTATACTCAAAGAAACCGGGACGCCCCTGCGCTACCGAAATGCATAAAATAGTATCTTAATCAGAGTGCTATTTCAGCTGCATAATCATTTTCTTCTACAAGAACACTATCTTCTTGGGGCTGAAACAAGCTATTTGGCCGCACATTGGTAATCTCTTTCATTCCTTTTTCTACTTCTTCGAGAGCTCATTGATTCAATACAATACCTTCTGGTCCATTAAATAATGATATCCCCGTATGATTAGCATTTTGACAAACCCCAAAACTCCCATCGATATTCAAAGGACAAATCGATACCGTACTATTAGCATTGTTAGTCACATAAGCTTTTGTTTCATCCGAATTTAAAGCAATCCAAATTGGATAATCAAATATATCGCCCGAATCTATGCATGCGCCAAAAGTGCCATCATTTTGCATAGGACATATCGAGACTGTGTTGGCGCTTGTATTAGTGATATAGGCTATTGTTTCTGAACCATTTAAAACAATCCCTAGAGGTGACGAAAAAGCAATACCTGTATTACCTGAGTCTTCACAGTCACCAAAGGTTCCGTTCGACTGGATAGGACAGATTGAGACAGTATGATTACCATTGTTGGTCACATAAGCTTTTGTTTGTGCCTTGTTAAAAACAAGCCCTAAAGGATAACCAAACGGAATACCCGTATTACCGGAATTTTGACATGCGCTAAATGTACCATCCATATTTAGAGAACATATCAATACGTGTTGATCTGAGCCATTAGGAATATAGGCCTTTGTTTGCGATTTATTCAATACTATACCGAAGGGGACTTGAAAGGGGAACATACTGGTGTTGGTAAGCATGTTGCAGGCATCTAGGGTATAATCAGATTGAACGTCGCATAAAAATACAGAGCCACTTCCCGGAACAGAATTTGTAACATAGGCCATCGTTTTTGAAGCGTTAAATGCAATCACATTTGGACCTGTAATCGCTGTACTGCCACCGCCATCAATACAAACACCCAGATCGCCATTGGAATTAATAGGACATAACAATATTTGACCACTATCATTAGCAACATAGGCATAGCGGATCGATCCTTCATAGGATTGGCAGGATAGGGGACCAATTCCATTCAAACATAATGTTATAGGAATAGCGCCTACTTTCCCAGTGATGGAAATCGATGGTGTACTCAAATTATTGAGCGCAAATAAACAGTAACCATTCTCTATTTTAGTACATTCACTGCCTGCATTAGTTAAACGATAATCGTTACTATTCAATTTGATACCTGCTATGGGATAACTCCGATTCGGAATCGTTGATGTGATGTTCAGTGTCGCTCCTGTCGGAGTAGTATTGTTTGTCACATTAAATAATGCCCCGCTATTTGCAGAAGTTATTTTACAATAGACTATAAGAGTCAAATACAGGCATAAATTTCTCATAAAAATCCTTTTAAAATGCAGAGTTGCTTTGTTTCTTGAATATTCACTTTATTTTTTATCCGGAATTCGTTAAATAAAGCTGGCTTTTCGCCTAATCCAAGTTTAAATGAGTGTTAAATTATCTTTATTTTTGACTTGCGGCAACAAATATACCTTTCACGGATGAGTTTTAGGATTTTAGGCGACTTGATTTTTTTGTTTAGACTACGTTTAAAAGCGAGGAATAGTCTACTCTATTGCGAGTTTTTAAACGTAGTCTAAACGTAAAAAGCAATAGCATTAAATCCTAAAACTCATCCGTGAAAGGTATATCAATAGACTCAAGAGGAGTCGTGTGCTGTAAAGCATGATGGCATCTTGTCCAATCAACCGCAAGATTTCCTTAAAGACTAAATCCGCCTCGGCTTCGGAGTTTTGCGTATGTCCTGTTTTTACACAAGTATTTAAAATCAAGTTGTTGTGTTAAAATAAAAACCACTTTGGGATGTGAATGAACTGGTGCAGCATGACAGATCCAATTAGTGCTATCCGCTATCTCGGATGCATTTATAGTCTCGCAAACCCAGGCCTATCACACAGAAATCGTGGATGGGGGAACAAAAAATAAAATATGGTCATTCACCACCGCTTTAGCACTGACTCCAGCGGTGTTAGAGCCATTAGCGCAGCTATGGCCTGACATGTATCTTGGTCTCTATCAATGTGGTTTCACCGCTTTTTCGGCTGGCGTCTATTACATTGCATCGGTTGCTCATCAAAACCAAATTTATATCAATCAAGGTGAATTAGACAAAATTCAGGCCTTACCCTTTCATGCGCATAATAATAAATTCCTGATGGACTCAACGTTGTTTCTGAGTCGCAATATGAATAAATTCTTGATTCCATTTTATGTGGCTTCCTTGGTTTCGTGTATTTTCTTCGGGGCACCTGTTTATGGGTATATTTCCTTAATCATGTATGGGGTCAATCTTCTCAATCAATATGGGTATTTCCCTGCAATTCTAAAAACACCTTACTTATATTTGAACGTACTGGTGATGACAAGTGCCACGTTTGGCCTCACTAGCTGGCTAAATATGGCATTTTTTTTGGCTGGCGTTACCTACGTAATAGTGGATTACATCCGTTGTCATTTGTATCAAGCAGACAGTCCCACTGCACAATTCCCTATGGCAGATCCGGAAAAGAAATTCACAGTCCTCGCTATTGCTAACAATGACGCCAATGCTGAGGAACAGTTATCTTCTCTTATCAATAAACATAGAACGTATAAAAGTCTCTGTGCGACCAAGCCTGCGCAATTACGGTTTGGTTTTCCTTGGGAAAGTTTTTTGTATGCGTTTTCGCGTATGAGTGGGTATAATTCAGAGCAAGTTTATAACGGTGCACAAAAAGTTTTATTTCATGAAAAAATTACACCTGATGGTGTCCATGTCACGTTCAATCATTTCTATGATAGTCATCAATTGGTGGAAACAATATTAGCGGATGCGCCACCCATTGATTACGAAGATTATTTTGCGCTTTTCAATCAATGCGATTTTAAATCGCCAGCTTTCCGTGACACCATTGCCAGTCAGATGCTTTTACATGATAAATACCATGAGAAAGCCTTTGCAGATCGCTGCGCAGAATTTGGCTTGTCTCATCAAGCAGAGCTTGTGGATGTTCAAATTGCGTATCTTAGAAGAGAAATGACCTATTTTGTTCAGCGGTTTAACAACCCATCCTATCGCGACTTAACTGCACAACAAGTTGCTGTTATGCATCGATATGTGCGATTGCTATTGCCCAAAATTAAGCAACTGCCTGTTGCGAGGCAAAACGATATTATACTGACCATAGCAATATGTACTGGCTCACATTGTAATCGTATTTATCTAGAAACATTAAGTAGTCTGGCTGAAGAGTTTGGGTGTTTGGTCAATGATACGCTCACCTTTCGGGAGCAGGCTATGTTAGAAGTGCAAGCGGTTCGGGAAGCTGCATTTCGCCGTTACTACTACCACGCAGCAAAATTGTTAAAAAATAAAAATCCTGTGTTCAAAAAAATATTTGAAGATTTGGATGACTATCATACCTATGAGCTTTTTGTGAAACTGTTTGGGGCTAATTTTTATTTACGTAATCCTACGCTTACCTTACGTTACAGAACGACTCAAGAAATTTACCGGGACAAAACGGTGCATATGTCGCTTTCAAGACTTCATTTTACAGACGAAAAAATGCTGTTTTCGCAGACCTATAACGCAGCCTATTTAGTAGATCAAGTGCTCCGGCCGGAAAGTAAACTTCATACTGTGTTTATAAGATGGTGTCGGGAACATTTTCCGTCTGGGTATGAAAATATTGTATATGACGACGATCACTGGCTTAAAAATGGACCTCAGATCAAAGCACTTGCCGAACTGATGTTGCTGGATTTGGGGATTTTAGAGTTAAATGATGCTTATCCACTGGGCGATGTTTCTATTCCAGAAGTCGCTACTTTAAGACTAGCTATTGTTGTTCGCGAAGAGGTAACCAACTATTTGAAAGCAAGAGAGAATCCTCAAGATGCCGCGTCATTTATCCATGTCAGTCATTTAGTGCACGAAATCAGGACTACTGGCGTTAATGCTATTTGGGAACTAGTCAAAGATCGTATTACCACACGCCTGTTTGAGGAGTTTGATATGCTCTATCCGAACATAGATAACTCGGATTTCATCAATTTTATTGATGCAGGTAGGCAGGTCGAATACCATTCGCTTTCGTTGCATAAGCTATATGATTCAGAAGGATATCGTCAATATTTGGAAAATATGGATAAACAAATTGCAGCTATAGGGCGAGAATTGGAAGAGAAAGAGCAAAATATTGCAAATTTGCAGGCAAATAGCATATTTAAAACTAAAGATGATGTTATTGCAGAAGATAATGACTACGCAACTGCTCCGCATTCGGGAGAGCTAGCGAGCGCCGTTTTATAGCTATACATCTCCATACGATCTCGCCACAATCTCAGGCTAACGAATTGTCCGTAGCCTCATTTATCTTTGGAGACATTAACTTACCAGTTATAAAGCATCCAAATTAAACACTAGAATTTTATCCCCAATTTGTGTAATAATTAGTCCTTTACAGGTAATGAAATCCATGGAACGTTGTGCCCTTTTTTTCGGATTGCTGATTGCGTGCGTATGGTCTACAAGCCATGCGTCTGTCGATGCAAAGTTCCACTCACTTCAAGCTAAGCCAGAGGCGCTTTACGCATTTCTTAAGGAAATGCCGAAAGGCGGCGAGCTGCATTATCATTATGACGGTGCTGTCTATGCTGAAACCATGTTACAAGTCGCCGCTCATAGCAAACTCTGTATCCATCCGTTCTCCTTAGCGTCACAATTATGTCAGGATCCCAAAGCGCTCTCAGTCAAAGAAATCATTCATAAGCCCACCATGATGAGCAAAATCATTCATGCTTGGTCGATGCAAGATTTTGTTCCTCACCAAGAATCTGCACATGATCATTTCTTTGCGGTCTTCCCTAAAGTCGGCTCGCTATATGGGTCTGAACCATTGAAAGGCCCACTTCTAGCCGCTATTTTACAAAAAGCCGCTGATCAACATGAGCTATACATGGAGATCATTGCTTTTGGCTTAGGAGAAGATGATTATTATGCAAAGCTCATCCAGCATGAAAAAGACCTTTCTAAAAAAGCCGCTATCCTATTAGCTAATCCCGCCTTTCAGCGCAGCATTGATCAGATCGTCAAGCAAAGTAACACTTTTTTACCCGCAGCGCATTCTGCGTTACATTGTAATACGCAACACGCATCTGCCTGCGATATTCAAGTCAATTTTCAATATTATGTCCGGCGGGTCAAATCCATTGATTCTGTATTCGCCCAAGCATTGGCCGGATTTGTCGCTGCTGAGAATGCACCCAACATTGTTGGCATTAATCTGCTAGACATAGAGGATAATGCGGTTGCCCAGCATGATTACGCGCAACAAATGCAAATTTTTGCTTTTCTACATAAACAATACCCCAAAGCACACATCGCTTTACATGCGGGTGAACTGTACCCAAAAAGTGTTGCGACTCATCCCGTCTTATCCCCAATTCGGGACGCCATTCTAGTGGGTCATGCTGAACGGATCGGACATGGACTGGATATTCTAGATGAGCCGGATCCCAAAGGCTTGGCTCATCTGATGGCCACCAAAGCCATTGCCGTTGAAGTGAATTTAACCAGCAATCATCTGGTATTTGGTGTCCATGGCAAACAGCATCCGTTTAAATTCTATCTTCAACAGCATGTGCCTGTTGTCTTATCTACCGACGATGAAGGAATTCTGCGTACAGAATTGACTCAAGAGTACCTGACTGCAATTCGCGAGCACCATATCGACTACGCAACCTTAAAACAAATTAATCGCAATACTTTAACTTATGGATTTATTGCAGGAACTAGTATTTGGACCGAACCTCAGCACGCCAAGCTTGTGCCTGAATGCGCCGATCTTTCTAGTTCATCATGTCATAAATTTATCAAAGATAATCCCAAAGCACATTTGCAGTGGCAATTGGAGCAAGCGTTAACAAAATTCGAACAAAAATGGTAAGAGCTGTTGACAATTCATCTCAATAAGTCCCAGGTCCCGCGGCTTGTCTGCGGGACCTGGGCATGAGGGGCGGGGCTTAGTAGCGCTATTCCTTCGCTCTAGAAACATACTCGCCAGTACGAGTATCCACTTTAAGCACATCGCCAATTTTCACAAACAACGGGACACGTACTACGGCACCCGTTTCTAAAGTAGCCGGCTTACCACCGCCGCCTGACGTATCGCCTTTTAAGCCTGGATCCGTATCCGTAACCGCCAGGTCTACAAAAGTAGAGGGAACAATGGCAATTACTGCATCGTTCCACAGTGTCACCACACAGGTATCTTGTTCTTTCAACCATAAATAAGAATCAGCGACAGTGGCCTCGCTTACTGCATATTGCTCAAACGTATCTGGGACCATAAAATGCCAAAACTCACCATCACTATATAAATATTGCATATCCACATCAGCTACATCCGCTGCAATAAAAGTATCGTTGGCTTTATAGGTCCGCTCAACCACTCGTCCCGTTTTCAAATTGCGGATTTTAAGACGAGTAAATGCTTGGCCTTTACCGGGTTTCACAAATTCACATTCAAGGATATTGCAAGGCGCATCATCCACCATGATTTTTACGCCATTTTTTAATTCATTGGTATTTAAGTTGGCCATTATTACTCCGGGCTTGCGATCTTAGCGAGTTTTAGTTAAAGTTCGCACAGTTTATCAAGTCTGTACAACGAATGCGAGATTCTACCGAACATTGGCAAAAAATTCTGGCGAGTGGTTTTACATCAGTCCAAGAATTACTCAAATATCTCGACTTACCCCCTGATTTGGGTTCAAACTCAGCACAAGACTCGTTTAAAACTCGAGTCCCACTCAGATTTGCGGCCAAAATGCAGCGTGGTAATCCCAGCGACCCTTTATTATTACAAGTATTAGCCGCTCCCCAAGAATTACAACTAAATGCAGACTATCACACCGACCCGTTGCAAGAGGCCACCTCTAATCCCATCCCAGGGCTCATTCATAAATACGCCAATCGCGTATTATTGACGGTAACTGGCGTTTGCGCCATCAATTGTCGTTTTTGTTTCAGACGTCATTTTCCCTATTCCGACAATAATCCTGGGCAACAAGGTTGGCAACAAGCCATGACCTATATTCAACAGCATCCTAAGATTGAAGAAGTGATTTTAAGTGGGGGTGATCCCTTATTGGCTTCAGATCAAGTATTAGAACGGCTGTTCGCATCGCTAGAAGCCATTGAACATGTGAAAACAATCCGCATCCATACTCGCGTACCTATTGTATTGCCAGAAAGGATTCATCCAAACTTTGTTAAATTGCTCACAGCCAGACGTTTTCGGGTAGTCGTGGTTTTGCATTGCAATCATCCACAAGAATTGGATGATGCCGTACGCATGGCCTGTAAGCGCATGCAAAAACACGGATGCCTATTATTGAACCAAACAGTCTTATTAAAAGGGATCAATGATCAGAGTGCCATCTTAAGCACGCTTAGCCAGAGCTTATTTGATTATGGGGTTTTACCTTATTATTTACATCTACTTGATCCCGTGCAGGGCGCACAGCATTTTGATCTGAGTTTGCAGCAAGCACTGCGCATTTATCAAGATTTACAAAGTCAGTTACCAGGCTATTTGGTTCCAAAATTAGTTAGGGAAAAAGCGGGTATGGCTTATAAAATGATTATGGGTAATGGAGCTCACCCAGGCTTCGAGACGGCGTAAGGGATCTCGAAACACCGCTTCATCAGCGCGAACGAAGGTTCGTATCATGATCCGGCGAAATATCTGGGGTACTAGGAATGGAAAAAATAAGATTGGATAGTTGGGTCACTTTCTTCAAATGCTTCTCAATCAGTTGATTCAGTGGGTCAACTTTAAACGTAACGTGTTTCGTCCAAAATGCAAATTTAGTCTCACTTTCTTCTTGTTTATGGATTTTTGCATATTTCAAACTAGCGTGCTTTAAAACAGACTCGATTTGGGTCAAATCTGCTTGTTCAGCGCTTGAATATTTGATCTGGTTCAACTCCCCTAGCAACTCGATGACCAAAGTCATATTTTCTGGTTTATAAAACCCAAAGGCTTGGCTACATGGGAAATAAGAAAAAAATGTATGCCGTCGTTTATAACTCTCCAAACCAGAGATGATATTATCCAATAACCTTGGTTCAGCATAGCTTGGACTAGATAATTGATTTAGATTTTTAAACAATTGTTCACACAGAATATTCTTATCTGAAGGTTGCGTATTTAAACCACGCATCGCCGTATTCAAACTGAGAAGATACGCTTGAACCTGTATGCGTTTCTGATAATCATCTTTCAATGGATGATCGATTTGTTTTTGAATAAGATAAATCGATTTCGCAATCAAAGCGGCATAATTCTGTGGCAAAACTGCTTCATAACGTTCTAAAGTTGCCAGAACAGACTTAAGATACCTTCGTGAGTTAGGAATGATTTTTTTAACCTGATTGAAAAAAAACTCCTGATTAGGGCTAGATTTTATTTTAAAAATCAACTCTTTCAATCTTTGTTTAGCCTGCTCGGAAGGCAGCCGCTCAGATTGGTACAAGGCTTCATTAATCTCTTTTTTTATGCGATCGGATTGACTGCTTTTGGTTATCACATCATCATGACCAGGCAGCCAATTACCAAACCAAGTGGTAGGAGCACGGTATTGATACTCACTGACGATAGTACGCAAACAATATTGCAGATAAGACAGTTCATCACTAACTAGGGGCTCATTATAAGACAGTCTTTCTTTGCGTGCGATGCCTTGCGGTGCAATAATATCCTCTTTCGTATTCACTTCTTTGATTTTATATTTTGCAAGTAAATTTTGGTAAAACTCCGCATAAGGCGGCCTGCTTAATTGTTGCAATTCAGCGAAAACATCTTGTCTTGCATACCTTTTTTTGCGGCTAGCCGGCGTAAAGTTTTTTTCAAAGAACCAGTTAAACGTTGCAGGAAATTCCGTTTTAAATAAATCCCTGTGTTCGGGGTCGATGAATAGATCTGCATCCAAAACATAACGATGACGATGAGTAAATATCCGTCTTTTATGATAAAAATTGACTATCATGCGTTGTGACAAAGATTTATGAGCCTGCATGGCAATACACAATTGAGCAAAGCGCTCTTTGTTAGTGAAAGATTTTTGCGGCGTTTCCAAGGGTTGCGGTACACTCTGGCCACCAACAGATCTATGCCAATTATGAATCTTAGCGTCTTTGGGTAGCATGCCAGTTTCAATATTAAATTTTAATAAACTATCTTGCACCAAAACCTGACTAACTGCTGGGGTAATCACAGTATTTTCGCGTGTTGTTAATCCCGCCCCATGTCGTCCAGGCATATAATGGTACGCAACTTTGGTCTCTGGATTGCTAAATACATAACGGCCACTGTGCTGTGGTTCAAAAAAGGGACGGTGTTCATCTATCATGAGAGAAACATGACAATTATTTACACTAGGTGGGATATGATAAGACTCTGAATCATCCCGTCGACCCGGCCCAGGTACTGGGTCAATCAAAAATAAATTAATTTTAATCTCAGGATACAAAAGATAAAGCACATTCGCCAGACGGACACAATTATCGGCTCCACGACTAAATCCTTGTAAACTCAATTCTGTCGGTATCTCGCCACCATTTTGCCCAATGATCTCATCTAAATAATTGGTTGCTTCTAATATAGAGCTTTCGATGCCTTCGCCTGTCAAGGCATGATAACTTTGTCGTAAGGCATCTCGAAATTTACGCTCTTCCCCAGCGGCTAAGTCCGGATCACTTATTTTAACGCCATTACGATAATAATAAGTGCCTGGCATAGGGTGCTCTAGAGATCCTCTACAACCAGGCCCATCAATTAACCAAGCTGCAACGGAAGAACCAGGCTCTTGTGCTAATTGATTAATTTGATCATGCGCAGAAACCAATGCGTGTCGATGGGTATCGCGATGATGGCATGTACCGAGAAATGTGATAGAAACATGGGTTTTAACGTTTGGCATTTTGGTCAAAATAGGGATTGGTTACCTTAATTATAGCAAACAATGCAAATTTCGAACTTTTTTATACATCCAGCACACTAAAAATAGGCCATCAGTTCCATGGCCATGCTTTGCATAATAACATCTCGCTGATATTTTTTGACAAACTCCTCGCGTTCATCGAGCACAAAATCAAGTTTTGCAATTTCCTTTAACGCGTCTTCCGTATCATAGGGCCGAAACACCACCGCGTTGGAAATTTCAGTGTGAATAAATTCGGCCGCAAAACCCACCACCCCGGCTAAAATAGGTTTTCCTGTCGCCGCATATTCAAAGATTTTTGCAGGCAGCATTTTACGAAACGCATAACAATCTTTCATATGTAAAAATAGGACATCTGCCTGCGCATACATTTGAAACAATGTGTCACGTTGTACTGATGGCAACAATTCTACATTCGTACAATACAAGGCTTGAATGGCGGATTCCAAATGAATTTTTCGACTGCCGTCTCCAATAATTTTGATTTGAGCACAGCCCTCTAACCTTTTGGCCAGTTGCGGAATAATTCGATCTAATCCTTGTCCTTCACCAATATTACCCACATATAGCAGCGTAAACTGCTCACTAGCCTTGTCGGGCGACTTAAACCCATGTTGCAGAAAATTTTTGTCTATACCATTGGCGTAACAGCTTAATTTTTTATTAGGAAATCGCGCTTGAATATAGGGCTCGTAGCCTTTCGACACTACATTGACATGATGGGCACTAGCTAAGGTCCAATCCTCCATTTTACTCAAAATCGGCACAAGATAGCGTGACAACCTATTCGGCAACTTATCCCTCAATGTATCCGAAAATAACCCTCGAATATCTAAAAAAAGGATTGCTTGGCGGGGTTTGGCAATCCAAGCAGCCAAACTTGCCATCATTAAACGCGAGGAACTCGCATACACAACTTTGTATTTTTCATAACGAACCATTTTTCTAATTTGATGCGCGTAACAAAAAAATGCCCATGCTTGCCCTAGCAGGCTATTATGATGTTTGGGAATTGGAATACGCCGGATCCGCAACTGATCTTGATATTCTTGTTCAGGCGCAGTAGGTTGAACACCGTGATAATGATGAGGCATGGTGGTAATCAGATCGATTTTGATGTCACTGCGTTGCATTTTCAGTAAATGCTCAATTAACGCGGCAGTGCGCATGGACCCAACGCCCACATCTGGATAATAATCAAAAGACAAGACTAACAATTTCATCGTTGCCCACGCCCCTAGTGAACCAAGATGGTCGCTTTCTTCATCATACTCAGATCTAAAGAAAAATAACAGCTGGTTTTAGCGCCCCCCTACATCGTGTGTCTAGAGAGCGCAAAAACCTCTACCCCATTCGTTCGTCAATGGCCAGAACGAATCAGGCTTATCATGGGCACAATTGTTGGGATCAAATGAAAATACTCTAAAATATAAATCACTAAAACAACTACAACCAAAACATTCAATATCGTAGCAACAGGCGCTGCCATGGGAATAAAGCGATTCACCATCCATAAAACAAGACCGAATACTACGATCACAAAAAACAGATTTAGCAATTCAGGAGGCATGATTTTTCTCCATTAATAGACACACGTTAAGTGTAGACTATTATTGCGATATATACCTTGCGCACAAGGTATAGTAACTTCATGAAGAATACTTACCACTTTCCTGTTCTGAGAGTCATGTTTTGCCAGCCATCCCCACCACAATCATCTAATTCAGGAAAGACCGAATCATGCTCTGTAGTAACTGGACTTATGGATGGTCTGATACTCCTCAATAAAGGAGTTTGAGTACTCACATCTCGCACCCGAACTGTTGCAGAAATCGAGGCGCCACGCACCGAAATTCGGTTTCTTTCGCGCTCCTCGATAGAATACTGCCTTTCTTCCGCATGTAACACGCCGTGAAATTCCCAGATACTATTCTCCAACATATAAGCATACATACCCGCAGATCCGATAATCTTTGCATCTACTGCAAACGTGGTATGCATATAATCTTCTGGTAAACACGCTTCATCCTTCCAAAACTGGTAACTCGGTTTTAAATGAGGTTCAGCCCCAGGTTGGTATCGTTGGGTTCGTAATTCTTGACAATAATTTGCGTATGCCTCAGGGTAATAACCCAATAAAGTAGTAGAAGCCCCGTACTTATCACTGGCCCATTCATAAGAACCTTGTGCGCGCACTTTATCATCCAGTAATAACTCTGCAATTTGATAGCCTAAAATGACCGTCATTGCGCAGGTTAAACCACGACCAACCCCATTATTACGTGTTCTAGTCAGCATCATGGGATGACGTGCCGCATATTTAATGCTGCGATAGAGGCCCGAGCTTCGGTATCCTTCCTTACCCAATGCTTTAAAGTCGTCTGCGTCGATACCTTCATCTTCCCTCGCTATTTTTTCATCTAAACGCAGCTCATCGTAAGGAATTCTATATTGTAATTGGTTGCGTAAAATCTCGAGCGCTTTCTCCGTAATGTGTTCATTCTGGCATCTAAAAACTTTATACGTGACATCATAACTTACATCATCATACCCGTCCTCATGCTGCACCAAATTTTTTAAAGAGCGTAAGGTGGAACGGCATAACCCAGAGGATCGCAGAAAATAATAATAACCTTGCTCACTGGTAATACAATGAATCACCGTCGGTTGACCCTCTGCGTTTAGCCCATCGTAGATGGCCGTATGATCCACATAATCATAAGGCGTTTCACCTTGGTAATTATTTTCAAAAAAAATCACATCACCTGGCCTTAGATCACGCTCTTGCATATACCCACCGTTGATTGAAAATTGCCTTATTGCACTACAAAATCGCCTATTATAGGCTTTGTCTCTGCCTAGACGTTGAACGGCGGTTATACTACACTGCCAGGACTTACGCAAAACTTTATGTAAAGACGAATCTATGCCCATAACAGACATCAACATTACTGCTATTGCATCACTCACAGATAATTACATTTGGGCGGTTAACAATCCAAAACATCAATGCACCTTGATAGTTGACCCAGGTGATGCAAAACCCGTAATTGCCTACTTAGAGCAACATCAGCTTAAACTTAAGGGCATTTTGATCACGCATCATCATTGGGATCACGTCAATGGCGTGGCCGATTTAATCCAACACTGTCCGGTGCCCGTGTATGGCTCGATGCAAAATCAATTTTCTGAATTAACCCAACGACTTGATGAGGGAGAACATGGGTTTATCCACGACTATTTCCCAAATTTTCAGGTGATTGCCATTCCAGGTCACACCTTAGATCATGTCGCTTATTATGCTGATAACAGCTTATTTTGTGGGGATACTCTATTTGCAGGCGGCTGCGGGCGGTTGTTTGAAGGAACTGCCGAACAACTCTATACATCCTTACAAAAAATTGCGGCATTACCTGACACAACCAAACTCTATTGCGCGCATGAATATACTTTAAATAATTTACGCTTTGCCCAGCGAGTGGAGCCCAGCAATCAAAACATTCTTAACCGTATCCACCAAGTGCAAATTTTACGTGAACAAGGCCTGCCTTCCGTACCTTCACTTTTAATAGAAGAAAAACAAACCAACCCTTTTTTACGATGCGCCCTGCCTGAAATTACACAACAAGCAGAGCATTATATGAACCAACCGTTACACAATCCCTTGGAAGTGTTCACCGCATTGCGGACATGGAAAAATAATTTCTCATAAATTAAACCATGCAAAAACGAGGGTCTGTAAAATAAAACCCCGTGACTTTTGCTCTTTTTTTGCATATAATTCAAAAAAATAAAACAATTAATTGTTGTGGACGTGAGAAAATATGCAAGACAAACTGTGTATCGTACTCAGTAGCGAATATCCCGCGAATAACCCCGTTTGGAATGATGAAGTCCAAAGGGATTTAACCACTGTAAAAGAAACGCTTACCGATCACGACTGCATTGAAATAACGCTTCCTGTAATCGCAGGTAGGCTCTTTACCAAAAAATTGGTTAAAGCTGCGCTGGATGCAATCGGTGTTCATTACACCACCTGCCATATCGTCCTCAATACGCACGGGATTCCAGGGAGCAGTGACTTAAAACATGAGATAGTGAAATTAGTGGTGGAAAATCTATCCGAAAAAAATATTGTTATCTCACAAATCAGCGCATTATTGTGTGATGGCATGGTAGCGCAACCCCATGAAGAAATCCTTACAAGCCATACATATAGAGTACACCGAAAAGAAGCCAGCATGCGCATTTTGCAAGACAGACTAAACTCGATGAACACGCCCATAACACAGAATTTCGAAATTCGTGGCTTTTCCTCCGCCTATTTACCAGATAGAGATCAAACCGAAGTAGTGGATATCCTCAACGGACATGGGGGAGTGACTTTAAGCGTCTCCACCAAACCCTATCACACCCTATCACCCGCGCTATATGCGACTCAAATATTGGAAAGTATCCAGGTTATAGAACAGTATAAAGCTACAGACCACCCACAATCATTTCCTGCCTATGTACGAGCAACAAACTTACTCGGATTAGTCTTAACAGATATGCAAAAAAATGTATTAGCGCATCTACAAAGCAACCAGCCGCTTGCTGATGAGTTTCAGCCTTTATTAGAAGCGGTAGAAGTCTATTGTCGGGCAACACATCGCTTGACCGAACCCTTAGATGCTAACAATTTTGAGTTTATGTTTAAACATTGGTTAAAAAATCATAAAATATATTCAAATGAGCGCATTACCATGCTCGAAAAACACGTAACAATATTCCTCACGAGCCACGACTCTGAAAAACTGATACAAAAAAAATCGCGCTATCTATCACCCCATGTTACAAAAGCTTTATTTCCTCCCGCATCACTACAATTAGCGGCCGATTCAAAAGTGGATGAATCTAATTTTTCATCCGAAACAGATGATAAGACTTTTAAAAAATAGCAGGGACTGTTTGACATTAGAGGACATTGCCTAAAACCGCCCTGTTTTTTTTCCGCCGACATCCATCCCAGAATCATTTTCATAAGGATTTTCCTCCGAACTAAAATCCTCTTCGGTGGTATAGGGGCTTCCTGAAATCGCATCTGTACTTAACGCTCTAAGCTGGGCCTTGGCACTGATAGTCGCCTCAATTAAAACCGTTTCAGAATATTTTTTAAATACACCAATCCGTTCATCTGAATGTACCTTTTTATCTTTCAGCCAATATTTATACATTCTAACAAAATTACTGGCATCCAAAGGCAGGGGTACTGCTTGCGGCCGATCCCTAGGAGGCGCTCGACAATAGTCTTCTACCGCTGTTAATAAGGGCTGAAACTCAGCAGGGATTGGTTGACAGTTTTCTAAATGAAAAAAAACCTTTTCCTTCATCTCGGTTATAGCTAATCCGAGCATATTGGTTGCACGAATATAAGCAGGCATTGATTGATAGCGCTCTGTAGCTTTAGACTGCTCTATAATCTCGACATTTTTCAATATTTGGGTTGCATAGCGCGTAGGCGAAACAGGGATATAGCGTGCAGTGGAGACGTTTAGAGTTACGCCTCCTTCCCCATTGAGAAGATCAACCACAGCCTCTTTCTCTGAAATAGGATCGTAAGCACTACCAAATCCAAAGATATCAAAATTCTGCGCTTCTTTAGTAATCATGGCATTTAGTTTTGCTTGTAAAATTTCCATGCTAGCTTTTTTTGCGGATACGGTTGCGTGCAAGGGTATCATAGGATTTGCCGCACGTACTTCCGTGGCTGATTGCCCCAACATTCCGTTACACTGTAATGCACTAAGTTGGGTGATAGGAATCCCTTTTTCAGACATATCCTGCACGACCATTTTCACACATTCATCTTTGATATCGTTGACACCACCAGCGCCATGAGTATTAAGAACAATGTGGCATGTGGCATAACGACTCTGAATTGTTTCAAGAACTTGCGCTGTCAATCTTTTAGCAGACGTCTCACCAGCAATTACAGGAACTGTTATTTCAACACAGGTATGGTCGGATAAGGTTTCTTTTACAGTAGTTAAATCTCTTTGCACCTCTGCATTCAAAACCGACTCGGTCTCAGCATATACACTGCTTATTATGATGCACAGCTTGTCCTGCATAAAGCATTTCCAAAAATTGCATGTCTACATACAGTATAGGCAGAAAAACACAAAGCATGGCAAAAATCAAAAGAAGTCAAACAGCGCATCAGAAGCGCAAAAAAACTCATTCAGGCCATTAAAATCACAAAACCAAAGCCTAGCTTAACGGAGTGAATGCGTTTGATTGCGCCCAAAACAATTAGATTTTCTAATAACAAACATTATAATTATTAATTTTACTAAAGTTAGCGCATCTAATATATTTCGCCAACACAAAGAAAAAAATAATAAAGAGCTTTTTAATGACCAATTATTAATCAACTTGATTTTCAAGGATGGAGCACAATCAAGCAATTCGAAAGAGGTGTTCTAATGCCAAACAATGCTTATTTTGACAAGATTATACCAGGTATTGCGCTTGTTCCTGATTTAGAATTAGAGGCTTTCTTCCATACAGAAGAAAGCAAAAATATAAAATTGATATTAACCACTTTTGAGAGTCGAACCACTCAGTTTAGAGGGTATGCAGATAATGCAGCGTTGCGATCTAATCAAAGAATTATTGACATACGACGGGCTCGCGCCGACGTGGAGAAAGAGCGGGGTTTCGGCAGTCTAAAAAAATTAATTTACACAGCGATATTGAAAAAATGGATCGCAAAATATGTTTTTATTGATTCGGCGGAACAAACTATTCTAATAAACAAACCTTATGCCGCCGAGTTATATGATTCTTATGTTGTAGCAAAGCAACCTATAATGCAGTGCGTTGCTAACTGGGAAAACTCGTTTAACTCAGATACTGAAGCCAGTATAGTCAATATTAGAGAACAAATCGAAATCAGAAAACTTGAATTTATCAACGATACGAAACAGAAAATTGGTTTTCTTTTCTATAAAGCTGGGTATATAGGCATGGAACTCGACACTCTATTCTATGCTATCGCCATGCAGCTATATTATTCCAACACGAATAAATCGGAAAAAAAAAATTTATTAATCAAAGAATTTAAAAAATATTTAAAACGTTACAAAAACCACAGGGACACCAACACTTTTCCGGATTTAAAGACTAGTTTTTCATATTTAATCAGTCGCATCAGCCAACAAAGAGGTATCAAGAAAACCAAAGAACAGATAGATCGTATAGCTAATGTTCATCTTTTGTTTGGCATACTTGGGCTAAGAGAACCCGCTGGTTGGATACTTGAGAATATCGACATCTATAATTATGTGGCTCTTGCAGACGACGTAAGTACTTTGAAAACCGTGTTATTTGCTTTTGCAAAACCGCTACGTTCATTTTTTATGGAATATGTGCAAATTGCAAAATTAGAGAAAAATCCATTGATTTTTTTATTCAGGGCAACCATTCCCATCTTAATCATGACCTGTTTTGTAGCCTTCGCCTTTTCCCTAATGGTGCCATTTGCGATGCATGCGATCATTGAAATTATTATGCTGATTCCTACTTTATATATTAGCATGGTGCTAGCAAGTTCTTATGTTGACTTAAAGAATCAGGTATTTGAAACCTTGCTTATTTATTGGCGCGGGAGCCGATATGAGCAAGATGCTTTTCAAACCAATGACAGAATATTACTGGGATTTGACAATGATACAACCCTTGCGGAATTAGCTCGCTCTTATTACGTAAGTTGCTTTGCAGACTGTGATGCAATCATTAGCTCATTATCTAAAAAATTCGAACGTGGTTTGTTAACCGATGAAGAAATAGGTTACTACGAAGCAATGCTGCAACGCGAAGCGCGGCTGAAGATGGAATGGTACGATATTCATGACAATAATGGCTTAGGGGTTTATAACATAAAACCCCTGGTTGCTAAACGCTTGCATCAGGATGCTGGCGATGCATATAAAACCCTCGACACCGAGGGGCACACTTATATTGAAAAGTTAATCGAAGCGCTCGAGCACCATTTGGAACGGTGTCAAAACACAGAAAACGCGCCAGATCCAAAAAAAAGACAGGCTTTTTGTGCGCATATGAGATGGTCAATGTTTAAACCTGCCGAGTCATTAACCCATCTGGCTAAAAAGTGCGTCAACCAGCAGGAGACCCTAGAATTAATAGAACGAGTGCAGCCAAGCATGGAGTCTAGACAGAATATGTTGCCTGTCTGAATTGACGTCATGGCTTGAACTTTTGAACATGAAGAGCTGAAAAAAAACAAAACGTTAGATAACATATCATGACTTACGAAAAACTCGGGCTTGCATCCCTGCTTTGAGCAATATAAACGTATTTTAACTCCCCCAGATTCGAGGGAGTTAAAATAAGGATGATTCGGGATATTGAATTTACTATTCCCACAAACTGAGCGACTTGGTATGAATAACATGACAAATCATCTCAATAAATTTATCTATAGCTAAACTCTTCTTCTGATCGCCCGAACGATCACGAATAGAAATCGTTTGCGTAGTAATTTCTTCATCACCGACAATAATAATATAAGGAACTTTCTGCATAACTGCGTTTCTAATTTTGTAATTCATTGTCTCGTTTAAAAAATTCCCCTCAACTCTTAGTCCACTCTTCAATAACAATTGCTTTATTTTCAAACAATAATCAATATGCTTTTCAGATACAGGGACAATCGATGCTTGTACAGGAGACATCCATACTGGAAAAGCACCCGCAAAATGCTCAATTAAATAAGCAATCATCCGCTCATGAGAACCTAATGGGGCACGATGGATCACATACACGCGGTGTGACTCACCATCATCACCCACATAATTCAAATCAAAGCGCTCGGCTGTCATAAAATCCAGTTGATTAGTACTAATTGTATATTCTGTACCAATAGCACTTTTAATCTGGACGTCAATCTTTGGTCCATAAAACGCGGCTTCACCATCTACTTCAATATAGGGGAAATTCACTTTTTGCATTGCGCCTCTTATTATGGATAGTGCTTTTTCCCATGGTTCTGGATGGTTAATGTATTTATCACCTTGGGTTAAATCTGGTTTTGAAAGCCGCATATAATAATCTTTGATACCTAATACCTCGTAGTAGTACATGTATAACTTCAATACATTAGCAAATTCATCTTCTGCTTGATCTTCACGGCAATAAATATGGGCATCATTTTGACAAAATCCCCGTGTACGCATCAGTCCAGATAGTGCGCCACTAGCTTCATACCGAAATGCATTACCATATTCAGCAATACGAAGCGGCAAATCTCGGTATGAGCGTTTTTCACTTTTATAAATCTGGTGGTGATGAGGACAATTCATCGGACGCAAATAATAACGTTCATCATCAATTGTAATGGGAGCATACATATCTTCCTTAAAATACGCTAAATGGTATCCTAGCCGCTAACCGCCGAAATTTCCGGACGTTTATTGACCACTCCACGACGTTTGACTCCGTGCAAAATAACTTTGCTTATAATTTTATCAAGATCAATGAGTTTCTCATCAGAAAAAATAAAATGCCCCTGAAAATGTATGTGATGCCAAGCCACGGGCGAAATTTTCCTCAGCATGGCTAGCCCTTTTTTATTTCCTTCAGCCTCGTATTTTTGCTGCAGCTTTGAGAGTATCGCAGAATTATAATGAATGATTGCATTTGCAATGAATCTACCACATTGATTACTGATTTCAATTTCGCGATCACTTCGTCCAGATAATTGTTTCTTGCCATAAGCTGTGGCAATAGCAGCACGCAATTTATGATAAGCTTCCACACGATTTTGTGACCGATGTACATCGCGTTGCAGTTTCCTGTCTTGCAAATATTTGAGGGTATAGATACTACGAACCAGTTTGTCATATTCAAAAATCGCCTTTCTGGTACGATTTGAAGCAGTGTAATTGCATAGTTTTTTTACTAAAATACTTTGTGAAATTTCTTTAAGGCCAAGAGCTCTAATAATTGGTTCAATATTTGGCCATTCCTCTTCGATGAGTTGGCAATCGATTTTATCGGCCGGTTTGATTAACCAATCATTGTATTGGTTGAGGTTATCTCCGCAATACAAGTGTTTTCGTTGCGCTTCCAAATTGGTAAAACGTGGGCATAACTTGCCACCAAACCAATCCATCAATGCAAAATTGGTTTTATTAATGAGGTGCATATCACCCGTAATAGCATCTGGCGTAATACTGCTTGTATTGTTGTACCATATATCAAAAGCAAAGTAGCTTTCATGTTCATGCGCACCAATAAGCTCTGTTTGCAATGGAATGTGATTTACCAACATGGTGTATGCGACAACTCCTTTACCTTTTTTAAAATACTTCTTGGAACGCCTGGCCTTGAGCGTGTGGTTTTCAACCTCATACTTTTGTCCATCGACACCGCCATAAAGAATAGCCATATCCAATGAGTAAAAAGGGAAAATTGACATATTCGTAATATCATTGCTAATGAGATCATTTCCTTGCTTTAATGTTTGTAATCGTACACGAGACTGATAAACATCAAGAAGTCTGTCATAAGGTATATCTGAGATTTCCGCCATATTTAAATTACCATTATTTAATGCTTGCGCGATAATGACTGCATTCAGGCTGTTCTCATCTGCAAGTAATTTGGTATAGCGTGGTTGTATATGAGTAAAAACGGGTAAATAACGGCACTGTTCGTTAACAAAGCGAAGCACATCTGTAATATCGCATAGCGGCAATTGCTCATAAAAACGATACTGGATCTCTTCGTCAGAAGTTGTTCCTGATTTTTTCAGGTGGAGAGTTTGCGTTTTTTCATCATAAAGTAAGTGCTTGAGTTTACCCTGAATAAAATCGTTATTGAATCGCATCCATTCTGTGTGTAATTCTGTAAGACGTTCATCCAGTAATGTTTTGATTGGCTGTTTCAAAGCAGGGATATCCAAGGGTTTGGTCAATGCACCTTTTTCATTAGCCGTATTAAGTTCTTGTTGTAATGAACGATTATGAACACTGTCTGCCAGATAAAGCTCTCCTGCTTTGAGTCGCTTTTTTAGTTGACGGTAGATCCAAAACTCATATCGATCACCATGAAATTTCTGCTCTCCCTTTGCATTTTTATTAAACAAATATTCTTGCAACCGTTTTGGCCTTGTTTTTTCAGGACAATCAGTAACAGAATATTTGTTAATTTCATTGTTTTTATCAAAAATTTCTTTAAACCAAGTGATGACTTCAAACCAAGGACTATCAGGTATCGTACAAGAAAAATCAATGGCCATGATCAATGGACGCAATTGCAATCTATATTTATGAAAGTGTCTATCGACCATTTTCCATTGAAAATCGATTAATTTAAGTTCTTTTTCATCATTGAGTACTTTCTCGCGCAACTCTTCCTCTGGCATGATCGCAAACGCCTCTTTGCGTACCTCACCAAAACTGGTTTCATTTGAAAACTCCTGTTGGACATATAATTTTGCCAATTTCTTCATAGCAACCAGCTCTGACTGCTTACTAACAGCATAATCTGAATGAGCGTCTTTCGCTTGCTGTTTAAGCTCTTTTTCGAATTGTCCAAGATTGAAATAAAAAGCATCTATTAAATTGTCATTAAGATGCAAATAGCGTTGCAATATGTAGCAAAGAAGATAGAGATAAGTTTGCTCAGACTTTAGTTTTTTACGCAAATCGTAGATAGTATAGTAATCAACAAGGCTTGCATAATATTGTATATTTTGATGAGATAAATTCAGTTTGGGCAGCATGGACGTGGCCAATTGATACAATGGTTTTATTGTGAGCATTTTATCACGTTCGGCGCTTATCATACGCGCTTTAAAGTCCTTTGTATCCTGTTTTAAATCTGCTAATCCAGAGAGTGTTTTCGTCTTTTCTTCAAAAATGAGTGTTTGTAATGCCGATTTGTCGGCTTCTGTCAGTGATTCACGAAGGATTGAGCTGAAGCGATTACGCTCAGCATTCAATGCTCTGCTAACAATCACTTGCAATGTTGTATATCCCGGGCGCATAATTTTTTGCTCTCGCAAAAAACTCAGCAATTCCATCACAATAAATTGCGGAGTAACGTCACGGCAAAGAATCTGTTCAGCTTGCTCGAGCAATAACGGTTCGAATTCCTTCGACCATAGTCGATAACCAAAATGTGAAGCAATTGCATCGCATTGTGCGTAATATTGATGTTTTGTGATAGAAGCTGCACGAAAAAAAGACTCTGGAAAATATTCGCTCATGACAAAACTAACGTCTTCGACTACCTCTTCCCAATCAAATCGAAAAAACATATGCTTGGCTTTAAAATAACCAATCTGAATTGCACAATGAACTTGAGCAGGTAATGTAGCACGATTACGCATCAATGCCTGTTCTTCACAGGTGAGATTGAGATAGTTCAATCTTTGCTCATCATCGAAGTCTGGGATCTCATATAAAGCAGCTTGTTCTGCTTCTGAGAGAACGGTAAGTCTTTCATTGCTAGCGCGCATATGACGTTACATGGTGATTATGAAATAACGAGCGTTATTATAGCGT
>JACCDN010671083.1_pt1 | contig 23824 bp, 22 predicted proteins | sample 7441691 | NCBI WGS metagenome assembly JACCDN01 (sample SAMN15323439, study PRJNA562643) | freshwater metagenome | isolation source: river surface water | place: USA:Blue River Watershed | collected 2017-08-16 | reverse complement strand
GCTCTCGCAGATGGAAAGTACGATCACATTCCTGAGCAGGCATTCTTCATGTGCGGTGGCCTCGACGATGTCGAGCGCAAGGCTGCAGAATTGGCAAAGGCATAACAATGGCTCTTACTGTCGCACTGGTATCGCCAACACAACAGGTGTGGAGCGGAGAAGCAACATTTATCTCAGCTCGCACCACAGAGGGTGACCTTGGAGTTCTTCCAGGTCACGCTCCGTTGTTTGGCGTACTAGTCGACGGGGCCGTAAGCATTAAAGGCGTTGACGGAAGCGTGAAGGAATTTAACGTCAGCGGGGGATTCTTATCTGTCTCCAACGATCGCGTCTCAATTCTTACAGAGAGCGTTAATTAACCTTTATAGATTGTGTTCGGTCTGAATTAAGCGGACCGTCTTTGACTTTCCACGCATAACTAGCGAGTTGCTGGTCGCCCCAAAGCGGGTGTATCTGACTCCCTGAACTAACTCACCGTCGGTAATTCCTGTGGCTGATAAAAAGACATCTTCAGAGTTACAGAGGTCAGAGGTTGAAAGTACTCGAGACTCCGTCACTCCATCTTTATGAAGCTGGCCTTGTATCGCACCGCCTAAACAGATCATGGCAACTGCTGTGATAACTCCTTCAGGAGTGCCACCAATTCCCATAAGTAGATCAATGCCAGTATCTGGTCGCGCAGTTTCAATAGCGGCGGCAACATCACCATCTTGAATTAACTTGATGCGGGCACCAGTTGCTCGGATTTCTTCAATGAGTGTGGCGTGACGGGGTCTATTAAGAACTACGACAGTAATGTCGTTGATGCTCAGCGATTTTGCTCGAGCGACTGCTGCGATATTTTCAGATGTCGTCGCTTTGATATCAATTACACCAGCAGCCTCTGGTCCGGTCACGATCTTATTCATATAAAAACTATCCTGCGGATCAAACATTGAACCCCGTGGCGCAAGGGCGATGACACTTATCGCACCATTCATTCCCTGTGCAGTCAGTGATGTGCCATCAATGGGATCCACAGCAACATCACACTTAGGGCCATCTCCATTTCCAACATTTTCTCCATTGTGAAGCATCGGCGCATTATCTTTCTCGCCTTCACCTATGACGACAACGCCATCCATGTCAACGGTATTGATCATCGCTCGCATAGCTTTGACGGCTGCGCCATCTGCTAAATCTTTCTCACCTCGCCCAACCCATGGAGCTGCCGCAAGCGCAGCAGTCTCTGTCACACGAACCAACTCAAGTGCTAAGTTGCGATCGGCGATCATTGATATTTACTCTCGCGTCACATCTGCGCCGAGTGCGCGTAACTGCTCTGCAAACTCTGGGTAGCCACGATCAACGTGGAATGCTCCATCTACAGTCGTGACTCCTTCAGAGACCAACGCCGCCAGCACCAAACCAGCTCCTGCGCGGATATCTGTAGCCTCCACTGGAGCGCCTGAGAGCTGCGGGATACCGTGAATTGAGGCGTGATGGCCATCGACATGAATCTGTGCGCCTAAGCGGCTGAGTTCATTGACGAACATAAAGCGAGACTCAAAGACATTTTCTGTAACAAGTGAATCACCATCTGCCACTGCGTTCATCGCGATAATAAAGGGCAAGAGATCTGTCGCAAATCCTGGATAGGGAAGTGTTGCAACATCGACAGCCGTTGGACGTTGCTCCATCTTCACGCGAACTCCATCTGCTGTTGAGGTAATAATCGCACCAGCAGAGGCAAGTTTTTCAAGCATTACCTCCATATGATCTGCGCGAGCTCCATGAATAGTGATATCTCCTTGGGTCATGGCAGCAGCAAATGCCCACGTACCGGCGATGATGCGATCGGTAACAGTGACATGTGTTGCAGGATGTAACTCGGTAACACCGGTAATAGTGATGACTGGAGATCCAAGGCCTTCGATCCTGGCACCCATAGAGATCAGAAATTCTCCGAGGTCAACAAGATCAGGTTCGCGTGCAGCATTATCGATAGTTGTCACGCCGCGAGCTAAAACTGCTGCAGTCATGAGATTCTCAGTTGCGCCAACGCTTGGAAAATCTAATGAAAGTGCAGCACCGGTAAGTCCATCAGGTGCTTCTGCAATGACGTAGCCATGCTCTACATGGGCCTTTGCACCAAGTGATTCAAGACCTTTGATGTGAAAATCTAATCCGCGAGAACCAATTGCATCTCCGCCCGGGAGGGCAACTTCTGCGCGGCCGATACGAGCTACAAGTGGACCAAGTACATTGATTGAGGCGCGCATCTTTCTGACCAAGTCGTAATCTGCGCGATGGTGTGGGGCTTGGGGGACATCGATAGTCAGCGTTGCACCTTCGTGAACGACGATGCAGCCAAGGCGGCGCAGCAGATCGGACATGATCTCAACATCTGCAATCTGCGGAACATTGGTGATGGTGGATTTACCTACAGCCAGAAGCGAGGCAGCCATCAATTTCAGGACTGAATTCTTGGCTCCACCCACATGGACCTCGCCAACAAGGCGTGCTCCGCCTTGGATGCGGAAGCGATCGTCTATGAGATCGTGCGAAGGTGCCATAGTGCCATTCTACTTATAAGGTAGGTCCATGGTTAATCTCACGCGCATCTATACAAAGACAGGCGATGACGGCACAACATCTCTCGGAGATATGAGCCGTACATCCAAGAACGATCCTCGCCTTGAGGCATATGCAACCGTCGATGAAGCAAATTCAACAATTGGTGTCGTTCTAGCAACTGATGAATTAGCCGAAGATGTTCGTGCACTTCTTGTGCGCATTCAAAATGACCTCTTCGACGTAGGTGCAGATCTCTGCACACCAGTCGTTGATGCACCTGCCTTTGAGCCACTTCGCGTTCTCGAGTCACAGGTTGTCTATCTTGAAGAGGCGATCGATAAGTACAACGCTGAGCTTGAATCGCTTCGCTCATTCGTTCTTCCATCTGGTACACCAGCTGCGGCGCACCTGCACGTTGCTCGCACCGTTGTTCGTCGCGCAGAGCGCTGCACATGGGCTGCTATCCATGCATTTGGTGGCGGAGTAAATCCATTGACTGCTAAATATCTCAACCGCTGTTCAGATCTACTCTTTGTTCTTGCACGCGTTGCAAATAAAGAGATCGGTGATCAGCTCTGGGTTCCTGGAGCAAACCGCTAACCATTAGCTATTGCTTTAACGACGCAAGTAGGTATTGCTTGGAACCGTCTCTGTCGTTGCATCCTGATGGCAGGTAATTGCCGTCGGAACAACTGCAATGGTTCCTGAATAAAGTTCACCTGATGGCAAGACCAAGGTGACAATCTCTTTCGGTAGCGATTTCTTTGCCAGAGTGCGCAACATACCCATTGTTAGGAACGAGCCTGCAATATCTGGGTTTGGTGTGATGACCTTGGATTCGATCTCCCAATACACACAACCAATAAGCGAGGCGACCTGTAGGCGACCACATGAGAACTCTTTACATGCCGCAACTGCCTTAGCAAGAGCAGAGTTACCGGCTGCAACATTCATCATAATTTCAACAGATGGCGTTCTGTAGTAAATATCATCCATCACTTTGTATCCAGCAGGTGGCCACTTAGGTGAAGGAGATGGAGCTAAAGACTTCTTCTTAGTCGCAGGCTTCTTCGTTGGAGTCGCCTTCTTTGTTGCAGTTGGCTTAGCCGATGCTGACGGAGAAGCTTTCGCTGTTGCTTTTGCTGTTGCCTTCGGGCTAGGTGTTGGCGTCGGACTCTTTGTCGCAGCAAGACTCTGACTTGGAATCAGAGCCAATAGCAATGCGAATACCAGGGTCTTGCGTCTCATCGATCGCTCCATCTAAAGGTGCGAAGTGAGAGAACCAAACCAATCACAAGCCAGATAGAGATCACGGCAAATGATTTACCGATCTCCCATTGACCTGCAACTTCTTGTGAGGCAAATGAATCAGGCAAGAAGACAGATCTCATCGCTTGCGTCATCCATTTAAGCGGGAATATCGCACCTACCTGCTGCATCCATGAAGGCAGCTGAGTGAAGATAAAGAAGACTCCGCTAATAAATTGGAGAACAATCACAACGGGGGAGACAACTGCAGATGCTCCGCGGCCGCTCTTTGGAATTGCCGAAAATGCGATACCCAGTGTGGTTGATGCCGCGCTTCCCCAGATAATCAGCCAGGTAAAGGTGAACCATTTGTACGGATCTGTCGGTAGATCTACGCCAAAGAATGCGACACCGGCTGCAAGTAAGAGAATGACCTGAATCAGCATGGTGACAAAGACCAGGATGGATTTTCCGATGAAGTAACTTGCAGCAGCCATTGGGGTTCCGCGCAGGCGCTTGAGAGAACCATATTCGCGTTCGATCGGAATCATGATCGCAAGATTTTGGAACCCCGAATTAACTAGGCCTGATGCAATCATTCCAGCAACGAAATACTGGCTAAATGTCACACCTGGTGCGATTGATTCAGAGAAGACCGATCCAAAGATTGCAAGCAAGATCAGCGGAAATGCGATGGTGAAGACGACAGATTCGCGTTGGCGCATAAATTGTCTGATCTCGATATTTCCGCGAAGCAGACCAAGCTTCCACATCGATGGAGTTTGATCTTTGGCAAGTGACTTACTCATCTTCGCCTCCAATCATCTCGAGATAGATATCTTCCAGAGTTGCTCGCTTGACGATCAGCTCTGGCACTTCTCCACCAAAACGCGATGCAAGTTCTGCAACAAACGCTGTCGGGTGAAGTGCCTTCTCGCTCTTAACAATCCCATCTTCGCGCCATGAAACCTGTGCAAGAGAAGTTGCTCGCCCGCCGAGTTCGGTAGGTGTTGAGACTTCAATAATCTGACCCTTATTAATCACCGCAACTCGATCGGCGAGGGCTTCTGCCTCATCGAGGTAGTGAGTAGTCAATAAGATGGTGCGACCTTCATCTTTGAGGGTGCGAATCAGCGCCCAGAAATCACGACGCGCCTTGGGATCAAAGCCGGTGGTTGGTTCGTCAAGGAAGAGCAGCTCGGGATTGCCGATAATGCCAAGTGCCACATCTAAACGTCGGCGCTGTCCGCCTGAGAGTGTGCGCACTAATGCGCCTGCCTTTTCACGCAACCCAACGGCATCGATGACTTCTTCAACGTTACGTGGATTTGAGTAATAGTGAGAGAAATGGGCGATGCTTTCGGCAACGGTGAGATCGCCAGCATCATTACTTGATTGGAGAACGATTCCGATCCGATTACGCCATTGACGAGCTGCGATGCCGCCGATTGATGGATCGGTATCGAGAACTGTGACCTCTCCGCCATCGCGCTCTCTAAATCCTTCAAGAATCTCAACTGTGGTCGATTTGCCTGCGCCATTTGGTCCAAGCAGGGCAAAGATCTCGCCTTGGCTTACAGAGAGATCGACGCCATTGACCGCCGCGAGCTCTCCATAGAATTTCTTCAGCCCTTTGACCTCAATCACCTGCTTCATAAGTGTCACTGTGCCACATTGGGGGCAAAAGTGCGAGAAAATAGAGCATGAGCCCGCGCCGTAACTACCCCAAGAAAAGAAAATCAGGCGGCGACGATGAGTACCGTGAGATTAACCCCTCAAATCAAAGTTTTGAAGAAGATAGCGATGGTCTTTGGATTGTCAGAAAACTCACAGGATCGGCGGCATCAAAACCATATCGCTGCCCTGGTTGCGATCAATTAATCCCAATGGCTACTCCACATACAGTTGCATGGCGAGATGGTGAAGAAGATCTACGTCGCCACTGGCATAACATCTGTTGGAGCAAGCGACATCATCGTCGCCCAAAAAACTTTTAGCCTAGGCGACCTTTAAGAATCTTATTTAAGCGAACAATTAACTTATCGTTTCCAGCAGTTCGTTTAAATGAAGTAAAGGCAATCGGTAGATGGAAACGTGTACGGACCACACTTCGGGCATATGTAAATTCTAGAATTCCTTCAGGGCCATGGATGCGGCCATAACCGCTATCTTTTACGCCACCAAATGGCACTGAAGCAATTGCTGCAAATGCAATTACAGAGTTGATGGAGACCATGCCGCAATGCAGTGAACGTGCAATCTTCTTGCCGTTTCGCTTTGACCAGACCGATGCGCCAAGGCCGTAGCGTGAAGCGTTGGTAAGCGCCACCGCCTCTTCCATCGTGGCAACGCGATTGATGACAAGTGTTGGGCCAAAGGTCTCTTCTGTAATTGCGGTGGAGTCCTCTGGCACATCGGCGATGATCACCGGATCCACATATGGCGCATGCACTGACTCGATACCGCCGAGCAATACTTTTCCGCCTCGTGCGATCGCATCCTTAATGTGGCCTTCAATAATTGCGAGCTGTTTTGGCATTGTCGCCGGTCCATAGTTACCAACACCTGGTGCACCAGGCTTGATCGCAGAGGCTATGCGTAGACAGTGTTCGATAAATTTATCTGCAACATCGTGATGAACATAGACGCGCTCTGCACCGATACATGTTTGACCAGCGTTAGACATCGCAGACCAGATCGCAGCATCTGCTGCCTTCTTCAGATCTGCATCACGATCGACGATAACTGGGTCTTTTCCTCCGCATTCAAGTACGACTGGAGTCATGGAGAGCGCACAGGTTGCAGCAACGCGCTTAGCGGTTGCAGTCGATCCGGTGAATGCGAGCTTATCGACGCCACTTTCGCAGAGGAACTTTCCAGTTTCACCTAAACCTGTCACACAGGTAAAGACGCCCATCAGCCCAGTGGCTTCAAGAAATGAGTCAGCTAAGAATTTTCCGACTGCAGGTGTGTACTCACTTGGCTTAAAGACCACGGTATTTCCAGCAGCAAGTGCGTAAGAAATCGAACCCATAGGAGTAAAGACCGGGTAATTCCAAGGCCCAATCACGCCGACAACGCCAACAGGTGAACGTTCAACTGTTGCAGACATATTTGCCATTAGTGCGCCCGGCGAACGATATGAAGTGCGCATAATCTCTTCTGCATTACGAGCTGCCCATCCAAGATGAGAGAGAGCAAGGGATGCCTCAAGCGTTGCATCACTAGTTGGCTTTCCAGTTTCCAGCGAAACTATCTCAACGAGATCGTCGATATTTTCTAGCAGGTAGCTATTCCACTGCAGCAGAGCCTTCTTGCGGCCTTTGAAACCCATCGCCTGCCAATAAGGAAAGACTTCACGTGCAGCTGCAACGGCTTCATTGACATCTGCCTGTGATGCAATCGCATGGCTGGCAATACTTTCGCCTGTAACTGGGTTCATGGATTCAAAGGTGCTCATAGGTAAAGACTAGACTGGGGGACATGGCGCAACCAATACGCCCGAGCACTGTGTTGCCGGCAATCCGTACTCCTTTTACGGTGACGACTGCAGATGGCCAGACTTTAATTGGTGAAGTTGCATCTCCTATCGATGGGCAGATAAATCCGGCGATCTTGATGCTCCATCCCAACCCCGCAGGCGGCGGAATGATGGATTCACATATTTATAAGAAGGCAGCTAATCGTCTTCCAGCAATGACTGGTATCACGATCGTTCGATTTAATACTCGCGGCACAACAAGTGAAGCTGGCACCAGCACCGGAAGCTATGACGATGGTGTCAGCGAAAAATTCGATGTTGAGGCGATGATTAAGTATTGCTATGAGACTCTAGGAATTACCAATCTCTGGGTATGTGGGTGGTCATTTGGCACAGATCTTGCTCTCAAGTACGCACGGGATTCACGGATTAAGGGGCTTATCCTCCTAAGTCCACCGCTTAAGTATTCGCAAGAATCTGATTTAGATTTCTGGGTAAGTGACCCTCGTCCGATCACAGCTCTAATTCCTGAATTCGATGATTATCTGGTTCCGGAAGAGGCGCGTAAACGTTTTGCTCGAATTACACATATGAACTTGATTGCAGTAGATGGTGGAAAACATCTCTGGGTCGGTGAACCGGCTGTCCACCGCGTACTTTCTGAGATTACTCAGATCGTTGCACCGCAGCGCTTACCGCTTGCCCAAGAGATTGCTGATTAATTCTTCTCTGTTTGAGGGAAGACAACTTCTTCCAGAATTAAAATAATTGAAGCGGCAATTGGTACGGCAAGCAATCCACCGATAAGACCCAGAAGTGAAGTGCCAAGAAGAGCAGCAATAATCGTTACTGCGCCAGGGACATTAAGGGCACGCTTCATGATGCGTGGAGTAACGACATAGTTCTCGATCTGTACATAGACAACGTATGCCACCAGGGCGATCACGCCGTAGAGAAGAGATTGAGTAAGGGCAATCATCGTCACGATTGTGCTTCCAATGTAGTGGCCAATCAAAGGAATAAAGCCACAGACCAGAACGATCATCGCAATCGCAAATGGCGAAGGTAGGTCGAGGATAAAGCTTAGGGCCAAGACAAATATTGAGGCCATAAAGGCGATGGCAATCTGGCTTCCGACAAAGGAACCAACGCGAGCGATGATTGCAAAGGTTAACTTTGAAACGCGATCACGACGTGTTGCTGGAACGAAGCGAAGACCAAAGTTAGTTGCTTGTGGCAATCCGACAATAAAGTAGAGAGTAAGGATGAGAACTGTAATTCCAGTGAAAGCCCCTGAAAGAACTGTCTTTCCCACGCCAACTACGCCGCCGAATGCAGAGATGATCAAGGTTCCATCAGATGTCACTTCGGATAACTTCTTCTGCAGCGTATCGATAATTCCAAATTGTGAATTGAGATCGGCTATCAATGGATGAGTTTCAAGGTCTTTTAATAGAGATGGTGCTGAAGTGATGAGTGAGCTGCCCTGAGAGATGACTGGTGGAACGACAACTGCGATAAAGAATGTGACAAAGACGATGACGCCGACAAATATTGCAGCAACTGCGCTAACTCGTGAGAGACCACGCTTTCTCAGCGTCTCAACTGCTGGGTTGAGACCCATGGCAAGATAGAGCGCCAACAAGATGATGATAAAAATTTGGCTTGCACTGGCCAGAGCGCGAAGTAAGACGATGGCGGTGAGAGCACCAAGGGTTGCTACAAATCCAAAGTAGAAAGGGTTGGTGCGATTGATAGGTGCTCCAGCGATTCCGAATTCTTCGCGCTTTTGGTGTGACATATCTCCATTCTAAGTGGGAGGCCCAGTTAGATCAGCCTTTCACCCCGAGTTAATGAGAGAATTCACGCATGGCGCTGCGAATTACTGGACTGGGTGAGGAAATCGCATCCGTCTCAGGATTGCCCTGGCAGACCAGCCTTGAGGAATGGCCGGAAGATCCCAGCCTGACTGAAAAGCGCGGAATCTCGCGCCACATCGTGCGCTTGGTCCATTCGACCAATGACCCAGAATCTGAAGTCTATGCAATTAAAGAGACCGTCTCAGAGTTTGCCAATCGTGAATATAAAGCGTTGCGTGAGCTTGCCCATCTTGGTGCACCGAGCGTTGAACCAATCGCCGTAATTGAAGGTCGCACAGATATACATGGTGAAGAACTTCCTTGCGCGCTAGCTACACGCTTTCTCCCGTATTCGCTGCCATATCGCGTTCTCTTGAGTGGTAAGGATGTCACTGCCCAGGACATTACCTTGATGGCAAATGCACTTGCTCTCTTATTGGTTCGCCTTCATCTCCTTGGTTTTTGGTGGGGCGATTGTTCACTCTCCAACACTCTCTTTCGTCGAGATGCCGAAGGCTTTGCTGCCTACCTGGTGGATGCCGAAACAGGAGAGTTCCAAAAGAATCTCAGCGATGGTCAGCGCGAGCACGATCTAGAGATTGCACACTTTAACGTTGCTGCAGAACTCGAAGATTTAGCTCTCTCTGGCGTTCTCTATCCCGGTATGGATCCGATTCGTGCAAGTGATGCAGTCATGAAACGTTATCGTCGAATCTGGGCAACGTTGAAAGAGCGACAAGTTTTAGATCCAAGTGATCGTCATGCAGTAGAACGTGCGATGCGCCAACTTCACGACCTAGGATTTACCGTTGAAGAGGTTTCGGTAACACTCGATGGAGATAGTCAGAAACTCTTCTTCCAACCTAAATTGGTGGAAGCGGGCTACCACCAGAATCGTCTGCGCGATCTCGTTGGTCTTGAGACTGAAGAGCTGCAAGCTAAGCGATTGCTTGCATCCTTTGATCGTTATCGCGGACGTGAAAAACATCCGCATCCGCCGATGCATGAATCTGCAAAACGCTGGCTCAATGAAGTCTTCTATCCGACCGTTTCGCTCATCCCTGTAGAGCTGCAAGGGCGTATCGAATCTGCGCAGTTCTTCCATGAAGCCCTTGAACACCGCTGGTATTTGAGCGAAAAGGCAGGCCATGACGTAGGTCTAGAGTTTGCAGCGTTATCCTATATTTCAGACGTTCTTCCAATGAGACGCGATTCGGGGGTTGATCGAGATGGCGCTGCCTCCTAACTTCGGTCAAGCTTTTGATTTAAGTTCTCTGGGAAAGCCCGCGCCAGCTGCGCCGAATATTGCACTAGGCAAGAACGTTACAAAAGAGAATCTGGCAACTGACTTTGTAGAGTTGTCGATGACTAAGCCCGTCGTTCTTCTCTGTTGGACAACTCGTGCGCCTCATTCGCTTGATACTCTGGCAATTCTCGACAAACTCAGTAAAGAGGATGAAGGAAAGTGGGAGCTCGGTAGCGTTGATGTTGATAGCGCACCTGAAGTTGCCGGTGCGTTGCAAGCGCGGACAGTTCCGTACGCAGTTGCCTTAATTGGCGGTCAACCGATTCCGCTCTTTGAAGAAGCGATGACTGAAAGCGATATTAAATCTGTCATTGCAAAGTTACTTACCATCGCTGCAGAACAAGGTGTTGGTGAAGCACCTGAAGAGAAGTTAGAGCCAGAAGAGGCAGAGGCTCTGGCAGCACTTGAAGCCGGTGATCTACTTGCTGCAGAAGATGCCTACAAGCGTTTTCTTGCACGCAAACCCCAAGATCCATATGCCAAATTAGGTTTGGCGCATACACAGTTACAACTTCGTATTGTTGGCGTTGATCTAGCTGCAGCGATTGCAGATGCCCAGACTCATCCAACTGATATTGATCGCGCACTCTTGGCAGCAGATGTTGAAGTTGCCACGGGAAGTGTGGAGCCCGCTTTTATCCGGCTATTGGCACTAGTGAAATCGACATCAGGCGAAGAGAGAACTCGAGTAAAAGATCGCCTCCTTGAATTATTTTCACTTGTAGATCCAGCCGATCCACGCGTTATTAAGGCTAGAGCGGAACTTGCCAATGCCCTCTTCTAACCAAGGTTTGAGCGTCTCTGAGGAGAAACGTTATATAGGCATCATCTTCTTCCTCTTCGCTGCTCAAATAATGAGTTGGGTACCGCGTTTTCCCGAGATTAAGGCCAATTTAGCCCTCTCTAATGGTGAGTTTGGAACTTTCTTAAGCTTTGGATCACTAGGTGCGATTGTTGCGATGCTCTCAACTGGTCACTTTGTCCATAAATTAGGTGCAAAGAAAGTTCTGATTATCTCTACTCTTGCAATGTGCCTGGCAATTAGCACAATCTCGCATCTTCACTCTGCGCCAATATTTATCATCGTCAATATCATCAATGGTGCTGCTGTATCAGGGTTTAATACTGCGATCAACGCACAGGCATTTCATGCCCAAGATCGTGCAGGCGAAATGATCATCAGTCGCCAACACGGTTACTGGACTATCGGAGCTGTTGCTACCGCGATTGTCTCTGGAATCCTCGTTGAATTTGTGTCGATCGCTTGGCACATCACTACGTTGAGCGCGATCTTGTTCTTTGTCATCATGTACTTCATCAACAAGCTTGACCCTGAGCTCATTAAGCCAAGTGCTGAAGCAGAAGATGATTTTGGAATTAAAGATCTCTTTACTTCGTTTCGTATCGATTACCTTGTCTCGACAGCGCTTGTCTGCGGAATCATGGTTGAGTTTGCAACATCGGATTGGTCTTCAATCTACGCCAAGGAGACTATCGGAGTTCGAGGATCTCTGGCCACAGTTCCTTACATCGTGACTTTTATAGCGATGATTGTTGGTCGCCTCTCGATCCATAAAATTACTCGAACCGTATCGCTACAGAAAATGGTGAAGATCGGAAGCTCTGTTGGCGGCGTTGGCTTTATCGGGCTCATTACCCTTTCTTCACTTCTAGTCGATCACTCAAAGAGCGCTGCCTATATTTGTGCAGTCCTTGGCTTTGCAATCGGTGGTTTGGGCTCTTCCTTCTTATCGCCAACGCTCTTTACAGCGGCAAATAAGCGATCATCTCAACCAAGTGCTGTTGTTGTCGGTCAGATGGGTGTAATTAACGCGATCTTGGTTCTCTGCGTCAAGACAATCATCGCCTGGACCGCTCAATTTACGGGTTCTATTGCAATCGCCTTGATCATTCCAGGGCTGATGTTGATCTCTGTAGCCTTTATGTCCCGTGTAACTAAGGGAATTTAAACGCGTTCTAGCCAGACTGTTGCAAGCGGTGGCACGCGTAATTCAACATAGAGATCAGTATCTACATCGACTGCAAATGATTGATTGGTAACACCGCTTCCACCATAGGCAAGATCATCAGTATTGAGTACCTCGCGCCATACACCAGCAGTTGGCATACGTAGTCGATAGCGTTCATGTGGAACCGGTGAGAAGTTTGTTATGCAGACAAGAGGTGTTCCATCCTCTGACCAGCGCGTAAATGCCAATGTATTTGCTGCGCCATCATCGTTGACTATCCAGCTAAAGCCTTCAGGATTTGTATCTTTCTCCCAGAGAGCGGGATGTCCTTTATATTCCTGGTTAATGGATGCAACGAGTTCCTGAACCTGGCGATGCTCGTCGTATTCGGTGAGATACCACTGCAAGCCAGCGCTCTCGCTCCACTCATCATTCTGAGCAAATTCGCTACCCATAAAGAGCAGCTTCTTTCCTGGGTGAGCCCACATAAATCCGTAGAGAGCGCGAAGGGTTGCAACCTTCTGCCAGCGATCACCAGGGAATTTATTTACTAGCTGTCCTTTTCCATGAACAACTTCATCATGAGAGAGTGGAAGCATAAAGTTTTCAGACCAGGCGTAGAGAATTGAGAAGGTCACCTCATTGTGGTGATACATGCGATGGATTGGTTCATGAGAGAGATATTGCAAGGTGTCATGCATCCAACCCATATTCCATTTAAATCCAAAGCCAAGGCCACCTGAAGCAGTCTCACGTGTGACTCCGCCCCACGCAGTTGATTCCTCTGCAATCATCATGATGCCAGGGTGATCACGGTAGGCGGTAGCTGTAGCTTCTTGAAGAAGTTGTACGGCTTCTAGATTTTCGCGGCCGCCAAATTTATTGGGAAGCCATTGCCCTTCTTCACGTGAATAGTCGAGGTAAAGCATTGATGCCACTGCATCCACACGTAGCCCATCAATATGAAACTCGGTAAGCCAGTAGAGAGCGCTTGCGACAAGGAAGTTGCGCACTTCATTGCGACCAAAGTTAAAGATGTATGTTCCCCAGTCAGGGTGTTCTCCTAAGCGAGGATCGGCATGCTCATAGAGAGCGGTGCCATCAAAGCGGGCCAGCGCCCACTCATCTTTTGGAAAGTGTGCAGGAACCCAATCGAGAATAACGCCGATACCTGCTCCGTGAAGAGCGTCGACGAGAAAACGAAATTCATCGGGTGAGCCAAAGCGAGAAGTAGGTGCAAAGAAAGAGGTGACTTGATAGCCCCATGAAGGTCCATATGGATGCTCGGTTACGGGCAAGAACTCGACATGTGTAAATCCTTGCTTACCCACATAATCGACAAGCTCGGTAGCTAGATCTTTATAGTTCAAACCTAATTTCCATGAGCCAAGATGGACTTCATAGACGCTGACAGGTGATTTCCAAGGTTGGAATTGTGCACGTGAAGCCATCCATGCTTGATCTTGCCAAGAATATGTCGACTCTGTAACAACAGATGCTGTCAGTGGTGGCGTCTCTGTTGCTTGTGCAAGTGGATCTGCATGATCAACCCATGCGCCACCTATTGTGCAGACTGCAAATTTGTATCGTGTGCCAACGCCGATGCCTGGAATAAATGTTTCCCAGATTCCGGTGGAACCAAGGCGCACCATCGGATGAGTGTTCTTATCCCAGAAATTATGATCACCAATCAAGCTGATAGCACGGGCATTGGGAGCCCAGACAGAAAATGCTGTTCCTAAAATCTGCCCGTCGTTATCGCGAATAAGGTGGGCACCGAGAACATCCCAAAGGCGTTCGTGGCGTCCTTCAGCGATGAGGTGGAAATCTAATTCACCTAATGTGGAGTGCGGATTGAGGAAGGTAACGGGAGAGATATATTCGGCAGGAGCGCTCTCTTGGTTCTTCTTAAAGAACTTCGAGAAGTAAGACACTAGAGATTCACCGCCATGATGTGAGCGACCTTTCCAACCGGGCGGTTGGGATCTAGTCGTACGAAGGAATGAGGATCCCATTCGTACTCTGCGCCGTCAATAAGATCTCTGACTTTAAATCGAGAATCTTTAAGACCGAGAGCGTTCATATCCCAATGCACTGTTGTCTCTTGTGCATTGATTGGATCAAGATTGACTGTTACCAGAATGAGATCATTTCCCTCACGTTTACTGTAAGCAATGATCGAATCGTTATCTGTATGGTGGAAGACAAGATTGCGAAGACGAGCAAGGGCTCCATGCTTCTTGCGAATCTCATTGAGTTTGGCGATGAAGGGAGCCAATGTGAGCTGCATCTTCTCAGCTCCTGCCCAGTCGCGAACCTTAATCTCGTACTTTTCAGAATCCATATACTCCTCGCCGCCTTCTTTAAAGCGGCGGTGTTCAAAGAGTTCATAGCCGGCATACATTCCCCACGATGGGCTTAGGGTGCTGGCAAGAACTGCGCGCAAGGCAAAGATTGCAGGATTTCCAGATTGCAGGTGGAAGGGCAAGATATCTGGAGTATTGACCCAGAAGTTAGGTCTGAAGAATGCAGATGTATGGCGCGAAACTTCAGTTGCATATTCAGTGAGTTCTACCTTGGTGGTGCGCCAAGTGAAATATGTATATGACTGGTGGAAACCGGCCTTACCAAGTGCATGCATCATTGATGGACGAGTAAAGGCTTCTGCCAAGAAGATGACGTCAGGATTTTCGGCGTTGATAATTGACATCACATCTTGCCAAAAACCAACCGGCTTTGTGTGTGGGTTATCTACTCGGAAAATAAGAACACCCTTTGAAACCCACAAGCGGATGACGCGCAAGACTTCGTTGAGAATGCCTTGGTAATCATTATCAAAGTTAATCGGGTAGATATCTTGATACTTCTTTGGTGGATTTTCTGCATAGGCAATCGATCCATCTGGACGAGTAGTAAACCATTCTGGATTGCTCTTGACCCACGGATGATCTGGAGATGCCTGTAGCGCAAGATCCATTGCGATATCTATCTTGTGAGAACGAGCAACTGCGATGAAATCTTCAAAATCTTTCATCGTGCCCAGCTCTGGATTGATTGCATCGTGGCCACCCGCTGCACCACCGATTGCCCATGGCACTCCAGGGTCAGATTCAATGGGATTTAAGCTGTTGTTCTTTCCTTTGCGGAAAGTTTTTCCGATGGGATGGATAGGTGGCAGATAGAGAACATCAAAGCCCATCGCAGCAACTGCTGGAATTCGAAGCGAGGCAGTCTTAAAGGTTCCGGAGGTGATTTCACCTTGTGCATTTGCTGTTGCGCCTTCGCTGCGTGGGAAGAACTCATACCAAGCGCCGACGAGAGCTTTATCGCGATCTGCGCGAACCGGAATTGCATGTGATCGTGATTGCAGACGGCGCAGGGGATTGGCGGCGAAATACTCTTTGATTTCTGCAGTCGAACTTTGGGAGAAGCGATTGGCCGGCGCTAACTTCTTATCGCCCAGTGCCTTGATGGCAGGAGCTAGAAGCTTCTTTGCTGAAGAATCCTCACCGAGCTTTGCCTCAAAGATTTCAAGCCCTATGGCGCAGCAGAGTTCAGCATCGATATCTGCTGGAATCTTAATCTCGCAATCATGGAGCCAGGTTGCAAAGGGATCATCAAATGATTCGATGAGATAAGTGAAATCTCCACGTGCGGGGATGCGAATCCATGTACTAAAGCGATCACTTCCGTGACCATGTTCGCGCATACGTGTGCGCGATAGCTCTACGCCATTGTGATCAAAGAGAAGTACATCAGCACCGAGAGCATCATGGCCCTCGCGGAAGATAGTGGCGCTGACTTCAATCTCTTCACCTGCAATAGCTTTTACTGGAACAAAGGCACCACCAAAGAAGACCGATGGGTTGATATCGGTAACGGGGATGCGATTGATCATAAGGGTTCAGCTGATGAATCAGCCAGACCCTTCGGTATTTCCAGGATCTGCTGCAGAGATGTCATCAAGGCGATACTTATTGAGCGCTTCTTGTACAACCGACTCTTTTACTTCGCCAGACTTGGCAAGCTGAGCAAGAGTTGCAACAACGATTGATTCAGCATCGACCTTGAAGTGGCGACGAAGTGCTCCACGAGTATCTGAAAGACCAAATCCATCTGTACCGAGTGAGACGAAGTCTTGCTCGACCCATGGTGCGATCTGATCTTGCACTGAACGCATGTAATCGCTGACTGCAACTACTGGTCCAGTTGCACCCTTAAGGCGATCGCTGATGTATGCGCTCTTCTTTGCAGATGGATTGAGCATGTTGTGGCGATCAACTGCAAGACCATCACGACGAAGTTCATTCCATGAAGTAACAGACCAGACATCGGCGCTGACTCCCCAATCTTTCTGGAGTAGCTCTTGCGCCTTAAGTGCCCAGTTAACTGCAACACCCGATGCCAAGATCTGTGAATTCTTCTTACGCTGACGCTCACCTGAACGGAAGAGGTAGATACCCTTGAGGAGACCTTCAACATCAAGGTTGGCAGGCTCTTCTGGATGTTGATATGGCTCGTTATACACGGTGATGTAGTAGTAAATGTTCTCGCTATCTTCACCGTACATACGTCGTAGACCATCTTTAAAGATATGTCCGACTTCGTAGGCAAATGCTGGGTCGTAACAGACAACAGCTGGGTTCGTTGAAGCTAGAAGATGTGAATGTCCATCTTCATGCTGGAGACCTTCACCATTAAGTGTTGTACGACCGGCAGTTGCACCAAGGACGAATCCACGTGCAAGCTGATCGGACGCTGCCCAGAAAGCATCACCTGTGCGCTGGAAACCAAACATCGAGTAGAAGATATAGATAGGAATCATCGGCTCATCGTGAGTTGAGTATGAAGTACCAACTGCAGTAAATGATGCTGTTGATCCAGCTTCTTAGATTCCTTCGTGAAGGATGACTCCTGATGCTGATTCCTTATAGGAGAGCATCAATTCACGGTCTACAGCTGTGTACTTCTGACCGTGAGGTGAGTAGATCTTCATCGTTGGGAAGAGTGAATCCATTCCGAAGGTACGAGCTTCGTCAGGAATGATCGGAACGATGCGTGAACCAAGACCTGGATCCTTAACCAAATCTTTGAGCATGCGAACAAATGCCATCGTTGTTGCAATTTCTTGATGTCCTGAACCGCGCTTGACGCTGTCATAGACAGAATCTGCTGGCATTGGAAGTGGCTTTGACTTTGCACGACGGCGAGGAAGTGTTCCACCGAGTGCTGCGCGACGTTCTGCCAAGTACTTCGCCTCTTCAGAATCTGGAGCTGGCTTGTAGTACGCAGGTGTGTACTTGTCGAGCTTGTCATCAGAGATCGGAATTCCAAGGCGATCGCGGAATGTGACGATATCTTCAAGAGACATCTTCTTCATCTGGTGCGTTGAGTTACGACCTTCAAATGTTGATCCGAGCGTCCAACCCTTTACAGTCTTTGCAAGGATGACGGTTGGCTTTCCATTTGGCTCCATCGCAGCGGTATATGCAGCAAATAGCTTGCGGTAATCATGTCCACCTCGCTTGAGTCCCCAGATTTGATCATCAGACCAACTAGAGACCATCGCTGCTGTGCGTGGATCGCGACCAAAGAAGTTCTCGCGGATGTAGCGACCTGATTCAGCCTTAAATGTTTGGAAGTCACCATCAAGAGTGGTGTTCATCAAATTAACGAGAGCGCCTTCGCGATCTTGGGCAAGTAGAGGATCCCATTCGCGACCCCATACAACCTTGATAACGTTCCAGCCTGCACCGATAAATGTTGATTCAAGCTCTTGAATAACCTTGCCATTACCGCGCACAGGTCCATCAAGGCGCTGCAAGTTACAGTTAATAACAAATGTGAGATTATCTAGATTCTCGCGAGAAGCTAGACCAATTGCGCCGAGAGTATCGACCTCATCAACTTCACCATCGCCAAGAAATGCCCAGACATGTTGCTGGCTTGTATCTTTAATTCCGCGGTTGTGTAGGTAACGGTTAAAGCGCGCTTGATAGATTGCATTGATTGGTCCGATACCCATGGAGACTGTTGGGAATTGCCAGAAGTCAGGCATCAAACGCGGATGTGGATATGAAGATAATCCGCCACCTGCATGTGAAACTTCTTGACGGAATCCATCGAGTTGATTCTCTGAAAGACGTCCTTCTAGAAATGCACGTGCATACATTCCTGGGCTTGCATGTCCCTGGAAGAAGATTTGATCTCCGCCGCCTGGATGATCCATTCCGCGGAAGAAGTGGTTGAATCCAACTTCGTAGAGTGAAGCAGAAGATGCATAGGTTGAGATATGTCCGCCGACGCCGATACCTGGGCGCTGTGCGCGGTGTACCAACATCGCAGCGTTCCAACGGATGTAGGCGCGGATACGACGCTCGATCGCTTCATCGCCAGGAAACTCTGGTTCGTGCTCTGGTGAAATTGTGTTGATGTAATCGCTATTGCGAAGTGACGATAGACCGATCTGCTTCTCATGAGCGCGCTGCAAGAGCTTGAGCATTAAGTAACGAGCACGGACAGGACCTGCATGCTCGAGGGCTGCATCAAAAGATGCTTGCCATTCAGCAGTCTCTGTCGGATCGATATCTACAAGCTGGTCAACGTTCTGATCTGGTGTATCGAAAATTCCACTCATGGGCCATATTCTCGCGCTAAATGCCCCTGAGGGGAAATCTACAGGCGCTAACTGGCGAGTAAATCCCTCCAAAACCCTTGTCAAAAGGGTCACACCTGGGATGGACTTAGCCCGTGCCAATACGAATGGGATTTGCAGCCGGAGAGCTCATTCTCGAAGTGGGTTACGGCCCTGATTGTGATGATGTCTTGCGTAGTGAGATTTCAAAGATCACTGGAACCACGCTTATCGAAGGTCAGACCACAGATGTTGTTGATGCCGTTCTCTTATGGTGGCGCGATGGTGATGGCGATCTTGTCGATGAATTAATGGATGCACTGACATATCTTTCAGAGACTGGTCCTATCTGGGTTCTTACTCCAAAAGTTGGACGAGATGGCCATGTTGAACCGAGCGATATTCAAGATGCAGCTCCTATTGCAGGCCTAAGCCAGACTTCAACAATTGCGCTCGCAAAAGATTGGGCCGGTACACGTCTAGTGGCACGCAAGGCAGGCAAGCGCTAAGTTTCTCGCATGACATTAACACTTGGAACTCCAGCACCTGATTTCACATTGATGGACCAGCATGGTTCACCTGTCACTCTCTCATCATTTAAGGGCGAGAAGAATGTTGTAATCCTCTTCTATCCATTTGCATTCTCAGGAATCTGCACCGGCGAACTCTGCGCACTTCGTGATGATCTTGCAGCATTTCAAAATGATGATGTGCAGTTGCTAGCAATCTCTTGCGATCCAATGTACGCACAGCGCGCATTTGCCGAGCAAGAGGGATACAAGTTCCCAGTACTTGCAGATTTCTGGCCACACGGCGCAGCAGCTAAAGCATTTGGTGTATTCAATGAAGAACGCGGTTGCGCAGTTCGCGGAACCTTCATCGTGGATAAGAGCGGAAACCTCGTCTGGCAGATCGTTAATGGCCTCGGCGATGCCCGTAACCTCGTCGAGTACAAGAGCGCTCTAGCAAGCCTCTAATTACGCCTCGTTTTCGTACTTTGGCTCTAATAAAGTAGTATTCGCGAGTACGAAAGCACGGCCCGGGTGGTTAGCTCAGTGGTAGAGCGCCTCGTTTACACCGAGGATGTCGGGGGTTCGAAACCCTCACCGCCCACCAGTTTCACAAATACATATATGTACATACCTCGCGAGGAGGCGTCATGAAGGCCACACTCAGCGATCAGCGTTCAATTTTAGATATCCAGAACTTTGATTTCACTCATGCAACCTTGACCAATAAGGCTGCCAATCTCCCAGAAATTGCAGCGATCGCATCGCTGACCATTAAGTCACACAATGCTCGCGATCTACGTATCGCAGCTGAGACAGAAAACAATGATGTAAAGCGCGAATTGGCGCGAGCCGAAGGCGATGTCGAACAGATCGTTACTCGTATCAACCGCGATGAAGCTCGCCTTGCATCAGGTACTGGTGCACCAAAAGAGCTCGAACAACTTCAGCATGAACTAGCTTCCCTTGCTGGACGCCGCGCAGAGCTAGAAGAGATCGAACTTGAAATCATGATGCGCATCGATGGCATCAAGGCCCGCATCGCAGAGCTTTCAGAGCAAGAGCGAGTTCTTGGCAATGAGATCACTGAACTTGAGATCAAGAAGGCAAATGCACTTGCTGTCATTAACGCCGATCTCGAAGCAAACGTTGCAGATCGCGCTTCAGTTGCAGCATCGGTTAACCCTGAGTTGCTCGCACTCTACGAAAAGATTCGTGCAGCCAATAACGGCACAGGAGCTGCAGCTCTGGTTGGCAATCAATGCAAGGGTTGCCATCTTGCAATTAACACTATTGAGCTACAACGCATTGCTTCCCTTGCAGAAGATGAAGTCGTTCGCTGCGAAGAATGTCGCTGCATCTTGGTGCGTGGACTCTAGATAATGGCACGCACATTTAAGCTCACTGCAGATGGTGGTTCGCGTGGAAATCCCGGGCCAGCAGGGTACGGCGCAGTTGTCAGTGAAAATGGAAAGATCGTTGCAGAACTCTTTGATGTCATCGGTATTGCAACCAATAACGTAGCTGAATACAGCGGGCTTCTTGCAGGTCTCACACATATTCATTCACTAGATCCAGCTGCAGAAGTTGCAGTCGCGATGGATTCAAAGCTTGTCGTTGAGCAGATGTCAGGGCGTTGGCAGATCAAGCATGCAGATATGCGTGAATTAGCCAAGATGTGCCGCGATGCTCATCCAGCATCTCTTGTCACTTATTCATGGATCCCACGCGATGAGAATTCACATGCGGATCGCCTTGCTAATAAGGCGCTAGATGGCGGACAAGCGAATGAACCTACTGTGGTCGTACAGGAGAATTACCTGACAGATCGTCTTCGCAGTAATGAAGATCCGACGATGATCTACTTCGTTCGTCACGGTGAAACCATTCTTACTCCGCTACGTAAGTTCTCAGGAACTGGTCCTCTTAACCCAGAGTTGACCGAAGAAGGTTTGGCGCAAGCTGCAACTGTCGCCCAAGAGATTGCAAAGATTAAGCCTGATGTATTGATCGCTTCTCCTTTGCAGCGCACCCGACAGACGGCAGAAGCAATTGCTGCAACTACAGGGTTACCTATTGTCTTTGACGAGATTTGGTATGAACTCTCATTTGGTACATGGGATGGACTGACCAACGACGAAGTTCGCGAAAAGTTTCCCACCGAATATCAGGCATGGCTTAACTCATCTTCATATGCACCAGGCGGGGGAGAGTCCTACGATCAAGCACGTATTCGTGTTGAAGCTGCAATGGAGAAATTACTCGCTGAATATCCAGGACAGAAAGTCTGCGTCGTTACACACAATGGTGTAATCAAGAGCGCAGTCAGCGTGGCCTTACACGCACCACACGATGCGGTATTCCACATGGATGCAACACCATGTTCAATTACCTCAATTTCAATGTGGCCATCAGATGGTCTGCGTGCACTGCGCTCATTTTCCGAACGCGGGCATTTCCGCTAAATCCCTGACGCATGTCCTTCGCAACGAGGATCAGATCCAAATGCGAAAGTTCCTTGAGGTAGTACTTCCATCATCTGCGAAGACGAGCCATGGCCCCAAGCTGCTAATTCGCTTACTTCATGGCCTTTAGCCTTCAATTCATTGATAACGGCGGTAGGCACGCGATTTTCTATCTGAAGAACACCTTTGCCAGATTCTTCTGCAGAACTTTCACCTGGAGCATTTAAATGTTGCCAATGAGGAGCTTCGATCGCTTCTTGAACATTGAGTTTGAGATCAATGACATTGGTAATTAGCTGGAAATTTGTCTGCACTTGGATATTTGCACCAGGTGTACCGCCAACGAGATAGAGCGATCCATCTGCGCGGCATGCGGTAAAGGCGTTGAGAGTATGTGCTGGACGCTTACCTGGAGCGATGATGTTGGGCGATTGCGGATCAAGTGAGAATCCTGTTAAACGGTTATTTAAAATAATTCCCGTCTCAGGAATAACCCATGAGCTACCAAAACCATGAAAGACAGATTGAATCCAAGAGACCGCGTTTCCTTCAGAGTCTGCGACTAAGAAATAGGTGGTGTCGCTTCCTTCACTCACCGGAGCAATATCAGTTGCAGCCGTCTCCATTGAAATCTGTGCAAAACGCTTATCAATATTCTCTTTCGACAATATCTTTGCAACATTGACGTCAATGAACTCTGGATCAGCCAAGATTGCATTTCGATCGGCAAAACCGGCCTTCTTTGCTTCAACGCCAACATGGATGCGATCTGCTTCGCTGAGTGTCCCAAAATCAAAACGTTCACTGAGCAAGAGTTCTTCCATCAGAATCATGCCTTGGGTAGGAGGCGGCTGCCCATAGATTGTGATGTCGCGATACTTAATTGAAAGTGGATCTAGAACTCGAGTCGTATGCGCCTTGAGATCTTCTGCGTTAAACCAACCATCAGAACCAGCAACTAATTGCTTTGCTATGCGGCCCTCATAAAATGCTTCTCTACCGCCGTGGGCAATCTCGCGAAGTGAACGTGCTAAATCTTTCTGAACGACTAAGTCACCGATCTTTGTATCGACAGAGATTCCCATATCCTTAAAGAGAGCTGTCTCAGGAGCTAGCGCCAGATGGCCAGCAATTCTCTTTACAAATCCATTATTTGCAGCAAATCCATTCTCAGCGTAATCAATTGCTTGTTCAAGCAATCGAGCCATTGGTAATTTGCCATATCTCTGATGGGCTTCAAACCACGTCGAAACCAATCCCGGAACAGTTCCAGATTTGTATCCATGCAAAGGAATTCCACCCGCATAAGCTTCTGCCGTTGAGACGTGCGAAGCCTCACCACTTCCGTTAAATGCCAGGTTGGTTTTGCTTGCAGCATGGTGAGTAACTAAGAATGCATCTCCACCTAAATGCGATGCACCAGGTTCAACAACACAAATGACAGCACTGAGTGCAATGGCGGCATCAATAAATGAGCCACCTTCTTTGAGAATCGCAATTGCTGCACTAACGGCTAGCGGTTGACTTGCCGCCGCCCCACCTTTACGTGAATAGACAACGCTTCTTCCTGTCTGCATCGCAGAACTCTCGCCTAAATAAGCAAGGATTACAAGAAGGCCCAGGATCGCAGTATTCTTAACCTAGAAGAGTCGCCCGGATCACCGCGTTACCGCAAGGTGCCGAGGAAAGTCCGGACTCCAAAGAGCAAAGTGGTGGGTAACGCCCACCCGGAGCAATCCGCGGGACAGTGCCACAGAAAATTACCGCCAATGAAAATTGGTAAGGGTGAAAAGGTG
>JACCDN010272241.1_pt1 | contig 23855 bp, 25 predicted proteins | sample 7441691 | NCBI WGS metagenome assembly JACCDN01 (sample SAMN15323439, study PRJNA562643) | freshwater metagenome | isolation source: river surface water | place: USA:Blue River Watershed | collected 2017-08-16 | reverse complement strand
TGACCCAATTACACGGTTTATTACACGAATCGGTGTTTTTGTTGTAAATTATTGATTTAAAACGCTTTTCCACGCGCCTGGCTTTCTGTTAATCCGCAGGTCCCTGGTTCGAGTCCAGGTCGGGGAGCCAAAAAACTCTTTAAAAGCAAGCACTTAGGGCTTGCTTTTAATTTAACTTCTTAATAACACAGTTATAACACAATCAATATAGCTGCCACTGGTTGCGCTCTGCTTTTCTCGCTCGTATACTGCCCGTATGCGAGTTCTCTCCTCTCAAACCCTCGTCTTACGCACCGAGCAGCTGCGCTTGGTGATGCGCGATGGCAGTCGGAAATGGCAAGCGCATTACAAGATAGATGGCGTTAAAAAATGGTTCAGAGTCAGCACAAACACCACTGACCTGGACAAAGCAAAGAAGATCGCAGAACGCATCTGGATGAAGGCTACCTTCGATCATGAAGAAGGCAGACCTGTTATCAGCAAGAAGTTCAAACCCATCGCTGAAATCGTTCGGCATCGATTGGAAGATGAAGCCAAAGCAGGCACTGCAAAACCCAGCGCCAAAGACTACATATCAGCCATCAAGCTGTACCTGATCCCGTTCTACGGCAAGTTCAACGTGGACTGCATCACACCAGCACTGGTATCGGAATTTCATCGCTGGCGCCGTGACAAAGTGGGACGCGAACTATCAGGTAGCGCTCAGAACAATCACAACGCTGCTTTCAATCTAGTGCTGGATGAAGCCATAGAACGCGGCTACATGGGTGAGAGACAGCGCCCTGCTACCAAGAACACCGGTGGCGACAGCGATCGACGGGCAGAATTCAGCCAAGAAGAGCTGGAAACTTTAATCGCCTACTTCCCCAAATTCATCGATGATGGTCGCACCGCTGTCACTCGTACTCTGCGAACCCTGCTGTCTGTGTATGTACCTTTCATGGCTGCCACAGGCATGCGCCCAGGCACGGAAGCAGAATTTCTCGAGTGGCGGCATATCGATGTGGAGATGCGTGACGGTCAACCCATCCTGCATTTTCGGCTACAAAAAGGTAAACGCGGGGCTAGAAACTTCGTAGCGCACAACAGCTGCTGGCTGCTGCTAGAAAAACTTCGACAGATGAGCCCTGATCTTGCTCATCTATCGCTTCAGCAATTGTTAAAGAAAAAAATCGACAAACGGGTCTTCCGTATGCCCTCGGGCAACCTGCCTGACAACTTTAATAAACCCTTCCGGCAAATGCTGGAAGAATCTGGTCTCTTGATCTGCCCGGTGACTGGTAAAGAGCGCAGCTTGTACAGCCTTCGTCACTACTACGCCACACAACGACTGTTGGAGAGCATCCCAATCCATGATCTGGCTGAGCAAATGGGTACCTCAGTACTCATGATCACCAAGCACTACAGCCACCTGACGCCGCTGATGAAAGCCAAACAGTTTGCTGGCACCGTGGATGGCAACGGATCCGACCAAGCTGCTCAAATTCGTGCCTTGATGGCCGCTCAAATGCCCAACAACATCATGCAGCTGATCGAGATGAGCACGGGATTGACGCTGCCTATGGTGGTCATCAGCCAGGATGTATCCAAAGACTTCAACGAGCGCTTAAAACAGCGCAAGCTACCGCCAAAATAGCCCGTAACTACCCAACTGGTTGACCGCACCGCCGCCGTGCCTATAATCAGGCCATGAGCGACGCCCTGACCCGCTATTTCAATGCCTATGCTGAGTCCGCCTTGGACCGGATTCATCACGGCCTGACCGCCATTCGTTTTTATAACGAAGCCATTCATCGCTTGGATAACGGGATCGATATTACCGACAGCATCCCTGAAGTCCAACGCGTGGGCCGTGATGTGGCCCGCGAAACTGCCCAAGATGCTCTAGCCGACTACGAGAATCGGGTCAAGCACGCTTGGGATCTACCCAAATCACTTTCAGAGATCGCAACCACTCGAGTTACCTCCCACAAAGAACGGCTAGAGAATCTGCCCCGCTACGAAATAACCCACACCTTCAAGCTTGACGCTGGCAAGGTCACAATAAACGTCACCACTGCCAATCGTAACCACCGCCTTGAGATAGCGGCGGCTGGCAATGCCATGGCATCTCGTGCAGCCTTAATCGAACTCGAGCAATATTTGACCTTGGCAGCGCTGTCCAATTGACCTAGCCAATTCGCTGTCAGCTGGTCACGGTTTTAAGTTCCTCGATTGAATAAAGATCTTCCATGATATCTGCGAATGCGCTTTGCTCTTCACGGATACTTTCATCGATTTGAGACGCCACAAAAGACGAAAAATCCTCAGCTAGTTCGTTAAAATTTTTGGATTGATTACATAAGGCCTCAAAGTCTTCCATCTCAGCGTGTAGCGTACCAAACGCGCTCCAGATACGACTGTTTTCTTCTGCTGGACCAAGTAGGTACTCATAAATTCTTTGGGCTTCAGTTTGCCAAATCTGAATGTTTGAATCATTCAATTCCATAGAAAACAGCGCGGCACCCTTGATTTGAGCATACATACCATTTTCAGAATCAGCCTGGATCGCCAATAAATCTGCGGATATTTCGTCATATATACGTGCAGCTGTGACGATTTCGCATGCCAAGTGCTCTTCAAACGTTTGAGACAGTTCAAGGTCGTTCACGTCAGCAGCACGACAAATGTAATAGATAGTCATAGATTACTCCCTACGAAAATACAACAAAATGGGGAGTTTCCTCCCCGTGCCACTAAACTTCTTTAACTTCCATTTCAATTGCTTCTTGCTGGGCATACTTCAAAGGCTTACTAATTTCTAATTTCAGATGATCCCTCAAGCTCGCAGATATATTTCCTTGCAAAAGCTTCTTCTGAAGATTTTTTAAACCTGCCTCCAGTACTCGTAGACTGGATGGCGCTGTTTTGGTCAGATACTTAAACACCACATCCTCGAAATTCTTACCGAGATCATGGGCGCCTAAGATTTTGAAATGCCCCTTCTTATATGGATCTTCAGCTGCCATAAAAAAGGCAAATTGAGCAGTCTCCGCCGCACCGGTATTGTCAGCATTATGAATTGTCACTTCCTGATCGAAGGTCAGCTCTTGGAAGGTATTTTGGTAGGCGTAGTACTTATAAAACTCCCTGAGCAAGGCCAGTCGAGCAGCGCTTTCTTTGCTACCTTGCTTTTTAGCCATAGCCTCGGATTCAATCTCACGAACCTGACTAACTCCACCACGGCGGGTGATATACGCAGGAAGCTCCTCCGGCGACAAGTCTTCAGCCATGGCTACTTCTAGCACTTTGGCATACCTTGAACAGGTTCGCTTGTCCGATCGAATAACATACTGCACCATGGTCGACATAGCGCTGGCCGCTGACCCAATTTTGATGTCATGATCGGCTTTTATTTTCTTTTGCATCAAGCGAACGATTTCATTGCTATTTTCGCTTTGCTCAATTCTAAGACCAAGACTGTAAATCGATCCCAATAGCTCGTACAGCGCTTGATTGCCACGAACCACAAAATCGGCTTGATATTTCTCGCTGAGCGAAAATAAGTTTTCTCCTTCACTAATAAACTCTGCTACTTGCTGATCACGATTTTTCTTGTCGGATGGCTTGACCGCTCGTCCAGCCTGATTTTCCATTGCCGAGCTCATGAAAGACTGAAGATCAAACTGATCTAAATCTCCCACATCCTCCTCAATAATGACCCGACCATTTGTGGGTACGGAAATGGCGCCATTCTTGTAAACACCATTTTCAACTTTTACCTCTGTCTGTGTACGCATGATTCCTCCTAAATATTCTTCAACGGCACGATCTGCCGTGCAGAAAGACTATCCAGAGATGCGGTAAATTTTCCATCCGCGGCCGCAAAATTAATAAAGAATTTTTCGGGGATACACATGTCAAAATGGGTACAAAATTCAAGCGCATGGATCAGTGAACAAGAAGTTCTCAAAAACATAAATGACCCTCAATTCTTGCGTTGTAGCCAGTTATTTTGGTGGATTGCGTACCTAAGACTCAGCGAAGATTATTGGTGGTGCTGTCACGAGCGTGGCGATACACAAGACCCGCAATTGCAAAATATCTATCAGTGCTTTGGTGATATCTATGCATTTGATCGCTTGGATCAGTGGTGGGCAGTGAATGCCCGGCGTTTGTTTGGACAAATGGAAACTCATTGCAGATCAGGCGATCAAGTGAGTGTGGTGCAATCCGCTGATTTGACTCACCAGCTAGATTTGGGTGGATTAATCGTGCGTATACCGGATGGCTTATCCACCGATTCTGCGCTAGTGCAATTAAAGCTTTTGCTGGATAAGAATTTGGTCCGGAAATCCTTACCCGCTGATTCGCCAAGATTTCAGCTGCTGGACTATCCCACCAAGAGCCGGCGTCGCTTGCTCACCGCCTACCAGACCTGGTGCCTGTCTAAATTGGTACGCCAAAGCCATGACTGTCGCTGGCGTCTGTATGAAATTGGTGTATCGCTGCGGTTATCGCCTAGAAACTTGCCCGATAAGACAGATAGCCAGCAGCGGGCGCGATTCAAGCAATCCTGCACACGCGTGACCACCCAACAGAATCTTGCCGATGCAGCCCTGCTAATTGCCAACGTAGAATTAGGTCGTTTTCCCGGAAAAGCCGCTGTGACTGCCACACCAAGATGGTCAGTTGCTCAGCAGCGTGATCTTGAGTCTGCAAGGCGTGATTGCCTGAGGTTTCGGCCAGATTGGCTGGTTCGTGAGTTTGAGTTTTTGGATCCCCTGCAGCAGCGGCGCCTTGCTGTTGACAGGCAAACCACGGTGGCTGATGGTGTAGCGATTCTTACTGAGTACGCCAACATGGACTTTCCCTTCATGGCATCCCAAAAGGCAGCGCGTGCGGGACGGCACAACGCTAGTCTAGCCGTCAATCCTGCCCGGTGACTCTGCTTCCGTCACGATAAATATGCTGAGAGGAGTCAGCCATGAGATTTTATGAATTCGCCCCGCAAGCCAAACCCGTATTAAAAATCAGTCAGCAGCAACAGGCCAGACAACAACAGCTGCAAGCAAACACACCACCTTCCCCTTTGCCCGGGAACAAACCAGCCACACCTGCCCACGCGCCTGTTAAGGTCTACCCAAAAAGTTGGCAACATGCATGGGTGCAAAAATACTTAGCAGCCAAGATTGCTCGAAGCGCACAGACAATCTACCCAAATGACGAGGATATTGCTAAAGCCTACATGATCTATGCCGATGCTCAACGCAAGGCGGACCGGGATTACGAGGCTGTACACGGCCAGAAAGATCCTGAGGATGGCTGGGGCGACAATCACCGCTGGGTCAAACGTGACCCGTAGTGCTCATATCAGTTCCACCGCCGCTCTCTTCATGTCGTCATGCACATCGATATATTTCTGTGTGACCGAAATATCTCTATGTCCGGCAAGTGACGCCAGCACCCTAACTGATATGCCTTTGGCTGCCAGTGCTGTGATAAAACTACGGCGACCGCTGTGGCTACTGGCACCTGCTATACCTGCACGCCGATACAACCAGAAAAACAGCTGGCATAAACTGTTGGCAGTAAATGGCTTGCCACCGCTGGTGTAAAACACCGGTTCAGTGTCACTGTTGATACAGCGGCAGCGAATATAAGCACGCAGCTCTTCTTGCAGCTTGGCGGGTAGATAAACAGTTCGAGCGTGGCGTCCTTTGGTTTGTTCAGGTAATAAGCGCACTTCTGCGCGGATCGTGCCATCGGGATTGAGGATGTCTTTCACCTTGAGACTGGCAATCTCACCCACACGCATGCCTGACCAATGACTGATTAGGAACATCGCGCGATTGCGTAATGCGAAGTTCTTGGTACTGATGTAGCGCATCACTTGATCAAATTCTGCTTGCGTTAACGTTTTTGCTTGGGCCATTTGTTTGTCCTTTCAGATAAATAAAACACCCGCTTGTAGTGTGTTTTCTTTTTCCAAAATGGACGACCTCTTTTTTTGTTGGTTGCAAATTTCGCAGATCTTCCAAGAATCAATGACTTAGCAACAGCGCATAAGAAAATGCAACTTTTCTTATGCGTTTGCATGCTGTCATTCTGTGGGAGAAATCCCACACTCTGCTTAATCTGCATGCACGCCGATCAAACTCAAGCTGTCAGCAGTTTTGCAACCAATTAGCCGATCGTTATCCACAGCTGCTGTGGATAAGCTAATGCGTCAAATCAGCGCTACAAGCTATTTATTCAACTACTGGGCTTGTGCAGTACTAGACGCCATCAAAAAAGCGCTTGTAGCGCGTTTTAGCGCCCTGTTATGCAAAACCCAGTGCAGCAAGCTGTGGGTTTTGCTCACTGGGTTGGCTTATATTGCGAATTTCATAATTATTTCACTGAGCCCCAGCTCAGCTGTTGAGATCCACATTGGCTGCAATAAACGCTGGTTTTTTAAGCCCTGGATTGGCGCAGGCACGAGCATCAAGCCACCACTGCTCCACTACATCTCGCTCGGGATCGTTGATACTCACATGAACTTCGTTGGTCTTGGTGTGATACACAGCGTAGCCTGCGACTGCTGACTTGTGCTTGGTTACTGGATCGTAGTGCTGCAACCAAGAAAACAGGATATCGGAATCACTATCCATACCAGCTGACAGCATGTCATTCACGGTCTTGATCTGCTGATCCGACCGCGCTTTGACTTCCCAATAGGCATAGGTGAAGAAGTCCACCAGATATTTTTGGAAGGGGTTTCGTAGCTCAATAGAGCCGTTGTAGACTGCGCGGCGAAAAAGCCCTTGTCCAAAGGTGCTGCCAAATCGTTCATTGATAAAGCCGCGTATGGCGATTTCTCGTTCTGCAGGTTTAGCAGTTTGTGCTTGCGTGATGACTACTGGGATTTTTTCTGCTGATCTCGTGATTACTTCTTCTCTCATTATCTTCTCCTTGATAGTTTGTGCAGTTGCTGGTTTCTGGTTGCAGGAATAGTTGCAGTTGCAGAAGAAGAAAAAACAGTTGCTGAGGTGTTGCTGAGTTACCAGTGGCAGATCCCAAAAGGGAAGTTGCTGGTCTCGAGTTGCTGATCATGGCTACTCATGTGCCTCAGCAACACAACTCAACAACTGCAACTCTTTAGCAACAGCAACTGTTTTTCTTCTTCTAGCAACTGCAACTCGCAACTAGAACAAAGCAACTCGTACAAATATTTATGCCTGAGAAAGAAAAACCCACGAAAAATCCGGTGAAAATTAGGCTGATTTCCGCTCTTTTGGACAAATTGACCGAAAAAAATGGTCGTCCTGCCCAAAAATCAGTCATAAAGTAAGTGTGCTCTTAACCCAAATAGGAGGAAAAAATGAGCGCACTAAGCAAGCTGAAATTGGTCGAAGCCCGCAAGCCCACTGCCCTACCCGCGATTGTGGTTCGCAGAAACAAACTCAGCGATAAATTATGGGAGCAGTTGCAGCTGGCACGATCCCAAAAGTCTGGTGCAACGTTCGCACCGGTTCGCAGAAAATCTGTACGCAACACCGAAACCGGCGAGCGAGTGACAATCGACGCACCCAAACGAGTGCGGCCGTGGTGGTTCACTGGCGACAATGGCAAGCTTTGTTTTTCGGTACGCTATGGATCGCGAGTGCTAGATATCGCCAAAGGCAAGAACGCCATTGAAGTGGTCAATCTTGATGATTTGGCTGCCGTAATCGAAACTGTGAAGTCCGCAGTCGAGACAGGCGAGCTGGACGCTCAGATTGAACAGGCCAGTGGAAGCTTGAAAGCGGGTTTCAAGAAATAATTGGTGACAGGCTCAGCCCGAGCGATCTTCTCATTAGATGTAGTAGTTTCGACTTGATCTGACAGTTGGGTCTTGCCAAAGGGTGGGATTACCCGGTTTGATGGAGGTGCGAACCTTTATCAACCAAGCGCAAAAGCGCACCGGAGTAATCCCATGAATAGTCTTGCCCAGAACGTCATCAAACACAAGCTTGGCCTGCTGAACCTGGCTGCCGAACTTGGCAATGTATCCCGCGCCTGCAAAGTGATGGGCGTCTCGCGTGACACCTTCTATCGCTATCAATCTGCACGAGCCGAAGGCGGTGTTGAAGCCCTGCTCGGGGCACCGAGTACTGTGGCAAAGCGGAGCAGCACGACTATCAGCTCTATCTGGCTTTGAATGACATTGAGCACACGAAGACCAAGGCGCAGCATCCCCAGACCAACGGCATCTGCGAGCGCTTCCACAAGACGATCCTGAACGAGTTCTATCAGGTCTCGTTCCGCCGAAAAATCTATCGCTCGACGAGCTGCAGGTTGATCTGGATGATTGGCTAGGGTATTACAACGAACAGCGCACGCATCAGGGGAAGATGTGCTGCGGTCGCACGCCGATGCAAACCTTCATTGACGGAAAGGAGGTGTGGCGGGATAAAATCACCGCACTGAACGGCTGAACTTGAACTGACAGTCACCAACATCAAACCGGTCAACTGTCAGATCAAGTCGAAACTACTACACATTAGACACAATTTTTGCGCTCATCGGTCAGAGCGCACCGAATAAATATTCCCACCATACGCCAATGACACGCCAAGCACATTTGCCTTGAAATCGCCACTCAACGCCTCCATCCTTCCGACGGTACCACCCAATGCCAGAGCGGGTAAGACGATGCCGATATGTGCGACCAAAACGACTCAACGCTCCAGAGTTTGCTCAAATACACCTGCCAACCCAGCATCCCATCCAACAAAAGTCCGCCGATGGTAGCCACCTCCGGTCTTATGAGGGCAAAAGCACACCGCGGTCAAACCCACTTGAAAACAAATCATTCTGAATTCGAAATTAAGAACTCAACTTAAAGATTGCTTGAGTGAATGGCAAAAATCATAGAGTATCCTTTTTGGGGTAGCTTGTCGTATTCAACTATTACTCTTTTTTTTACCTTGCCAAAGAACAGCCCATAAACGTTCCTAAACCCACAAACCGGCCAAGGCGAAGGTTTATAAATTTTGTAAGAAAACAATCTGTAGCCCAATGATCTAAGGTAATCTATCGAAGCCGTCTCATTAAACTCACTGACAAATTCACTTTCGTGCTGCTCAAAGCAGATAATAGGATGATCCTTAGATATTACTTTAGCTGCGCCAAGTAAAACATCAAGTTCCATGCCTTCAACGTCAATTTTAATAGCATCAATTTTACCTAATAATGTAGAAAGATCATCGAGTGTAGTGACTTGAATATCAACGACAGAATTCGAAAAAACGTCCATCGCCGCACTACTTCCGCCCATATTGCTCCAAGTCTCTTTCAGCTTAAGAGTTGCTTTCTCGCGCCCCAATGCCAAATTAAATGACACTATATTCTTAATTCGCTTTGTATTCGAATTAAGAATTTCATATGCTCTTGGATTGGGCTCAAATGAAAAAACCTTCCCAAATTTTCTGGAAAACTGAATGGAGTGGTTTCCAATATTAGCGCCAGCATCGACAATTGTCATTTCGTGCGTATTCAAATGAATTTTACTCAAAACTAAGAAAAAGTCCTCAATCAAATCATCTTCGTAAACTCCATTCAAGAAAATATTTATCCCAATCCAGTCATTGCCAAAAACAGCAATTGGGAAACCTCGCTTATCTATTAGCTCATTAGATTTACTAACAAGATAGCGTGAAACCACAGAATTCATAAAATTAATTAATGGCTTGCCACGGACGATCCGTTCGATCAAAAGTAAGCTCATAAGTCTTCCCTAAAATTCTTAGTGCCTGTTTGAAAATCTACTGCGCGACCTGATTTCACCCCTGCGATGCTCGACGTACCTCACGTACGACTCCACTTCTCGGGCCGAACCCAGGCCGTTCGCGACAATTTTCAAACAGACACTTAGCTCAAGCATGCTATGGATTGTTAATTCGATTGAAGTCAAATATTCCGAACCTAGGATTCATCTGCACCTCGTTCACATGGTTCGTAACAGTTTTCACTTAATCTCCTGGAACGACCAAAAAGGCATCAACGGCGATTTGAATCGGATTTATCTATCCCCGAGGGAAGAACAGGCACGAGCAAAGCTGAAGCGGTTTGGGCAAGCCTTTAATGCCTTATAGCCACAGACTGCAAACTTGTAGATCATGATCTGGCCGAATTTTCTGGCCTTGCACGACAATACCCATCTAAAATTCAAATAGCGGCCACATGCCCAATGCAATCGAATCCTTGAACAACGTCATTCACGCAGCAGCGGCACGCTACAAGGAATGCCCCAGCGGCAGCTCAGCACACAAAGTGAAATACCTATTCTTTAGGCGCTCGGCGAAAATAGGTGATGTAAATACAGGACTGGTAGCTGGCTTTGAATTGATTTATGATCGAATTTGGGATCAGCAATTCGACCGCCAATAACTGCCTCGTAAACACTTACAAAGAACAATTTACGGGTCTTTAATTAAATGATCACCTTGTGTCACCTCACATCAGTAACTATATCAAAGACTAATAACAAGGCATCTCTAAAAATCATTGCGCCCAAGTTCTAGATGGCAACCTATCCTATAAATAAATTATAACTATAATCTCCGAAACAACGTCAAAAGTAAAAATTTAAATAATACAAGCTGCCTTGAGATGCGAGTCGGTTGGATTGCCAACCTATAAAACCACTCAATGTTACAGCGACAAGCCCATGCTGGTGCGCGAAGCACATTTCCGACATACACATCGTATGTGCCACCGACTCCCATGTAAAAAGCATTTGGGTATGAAGCGCGACATTTTTGAATAAATAATTCCTGCTTGGGTGAACCCATAGCCACTGTGACTATTTTCGCCTTACTTGAACGAATATTGGTAATCAGTTCATCCTCTTCATTTGCAGAAAAGTAACCATCTTTTACACCGACTATGCTGACATTAAAGTCCGAAGACAACTTACTACGAACCTTACTCAATACATTTGGTTTTGAACCTATGAGAAATACAGGCTGACCAAATTTTCCAGCCTCTCTCATCAAGACCTCCCATAATTCACATCCAGGAATTCGTACTACCTCACGAGCCCCTTTCCTGCGCAATGCCCAGACCACTCCAATCCCATCAGCAAAGCACAAGGTAGCAGACAGGATTAGATTCATAATTAATTTGTCTGCTCGAGCTTTCATTACCTTCTCAGGGTTTATCGCAATCGCAAACCCAGGAATGACAGAATTATCAAAAGATGAAAACACCAACTCGACTGCACTCTCCATGCTAGGTAAGCTAACTATCGGAATACCATTGATTTCGCAGGGCTTCATCAGTTTATTTGGATAGCCGGACTCGGGAGGAATTAGCAACAACCTGTTCAAGCTTTACTTTCATATGCTGACTTACCGATACCGATTCATATTGTCTCGCTGATTCAGCTGCATTACTCCTGTAGATATTCATCTCGCCGATATCGAGCTGCATCATCTCTTTAAGACACTCAGCCAACTGCGCACTATCGCCGGGCGAAAACAATTTGCCGTTGTAGCCGGGTTTGATATAACCAGGCAGCCCCCCAATGTCGCTGCCCACAACCGGCACCCCGCAAGCCAACGCCTCCACACCTACCAAGCCAAGACTTTCCGGCAGTCGTGTTGGAAACACAAAGACATCCATTTGATGGTAGTGGCTAGGCAATTCTTGATGATCGACCGGCCCAATATAACGAACATGCTCACCCAGATTCAGGTTGGCTAGCATCGCCCGCAATTGCTTCACCTGCGCACCACCGCCTACCATCAGTACTTGAAAATTACGGATACCCGTCTTGTGTAGGAGATCAACAGCCCGCAACAAAATATCCCATCCCTTGCCTTCCTCAATTCTCGAAACATAGCCGATCGTAAACAAGGATAACCGGGAAATTGATGCCTTTGTTTTGAATATTTCCCTATTCACCCCACCGGAGGGCGATACAAAAATACTGCTCGCAGGAACCGAAAATTTCTTCGAAACGACTTCTGAAAAATATGCAGAAGGCACTACCAGCAAATCAGTCTTTCTAATAATTGGCGATACCAGTTTCTGAATCAACCTACCCAATCGGGATATCGTAAATATATCGCCACCATGCGCATTGATCACCAATGGTCTGCCGAGATGCCTCTTCGTAAAAAGAAACGGAAATAACGAGTGTCCGATGTAATGCACATAAACCACATCATATTCGTCTTTATTTAACGCCTTGACAGTGCCAAAAATAAACCTAGCGTATTTACACAGCTTCTGGAAAAAATTAACTCCACGTCCTTCAATAACGACCGGGGTTATTAAAAAACCACAAGTCGTCATCTGCTCTACAAAATTCTTTACGAAAATTCCGTAAGTCGGAAAACTTTTTGAGGGATACATATTGGAAATCAAAAGGATCTTCATCTAATTTCCTCTAACATATCTTCCTGAACCCGATTTCGAAACTTAAGAACTCTGGCCGGGTTCCCACCTACTACTGCGAAATCTGGAACAGATTGCGTCACTATAGCTCCTGCACCAATAATCACATGGTTCCCAATCGATACATTCGGCAAGATAACCACATTGGCCCCAATCCAAACATCATCCCCTATAACTACAGGAAAAAAAAAATTTCCTTGTAGACGCATTGGCACAGAACAATCCGAAAATTCGTGACCTCTTGTATAGATTTTTACATCAGGTCCCATCATGACATTATTGCCGATGACGCAACCAGATTGCACTATGCAGCGATCTCCAAGACTAGAATAGTCTCCCAATTCAATATCTAAAGAGAAATCACAGCCATACTCGATATTCACGTTACGACCGCATTTAGTTAAAAAACTTTCTGCAAAAAATCTTCTTATCCAGGGAAAAAATAGTGCATATGGCCGAAAACTGTTTGGAGTGAATCTGAAAAACAATCGGTAAATCAGATATGAGATTTTCCGGATCATCTGCACACCTCAAACGTGCTGTATATGATGCCTAGATTCGACCATAGGCAAGATGTTCAATAGGGCAACAAACATTCCATTCATTGACGAGAACAAAACATGCCCAGCGCTTCCAGCCAACCCCATTAGAAGCATATTAACAAACAGCACAGCCAACGCTACAGGTGACTCTCCCTTTTTAACCCAAGCATTAAACAAGTAATAAATCCATACAGAAATTGCCAAAAACAATCCAACTACACCATTCATCATTAGTACATCAACATAATCGATTTCTACGATTTTTGCGACGCCTAAAAACTTGCCGATCGCCATCTGCGCACCATCCCACCCTCTACCAAAAAACCAATCAGAAAAACCGTAGGTCTCGCTCCATGCATCTATGGCAGCAGAAAGAAAATCAGAACGACCAGTTGTAACAGCAACCAAAATATCGGAGCGCTCATACAAATATGTCACCCTACGAACGATTGCTGAATCACTGAATATCAACAAAGAAACTACAGCTATACCAAGCATGCCTCCAAAAACAAGCGGGGCTAATGGACGGGCACGTATTCGAAAACCACTGACCACCCGTGACATACATAGCGGTATTCCGATCATCAAGATAAGTAATCCTAGAATGGCCGATTTAGTTAACAGCATAACGGCCAAGAACATAAAAATAAAGGATAAAAGGTGATACTTAAGCAAATGCCGAGTTGACCAATATTTCATCAAAATCATGCTGACAACAAGCAAAAAAGTAGATGACAAGTCATTGCCTGCCACAAAGAAGCCTTTTCCTCCACCACTCCCAAATTCATCTTCCTTTATATAGGATTCAAGAGTGCCATACCCAATCCCAAAAATTCCAAGAATGATATTCGTCGAGATAACCACAAACGAAATCCACAGCATCCAATGGATAATTTTTTTTAGAAGCTTTAATTCGTTCGCATCATTTCTTATCACCCGCAAATAACCAAAAAGAAAAACAAAATATATAAAGTTTGTAAACAGAGAAAAATTAAAACGGAAGTCCAGGCCAATCGAAGAAAGACTAGTCACCGAAAAGCTATGCACTGCAATCAAGACGAAAGTAGCGCTCAACATACCAACAATCAGCATGAAGCCCGCGCGCCAGAAACACGAAAGCCACAGGAACATCAATATAAATATACCGGATCGATAAAGCTGCGAAGGACTTAACGGAAAATTCGCATACATCGTCAGCCAGCCCGTTATACAGTCAATCAATAATGATGGAACCATCCACATAACAACAATACGGCCTGTTACTGTAGGATTCACTAACCATGATTTCGTTTCTATCGAAGTATCAGGGGCCAACGCATAACCTCTTCATCAGAGCAAATGATGTGAGCGAGCCAAAGACTAATTTGTCCGAAAAATTAAAGCGAAACACCGTGCCCTTAGCGGCGAAGAGAATCAGTGCCACGGTGAGCCACGCATGCATTTTTTACGCTCCACGCATCAGAATTCGTACAATTTTCCAAATTATGTGACTTTGATTCCATTCTTAATACTTCAGGTGGAATTCCCCACACTAATGCAATTGGGGGGTACGGATTTCGCGAGAACAGCACCAGCATCGACAATGACCTCATCTCCTGTAGCTACACCCGGCATCACAACACTTTTAATCTCGATAAAACAGCACTCACCGACAAATGCGTCGCCATGCAATCTGCGACAAAAGTCATGCAAAAGTGTGATGACGCCCTCAGCTATAAAGCTATCGGTTCCGATACACATTCCCTTGGAGTTAGTTCTGTCCAAGAGGGCGATAAGCGAAAGCGGTATGCATTCATTCATATCCATCCCCGAGCAACGCAGACAAACAATGGGCAGTGTTATAATCTAACCTGACAACCTGCTCATCCTCACACCACCTTCCCGACTCGCTGGCTATTCGGTTAACCTGCTTTAAGTAGCCGTTCAAACGTTAGTATCGATGCAACACATACCGCCCCAAATAAGATCATTTTTACGCCCAAAGCCTGCATGCGATGCAATCCACACGCTATCAGGACCAAAGAAAAACACATGGCGGACGCCCAAAGATAGCGGGCAGCCATCCTCCCCAAGTGGGGCCGTGTGAAAATCCAGATAAGCACGGTATCAACCATAGCGCGTACCATCCATGCCCATGCCGCACCTGCGACGCCATAACGCATGGTCAGGGTGTAACTGGCGAGCAAAAATAGGGGTAGTTCGATGAGATACAGCTTGCCCAACACATCGGGTCGCCCTGCCGCATTCAAGACAGAAACCATGACGACGCCTATGCCGTTGATCAGCACACCAGCTGCTATCAATTGCAACACAGGTGCGCTCTGATCAGCCATGTCATCACCCAGCCACATGGTCAGTAACTCAATGGGAAATATCACAGCTGCCATCACCAATGGCAAAAGGCCAATCACTGTGTAGCGCAATGCGTAATATAGGGTTTGAGAAGTCGCCTCTCCATCCCTTGCGGCGAGCGCTTTTGCAAAAATTGGGAATAACGCGGCGTTAATGGCAACAGGCAAAAAAAGCAGCTTTATCACGACATCTTGTGGGGTCGCGTAATACGCTACACCCGCCGCGCCCACAATAGAAGCAACGAGGAATCTGTCGGCATAGTACATGAACGGCCCTAGGATACCGCTTAAGGTAATCCATGAACCGAAAGAGAACAGGGGGAGCACAAGACGATGCTCGAATCGTGGTACGCCGGTGCCGGACATCGTACTGGAGACTACTACCCAACTTACAATTGCAGCCACCACGCGTCCGCACAGGATGATCAGAGTCATGTCATAAAGTGTGGTGTATCCCGCCCATGAGCAAATAGCAGGAGACAGAAACATCCACACACCAAGGCTCAAGCGAATGATATTGGCACTTCGGAATTGCTCGTAAGCTTCCATTGCACCGCGCAAACCAGATGAGACGACTACCAATGGAACAAAGGCTGCCACCAACAGTACCACGCTAAAGATTTCATCGATTACTTCAGGAGACGCCTTGATGTAAGTATCCCCAAGACCATGAATTAAACCCACGAGGATGCCGCCACCCAGAAGACCGGAGAACAGCATGAGAAAAAGGGATGTCCAAAAAATTCGGCGTTGACTATCTAGATCCTGTTGAACCCTACCCTCCGCCAGCTTTTTGGTTAATGCCTTCGCAATACCGAAATCAAAAAGGCTGAAATATCCGACGAGAGCCCAAATTAGGCTCAATACACCAAATCTCTCTATTCCAATCTGTTGAAGCAGAAACGGAATCGTTACCAAGCCGACGAAAAGCGGCAACACCAATGCCATCAGATTCCAGCTGGAATACCTCAGAAGTTTGGACGATTCAGACATAACTTGAGGTGCTCAATTCCACATGCCGCGCGTATCGATGACGACCTTATTTTTCAACGCACCAATGCCAATGCTCCTGAATATCTCATGGTTGACTAGTAGAAGAATGATATCTGCCGCTGCGACCGCCTCCTCAGCATTAGCGAATACCACGTTAACGCCCTGCAATTCCGCAGGAAGTTTTTGTACATGAGGCTCTGCAACATACAAAGTGCCCAAATTTAGATCGCGCAAGTGACGTACAATTTCTACTGATGGGCTTTCACGCAAATCGTCAATATCTGCTTTGAAGGTTAATCCCAGACAGGCGATGTTTGGGTTCTTCTGTTTCGATATAGCCGCTTTGACTTTTTCGATCACATATTTTGGCTTATGGTCGTTCACCTCGCGTGCGGTTCGGATCAGACGCGCATTATTAGGAGATTTACCTACGATGAACCAGGGATCGATAGCGATGCAGTGTCCACCTACGCCAGGGCCTGGTTGCAAAATATTCACGCGAGGGTGATGGTTGGCAAGGCGTATCAACTCCCATACGTTGATATCCAGCTCATCGCAGATCAACGAAAGTTCGTTGGCGAACGCAATGTTTACATCGCGAAAGCTGTTTTCGGTCAGCTTGCACATTTCAGCCGTGCGCGCATTGGTATTGATGCAGTCACCTTTGATGAAGGTCTTGTAAAATGAAGCAGCTCTTTCTGCGCAGTGGGGCGTCATTCCGCCGATGACGCGGTCGTTCTCCATCAACTCGTGGATAGTCTCACTAGGAAGTACCCGTTCTGGGCAGTAAGCCAGATTGATATCGGCTGCCTCGCCATCTTGATGTGGAAAGGTGAGATCAGGTCTTACTTCGGCTAACCATTGCGCAACTTGGTCAGTGCTTCCAACAGGTGAGGTCGATTCAAGGATGACCAAGTTGCCTTTTTCCAAGACAGGTGCGATAGCACGTGCGGCGGATTTGATATAGCTAAGGTCAGGCTCATGATCTCCCTTGAAGGGAGTAGGCACGGCAATCAGGAAGACATCGGCGGGTTCGACCCGGCTGGTAGCGTGAAGTTTTCCAGTGCGTACAGCCTCGCGGACTAGCGTCTGAAGGCCCGGTTCTATAATGTGGGTTTTGCCTTGGTTGATGGTATCCACCACGTGTTGGTTGATATCCACGCCAATTACTTTAAAGCCTTTATTAGCCAAGACCGCCGCTGTAGGAAGACCAATGTAGCCAAGCCCAATTATTGAAACAATATTCAATTTGCCGCTCACTTTGCGCTTTCAAGAAAAAAATCTGCAATTCTGGTCGCCGCTTTTCCGTCACCATAGGGATTGTGTGCATGACTCATTCGCTTATATTCACTATCGTTATCGAGCAAATTAGCTACTTCCATGACAATTTTTTGCTTGTCTGTACCAACCAGTTTTACCGTCCCTGCGCTTACCGCTTCTGGGCGTTCAGTTGTTCCACGCATCACAAGGACAGGCTTGCCTAGTGAGGGAGCCTCTTCCTGAATACCGCCGGAGTCCGTTAGCAATAGATAAGCCTGATCCATCAGATATACGAAGGGAAGGTAGTCTTGCGGTTCTATCAGGTGAATGTTGGGATTAGAGTTCAATAATTTTTTCACAGGCTCTTGAACGTTTGGGTTTAAGTGCACCGGGTAAACAACCTGCACGTCATCGCGTTTGCTGATTTCCACCAATGCTGCACAAATATTTAGAAAGCCATCGCCAAAGTTTTCACGTCGGTGACCTGTGACCAGCATCAATTTTTTTGATTTATCCAAGAATTTAAAACGCGCTTCCATATTTTCAACCAATGCTGAATCTGTCCGCAATTTCTTTACCACTTCTAGTAAAGCATCTATTACAGTATTTCCAGTAACTAGAATATCGCTTTGATCTACTCCTTCTCGGAGCAAATTTTCTTTGGCAGTTTTCGTCGGTGAAAAGTGTACGGCTGAGATTGATCCAGCGATGCGACGATTCATCTCTTCAGGCCAGGGTGAGTAAATGTTTCCAGTACGAAGGCCGGCTTCGACATGGCCAACTTTGATTTTTTCGTAGAAGGCAGCAAGGCTGGTAGCTACCGTAGTTGTGGTGTCGCCATGAACTAAAACATAGTCCGGTCGCCACTCACTGAATACTGACCGCATACCTATTAATACTCCGCTAGTAATATCAGTGAGGTCCTGAGCAGGCTTCATGAGGTTTAGATCGAAATCAGGTTTAATCGTAAAAAGGTCTAGCACCTGATCGAGCATTTGTCTGTGTTGTGCGGTAACGCAGACTTTTGCCTCAATGCCTTTAGCCTTAGCAAGGGCATGAACAACGGGTGCCATTTTTATCGCTTCAGGCCGCGTCCCAAATACAGTGAGTACCTTCAATGAAATGCTCATATTTTTGTAATTTCTGGATGTTTCGCGGGTCTTCGCTCATTTCGGCTTTCAACGTCACGATATCCACTTTTAGGTCCTCGCATTCTTTCATCTTGCGTCTCAGGAACCGGCTCATCAGCAGCATCTCTTTCGGTATGTCCTTTGGTATTAGCAGATAGAAGCAATGAAATATAATCGCGCTTCCCTTCAGGTTCGCAAACCCGACAAGGATCCTTTTGATTAATATTTTTAATCATTTATAGCGCCAGCAATTTCTTTAATTCTGCAAAACGCCACGCAGAATCCGCATCATTTTTCGCCTTTGATAAAGCTTCTTTAATAAAGGCAAGCAGAACAGAAAACATCAATGCGCTTATTACCGAGAGAATCACAATCAAAGCCCGTTTAGGTTTCGATTTCCGCTCCGCTGGAACAGCTTTCTCGATTACCTGTATCAGTGTGGCTTCCTTGGCTTCATCAATTTTCGCTATCTCAAACTGCTTTGCTAATAGCTCAAATATCGTTTCGTAGTACTTGACATCTCGCGTAGCCTGAACGAATGCAATGCCGCTGGAAGGAATTCGCGATGAAGGCATCAGATAATCACCCTGCTCGGTCGGATGATCCCTTTGCAGACGATCGAGCTGGGATTTCAACGCTGCAAGCTCTTGTTGCGCTACTTTCAAGTCAGGGTTTTGTGCAGTGGCGAAGGTTTTTAGAGCATTAATCTCTACCTCTTTTGCCGCAATTGCACCTCGCAATTCTGCTATCGCAGTAAAAATTGCCGTTATTTGACCTGCTGGAAAAACCATTTTTGATTTTTCTTGAGTTGAACGAAGTGCTACCTCGGCGTTTTTTAAATTTTCTTTCGCTTGCTCAAGCTGTTTTTCAAAAAACAACCTGCGCTTCGAAGCTTCGGTAAGTGAGAGACCGTCAGCCAATTTCTGTAGCTCTTCTACATAGGCAGACGCCATGTTTGCGGCAAGCTGCGGATTGGGGTCATCCACCTCAATCGTTATCAATCCACTTTTTTTGTCACTTTTTATATTGCTAACATTGGTGAGTGTTTTTCGCGCATCTTGCTTGTACTTTTCCTCATACAATTCCATAAGCTTGAATCGATCAATTAACGCATCTTGTATCGGGCGACTCTCAAGCATGGCCGCATAAAGATCTCCAGAGGATTTCACTCCCCCAACGCCAAGACCGGCAAGACTTGCCATGTCGCCTAGCATCGCTAATGCATTCGAGCTCTGCTGCTGGGGCGGCATGATGACCACCTTGCTAGTAAAAATTGGCGTCATTAGTAAAACCACCATGACTGCTATCAGACCGGATATCGCAGGTAGCCTGATGATGAGTCGTTTATTTCGAGCCAATACGAGTAACAGATCGAGCAAGTTAATCTCGTCCTCTGCATCTCTACCCTCCTCTTTTTGTGGTGTTTTTTCCTCGGTCATGGCGGTCATGGTTATTAATTTCTCAACACCTTCAGGGCAGCCACACCAATGCCAAACTGATAGAGAATTTGTGTCCAGTCACGGAAATGTTTTGTTAGAGTTGATTTGTCTTGTTTTTCTGGGACGACGATCGCATCCCCTGGCATTAATTTTCTATTTGATCCGAGCTTTAACCAGGAATTATTTTCAGGGGCAACGGTGCCATCGGCCCGAAGCACATAGGTTCTAGAATCATCAGCATCGCGAGTGACGCCGCCAGCAAGGGCTAGATACTCTTCGTAGGTCTTATTTGGCCTGTAAATAAAGCTGTTTTCATTAAAAACAGACCCCATGACATAAACCACAGACGGTCTGGGCAGGACAGTGAGCTTATCGCCGTCTTCCAAAACAATATCTGGTAAATTTGCTATGGTGGCATCGAGAGGAAGCTCAAGCGGAATGCGTCCAGTTGGCTTGAGCGCTCGCATTCTTTGGATAGCGACCCGTCTAGCTTCAATGTTGGCTTTTTCAGCGGCAACTAACGTAGCATCGGCTGCAGACTGCAGCCGTGAGGCAGCCCCGCCTTCCAGATCTCTTTCCATCCGATCTAGCCACGACTGGAGTTGCTTAGTTTGGGTAACTCGGTTGGATTCGCGAGTGAATTCAGCCGCATATAGATAGGCGTCGCCAGTAATGCCGCCTACGCGCTTTACCAGCTGCTGTAGGGTTTCACCTGGCAGTGCTTTGTAAATACCTGCACTTTTGAATTCGCCAGCCAGAGTGACGAACTTCGTTTGCTGAGACACGGGGACAGGCAGGTCGCTTTTACTAAAAATGACGACTGTATCGCCCGGCATGAGTGAAAGATTACTTTCATCATTTTTTTCAAGCAGCAACTGGCCAAGATTGAATGGTATGAGCGTCTGCTGTAACGTATTTGCATCGAGTCTTTCGATGACGGCATATTCCCAATTGACCTCTTCAAGCATGCGTTTGATGTCCACCTTTTCCAGGCCTTTGATATCGGGACCATCATCTAATATTGACTGACTATTAATTCTTGTTGAATTAGAACCAGCTTTTTTCAACTCCAAATCAGAGGTTAGTGTTTGAGAGTTTTGCTTCACCCAATAATCAGGGGAAATAAGTGCTTCTTTATTGGGTATGAGATCACTTAGCCGCATTCCTTCGCGCCATGGTCGGCGCGATGTTTTATGCACATTTCCCCTGAGTGTGACTGTACGCTCAAACATTGGTGAGATCGGCCAGACATGGATCAAGTCGCCATTCGCGACAGGCATTGTGGGGTCGGTACGATTCCAATCAAATTCCTCGACCGTCCTATTTTTTCGGTTGGCGATTCGCTCGACAGTCACTTTGTCTGCACTGCCGACCGACGATACACCCCCGGCCAACTCAAGTATCTGTCGCAAGTGAGTTGAGCCCTTAAGCTCAAAAATAGCTGGCTTGTTGACACTGCCCGAGACAGCGGCTTGGGGACCCACCGGTGGAATAAAGATAACGTCGCCCGGTAGCAGCCGCATATCCGCCGTGATGTCACCTTTGCTAATGAGGTTGTAGAGATCGATATCGGCGACTACCGCCCCCACCCTTTTGAGCTGAATGCTCCGCATGGAACCCACTAATGATGGGCCACCTGCGGCAAACAAGGCGCTTATAACCGTACTCATGGAACTTACGGTGTAGGTACCGGGTCGATTTGCATGCCCTACCAAATAAATCTGAATGGACCGGAGCTGGCCTAAGCTTGTCGTTAGATCGAAATTCTTGAATATCCGGCCGATGAAGGTTTTTAGGTAGCCGTTGAGCTGGTGATATTTGAGGCCGCTTAAATTGATATTGCCAACCTTAGGCACGAAAATCTCACCATTCCGGTCGACTGTTGCGCGATAGTCAATATCAATCTGGCCCCATGCGCGGATGATGATTTCGTCGCCTGGACCGATCTGATAGTCTGCGGTCACGGGAATACGGTCTATCGGTGCAAAGGTAGACGGCGCCTCTGAGAAAAGCTCACGACCAAAAATTGGCAGCAGTTTTCCAGAGGAAGACTGTATTAATCGCTGAAACTCCGTCGGTACATCTTCTGGAACCGAAGGCGTTGCCACCCCAGATTTCGGCAGATCGCGCAATTCATCGTCTGCTAGATCTGCCTGGTATTTGACACCGTCATTTTGTCGATTTGGCGCCGCGGTTGATCGTTGAGGCCCCAAATTTTTTGGATTATTGGTTTCTGTAGCAAAAGACTTACCGGTACTCGTTTGATTTTTTTCGGAATTCGGAGCTAAAGCTCGTGATTGGGCCCTACTATGATCGCTACTGAACATGCCCAATATCACAAGAATTGCGACAAAACATACGTAGAAAAGCTTTTTTTCCGCCTGCAGATACATATACCGCTCTTCCGCTTCTGCTATCAACGTTTCTTTTATCTTTAAACTCATAGATTAATTTTTTACAATTTCTTGCAAGGCTATATCGGGGCTTTCGAATTACTAATTACAACTGATGCATCGCCCACAAAAGATGCCAATGTTCTATAACAAAAAATATACGTTGCAATTTCTAATAAAAAAACAGCCAAACCCGCTTGTAACGATCCGCCAGCAATCACAGCAGTGATGACAAATACCCCGACGATGCTGGTGATGGTTGTCGTCGTCATTAAGTGGGCGTGCCATGGCGCCAGATTGCGAGGCTGGACAAAATGAGTTGAAATAATCCGGTAAAGCAAAGAGTGCAGATGTTGCCGGTCAGGCTGTCCAACTGGTTGTCGATGACGGATCCGGCGGACCATAGAAAATACTGTTTCAATCACGGGATATCCACAAACCGCCAACATTTGAAAGGCGCTTACCGTAGGCTTCATCATGAGCACCGTCGCACAAACTGCGACGAGAAGGCCAATAAAATAGGCGCCGCCATCACCCATAAAAATCAGGCCACGGGGAAAGTTCAGCAGCCAGAAACCGGTTATGCCCACAATACCTGCGATAGTGACATCCGCAATGAATACGTCATTGTTTTGATGGGCAATGACCACCAGACCAATCAGCATTATTAGACAGAGACTAGCCGCTAAGCCATTGATACCGTCCGTGATATTGATGGCGTGCGTAAACCCCGTTAGTGCAAATGCCGTAAATCCGATGGCCACCCAAGGACTATTTAAAAGGCTATCTAGCATTGGCACGTCAGTCTGAGAAATCACGATACCCAAATCCATACCTACCCAAATGACGCTTGCAGCTGTAACCACTAAACGGATTAATGGGGTTACTTTTTGCGTGCAATCCTCAATCAAACCAATTAAAAAGACAGGCAGCAGATACAAGAAAAGAAGGTATGATTTTTCTGAAGAACTAACGATTTGATTGACTTCATCCCCCGTCTGACTTAACAAATAAGTGAGGGTACCTAATACAATCGCCAACCCACCCAACCGAGTAACTGGGGTAGCGTGTAACTTTTGTATACCCGATTCCGGTCGATCTAATGAAACTGGCAGGATGCGTCCAAAGATCCATCGTATTGTCAATGAAGCTAACAGACTCACGGATAGCCCTTGCATAAAACGCTCGCTGTCGACAGTAGATGCGATTGAAGACACTGTACTTATTGGCATTTGATAACCCCTAACCGTCGTTTTGTAGGGGTCTATTTACCCAGCGGCCGATAGGCGAGATCGATCTGTCGGTAGGCAGGGATGTTGCTTGCTTGCTTGCTTGCTTGCTT
>JACCDN010387045.1_pt1 | contig 23879 bp, 25 predicted proteins | sample 7441691 | NCBI WGS metagenome assembly JACCDN01 (sample SAMN15323439, study PRJNA562643) | freshwater metagenome | isolation source: river surface water | place: USA:Blue River Watershed | collected 2017-08-16 | reverse complement strand
GGGGCGCATGGACACCGATCTGATACTTGTCATCGGGCTTTTCATCTGTGCGCTGGCCATCCCTGCCTTGCTTTCAGAGGGCGTTTGGAATTTAGAAGAGTTTGATCATTGGTTAGATAATCCAGAAATCGGACCAGTTGTTTTTCAATTTGGAACCCGCCCAATTGTAACAGAAGAATATCCAGTTCCTCTAAGCTGGAAGAAAAAGCTTCTTACCTTGAAAAAAGGCGACATTTATTTAAATCGCTTCAGCCCAACAGGATTCTACTCCTCCGCAATTGAAAATGACTTTATTCGTGAATTGAAAGGTCGCGAAATCAGACAAGTTGAGTATCGCACAAAAGCAATTGATAGCTTTACTTGCGAAATTCCATTTGGTCAAAGAGGTCGCGTTGTTTACATTAGACCAGAAGATAAATCAAAAGTTGATGGATGGATTCAAGAAGGTCACTCTGAAGGAATGAAAACTCCCGATGAAACCTTGATGTTTGTTGACAAGTCGAAAGCGACTCAAATTGTTACCGACCAAATTAACTGCATGGGTTGCTTAAGCCAATGCCGCTTCAGTAATTGGTCTGACAAGAAAGACATGAATTACACAACTGATCGTAAAGCAGATCCTCGCAGCTTCTGCATTCAAAAAACTTTACAAGATGTTCGTCAAGGCATCGATATCGAAAATCAACTAATGTTTTCTGGGCATAGCGGATATCGCTTTGCTACTGATTCATTTTATGACAATGGAAATATTCCAACGATTCAGCAATTGGTGGATCGTATCATGGCTGGCAAGTAATTAAAATTTCAAATGACTAAATTTATTTTCATCACTGGCGGCGTAGTTTCTTCTTTGGGAAAAGGACTTGCCTCCGCTTCTCTTGCCGCCTTACTTCAAGCGCGAGGATATAGCGTAAAACTTCGCAAACTTGACCCTTATTTAAACGTTGATCCCGGCACAATGAGCCCAACTCAACATGGCGAAGTTTTTGTTACTGAAGATGGCGCAGAAACTGATTTAGATCTTGGTCACTACGAAAGATTCACGGGGGTTGATGCAAAAAAATCTGACAATGTAACCGCTGGGCAAATCTATTCAAACCTACTATCTAAAGAACGTAAAGGCGATTATCTTGGCGGAACTGTACAAGTAATTCCGCACGTCACCAATCTCATAAAAGAATTTATTTTAAATGATATTAAAGGCGTCGATTTTTTGCTTTGTGAAATTGGCGGCACCGTTGGAGATATTGAAGCTTTGCCATTTTTTGAAGCCATTCGTCAGCTTGGATACGAATACGGACAGGCTCGTTGCGCTTTTTTACACCTAACCTTGCTACCTTACATTGAAAGCGCCAACGAATTAAAAACCAAACCAACACAACATTCTGTAAAAGAATTACGTTCAATTGGAATTCAGCCAAGTGTTTTGTTGTGCCGAGCCGAAAGACCAACCACCAAAGCCCATTTAGAAAAAATCGCTCAAATGTGTTCCGTTCCGGTTTCATCAGTTATTGCAGCACCAAATGCTTCAAGCATTTATGAGGTTCCGATGATTTATCATAAAAACGGATTAGATACCGAAATTCTAAAATTCTTCAAACTTGATCACAAAAAGAAGCCGAACTTAAGCAAGTGGATTGCAATTAAAGACGCGATAGAAAATCCAAAATCTGAAGTAAGTATCGCCATTGTCGGCAAATATACTGACTATCGCGACTCTTACAAATCTCTGCTAGAAGCAATAGATCACGCAGCTTTTTCTTTAAAAACAAAAGCCAATATTGTTTGGGTTAACGCCCGCAATAATAAAAAAGATTTACCAAAAAATATTGATGCAATTCTTATTCCTGGTGGATTTGGCGAAGATGGAGTTGAGGGAAAAATCAACATGATTGAGCAAGCGCGAATCAATAAAATTCCTTGCTTAGGAATTTGTTACGGCATGCAAATGGCGGTAATTGAATATGCACGAAATGTACTAAAAATAAAAGACGCAACATCCAGTGAATTTTCTAAAAAAGGCAGTTTCTTAGTTGGCATGATGCATGAATGGCAAGATGGCAAAAAAACCAAAAAAGCCGGTAGCGATTTAGGTGGCACAATGAGACTTGGCGCCTATCCATGCAAAATCACCAAAGGCAGTTTAGCTGAAAAAATTTATAAACAAACTTCCATTTCTGAGCGTCATAGGCATCGTTACGAGGTGAACGCTAATTACAAATCTCAGCTAGAAAAAGCTGGTCTGATTTTTTCCGGAATGTCTCCGGACGGCAAATTGCCAGAGATTGTGGAAATAAAAGATCATCCGTTTTTTGTTGGAGTGCAGTTTCATCCAGAGTTAAAATCAAAACCTTTTGCGGCTCACCCGCTCTTTGTTTCCTTCGTTGAAAGCGCAATAAAAAATAAAAATGCTAAATAAGGTTTTAATTGCATTACTCGTGCTAAGCCTCTGTTCTTGTGGATTTCGCGTCATTTATCGTGACACAAAAAACGAATCTGACGTTTCTTACACAAAAGAACTCTCGGCAATAAGAATAAAAAAGAACCGCTCTCAAATTGATCAAGAGTTAAAAAATAATCTCTACGACATTTTAAACCCAGATCAACTCAAAGGAGAGCCAAAATATTTTCTGATTTTAAGCATTACTGAAGGCATCTCGCCAACTTTTATCACTATCACAGGATCTTCTGGGCGTAATAAAATCACCCTTACGGTTCAATATGTTTTAAAAAATCTTAAAAACGCCGAAACTATTTCCGAGGGACATACTTCGGTTAGCGACAACTACAACATCACTGATAATCGCTACGGATCTGTTACAGCAGAAAATTATCTGCGGTCAAATCTGACAAAAATTGCTTCTCAAAATATAAGAAATTCTTTAGTGAATGATTTTATAGAATTAAAGCAGCGTTGCGACGAAGCTAAATTGAAAAATTACGAGTATTTTTCTTGCCCGCTATAGCCACCTCTTTCACTTAGCCAACTAAAGCTTCAAAAATAGCAAATCCATCTTTTGATCCAGTATCTTCATCAACTGCTCTTTCTGGATGAGGCATCATGCCAAGAACGTTTTTCTTATCGTTAAAAATTCCAGCAATATTTAAAAGCGATCCATTTGGGTTAGATTCATCGCTTAAATTTCCCTCCGAGTCAACATATCGAAAAGCTATATTACCATTGCCTTCAAGAGCTCGCAAAACTTCAGTTTCGGCAAAGTAGTTTCCATCCATGTGGGCAATTGGATATCTTACAACCTGATGTTTTTTATATTTTTTAGTAAACGGACTCTCGTTATCTTCTACTCGCAAAGTGACGTTACGGCAAATAAATTTCATTTTTTTATTACGCAGCAAAACTCCGGGCAAAAGACCGGTTTCTGTTAGAATTTGAAAACCATTGCAAATTCCAAGAATTCTTACTCCCCTCTCTGACAATCTTTTGACTTCTTGCATCACCGGAGAAATTGAGGCCATGGCTCCAGAGCGCAGATAATCTCCGTAAGAGAAGCCGCCTGGAACAACCACTAAATCTAAATTATCATCTAATTTGGTTTCTTGGTGCCAAACTTTCTGAACTTTACTTCCAAGCTTTTGCAAAGCTTCCAAAGCATCGCGATCACAATTTGAACCTGGAAATGTAATTACTGCTGACTTCATTGATTTGAACTAATTAATCGTTTCATAGGTATAGTTTTCGATGATTTTATTCACCAAAAGCTTGTCACAAATTTCATCAACAATTGCTTTGATTTTTTCTGGCTCGGTTTCAGCAATATCAAGCTCAACAACCTTTCCCTGTCTTACTTGCGAGATCTGCGGAAAGCCTAAATTTTTATTCAAAGAAGCTTCTATCGCTTTTCCCTGAGTGTCTAAAACACCATTTTTTAAAGATATTAGGATTCTGATTTTCATGATTAATTAGTTTTAATTCCTAAACGAGAAGCCACGTCAATGTAAGCCTCAACCAAACCGCCAAGATTTCTTCTAAAACGATCTTTATCCATTTTTTCTAGAGTTTTTTCGTCCCACAACCTGCAGCTATCAGGACTTATTTCATCAGCCAATATGATATTTTTTTGTGCATCAAATCCAAACTCAATCTTAAAATCAACGAGTTTGATTTCAGCCTTTTTAAAAATTCCCTGCAAAATCTCATTTATTTTTAATGTGAGTTTTTTGATTTCATCAAGTTGCTCTTTGGTTACAACTTTCAAAACTTTAACCGCATGATCGTCATTAATCAAAGGATCTCCCAAAGAATCATCCTTGAAGCAAAGCTCAAAAACCGGAGCTGTCAATTCTAAACCCTCGGCAATTCCAAGTCTTTTAGCCATAGATCCCGCGGCAAAATTGCGAACAATAACCTCTAAAGGAATAATTGTAACTTTGCGCACAAGTTGCTCACGCTCATCCAGCCTTTTTACAAAATGAGTCGGAACTCCAGCCAAAGACATTTCTAGCATTATTTTTTCAGAGATTAAATTGTTTAAAATCCCCTTTCTTAGAATTACCTCTTTCTTCTCGCCGTTAAAAGCGGTTGCGTCGTCTTTGAAATATTGAATCAACAATTGACTGTCTTCGGTTCTAAAAAGCTGCTTAGCCTTTCCTTCGTAGATTTTTTCTAATTTCTGCATTTTTTAATAAGTTAAATAAGTCTGACTAATCCCACTTAGCAACTGGCGGAAGAGACATTAAAATCGCTTCTGAATTTCCACCAGTCATTAATCCAAATTTTGTTCCTCGGTCGTAAACTAAATTAAATTCAGCATAAAGTCCGCGTTTTCTTAATTGATGTTCGCGCTGCTCATCTGTCCAATTTTCAAACATGTGGCGACGCACTAGTTTTGGGAAAATATCTAAAAAAGCCAGCCCAACATCACGCGTAAATTCAAAATCTTTTTCAAAATTATCAGTATTTAAATAATCATAAAAAATTCCTCCAACTCCACGCGAAACATTGCGATGTTTAATAAAAAAATATTCGTCACACCATTTTTTATATTTTGCATAATAATCGGGTGAAGCTTTGTTGCAAGCTACTCTGAATGCTTCGTGAAAATCTTTTGTATCTTCATCAACTTCATACATTGGGTTTAAATCTGCGCCGCCGCCAAACCAAGATTTTGTTGTACAAATAAAACGCGTATTCATGTGAACAGCAGGAACCAAAGGCGATTTCATGTGCGCCACTAGCGAAATTCCACTCGCCCAAAAATTTGGATTTTCTTCTGCTCCCGGAATCTGTTTACGAAATTCTTCACTAAATTCGCCGTAAACTTTAGAAAAATTGACCCCAACTTTTTCAAAAACCTCACCTTTCATCAAAGACATTTCGCCACTTCCGCCACCTTCACGATCCCAATTTTTACGAATAAATTTTCCCGCTTTTTGACCAGCAAACTCTTCTTCAATTTTTTCAAATTCGGCGCAAATTTTGTTGCGCAAATTTCTAAACCAATCAGACGTAGCCTGTTGTTTTTCTTCAATTTTCATGTAAAATGGATTGCTTAATTGAGCCGCGCTTTTGATAATTACGACAGTTTTTCAACGCAATAAACTAACCTCAAAAAATGAATTTTAAATCAGAATTTTTAAAAGAATTTGCTGCGCGCGGATTTTTTGCTCAATGCACTCACTTAAATGAGCTCGACGAATTGATGGCAAAAAATTCTATTACCGCCTACATCGGCTTTGACTGCACCGCCAAATCACTTCACGCCGGCAGCTTGATTCAAATTATGATTTTGCGCTTATTACAAAAACATGGTCACAAACCTTTAGTTTTACTTGGTGGCGGCACAACAAAAATTGGCGATCCAAGCGGAAAAGACGAAGCGCGCCAAGTTTTAACTGAAGAAAAAATTGGCGAAAATCTTGCAGGAATTAAAAAAACTCTCGAAAAATTTATCAGCTTCGAAGGCGCGTCAGCCGCGGTTTTGGTAAATAACGACGACTGGCTAAAAAACCTAAATTACTTAGAATTTTTGCGCGACATCGGCCGCCATTTTTCGATTAATCGCATGCTGACTTTTGACTCAGTTAAAACGCGTTTAGAGCGCGAGCAGCCTTTGAGCTTTCTCGAATTCAACTACATGATTTTACAAGCCTACGACTTCTACGAACTCAACAAAAAACACAATTGCCGCTTACAAATTGGCGGCTCGGATCAATGGGGAAATATTGTTAATGGCGTTGAGTTAATCAGAAGAATTACTGGTGAAAATCTTTCTAATAAAGTAACTGACTCAAAACCATTAAACCAACCCAATTGGCAACCAGAAGGTTTTGTTGATGATGCTAAAAAGTATTTGTTTGGAAATAATAGCTTCGGCCTCACCTCACCTTTACTTACAACTGCTGACGGCAAAAAAATGGGCAAAACCGCTGACGGTGCGGTTTGGTTGGACGAAGAGATGCTTGCACCTTTCGATTATTTTCAATATTTCAGAAATACTCACGACGCTGACGTTGGTAAATTTTTAAAATTATTTACCGATTTAGAACTTTCGGAAATTGCCGAATTAGAGAAATTGAAAGATCAAGAAATCAACAAGGCCAAAGAAATTTTGGCGTTCGAAGCGGTAAAAATCTGCCACGGCGAAAAAGCGGCCAACGAAGTTTTGCAAAAAGCGCGCGAAATTTTTGTGTCAAAAAACTCTGCCGCTTTTTCGATCAAAGAAATTTCTTTGGGTGTTGAAGGTAGCAAAAAATTAATCGAAATAATTCGCGAAATCGGCGCGGTTGAATCAAACAGCGAAGCGAAAAAATTGATTGAAGGTAAAGCAGTTAAAGTCAATGGTGAGATGGTTTTAGATGCGCAATTTGCAATTAAAGAAACTGGCAATTTTGAATTGTCAGTTGGTAAGAAAAAGTTTTTTAAAATTATCGCAAAATAGATGAGAAAAATTATCGCAATCGGCAACGCAATCGTGGACGTAATCTGCAAAGTTGAAGATTCATTTCTGGAGCAAAAAGGTCTCATAAAAAATTCAATGTCTCTTATTGAAAATGATCTTGTGAAAGAATTATCTGCCCTAAAAGTTGAAAAAATAACCTCAGGAGGATCTGCCGGAAACACCACTGCAGCACTTGCTCAACTAGGAGTTCCTACCACCTTTATTGGAAAAGTTGGCAATGATATTTTTGGTCAAAAATTTATAGAAGAATTGCAAAAAACTGGTGTGGATTTTTTTAGCAATAAAAATCACAAAAAACCAACAGCTCGGTCTTTTGTTTTATTAACTCCAGACGCTCAGCGCACGATGTGCACTTTTCTTGGTTGCGCTTCTGAAATTGAAGATTTTGATATTGATGAAAAAATTTTTACCAATGCCGAAATTTTATATTTAGAAGGCTATCTTTGGGACAAGCCCCCAACAATTTTAGCTTTAAAAAAAGCCATTTCTTTTGCCAAAAAAAATGGTGTAAAAGTTGCATTCTCCCTTTCAGATTCTTTTTGCGTTGCACGTCATAAAAAAGATTTTTTACACCTAATTGAAAATCAAATCGACATTCTTTTTGCCAATGAAGCTGAAGCTTTAGAGCTTTCTAAAAATTTTTCTGAATTATTTTTGAAAAATAAAAATTTGATTTCCGTAGTTACAAAAGGTGGAAATGGCTGCGAGGTTTTTGCTAACGAAAAATCTTTTACAATTCCTGCTAAAAAAGTTGAAAAACTAATTGATACAACTGGCGCCGGAGACATTTTTGCGGCAGGTTTTTTATATGGTTTTATCAATCAATTTCCTTTGGAAAAATCGGCAGAATCTGCTAATTTTTTTGCTTCAAAAATCATTCAAAAATTTGGCGCAAGATTTGAAAATGATGATTTAAACAACTTACTTTAAGCTATGCTTTGGAATAAGAACGAATTGCTAGAAGCCTTATCTGGCGAAATTCTAGAACATCGCCTTGATGATGATTTGGAAATTGATGAAGTTATAATTGACAGCAGAAAAACTCCAAAAAGCGGTTTGTTTATTGCGCTCAAAGGCGATAATAATGATGCTCATAATTTCTTAGAGCAAGCCACAAAAAATGGCTGCAAAGCTTTTTTAATTCATGATAAATCGAAAATTTTAAACCAAGATTTTCTTCTCGTAAAAAACACCTTTACCGCCCTTTACAAACTAGCTGAATTCTCACGTAAACGTAGCAAAGCAAAGATTATTGCCATTACTGGTTCAGTTGGAAAAACCTCAACAAAAGAGATGTTGAAATTGGTTTTTTCTGCAATTGGAAAAACTTTTGCAACTCATGGAAATCTTAATAATCACATTGGTTTGCCACTTTCCTTATGTAACTTTTCTGCAAATTGTGATTTTGGAATTTTTGAAATGGGAATGAATCATTTAAATGAAATTGAACCTCTTTCGCGTTTAGCAAAACCTCATCTTGCTGTAATAACCAATGTTGGACCCGTTCATATTGAGTTCTTTAAAAATGAAGAAGAGATTGCCTTAGCAAAATCTGAAATATTTTTAGGCTTAGCTTCGGAAGGCATTGCCCTGATCAATCACGATAATTCGCATTTTGAATTTCTAAAAAAACGCGCTGAAATTTTAGGAGTGAAAATAGCAACTTTTGGCAAAGATTCTGGAAGTGATTTTTGCTTAAAGAGCTCGCAAATTAGAGATTTAAAAACTTCTGAGGTTTTTGTTTCTCAAAAAAATGGACCTGAATTTTCTTACCAAATTTCAACAACAAATAAAATTGCAGTTTTTAACTCCTTAATTGCAACCGCCTGCCTAAAACTTTTAACCAAAGATTTTAAAGCCGGTCTTGAGCAACTTTTAAAACTCGAAAATAGCGCCGGACGTGGCAAAATTTTAGAAGTAAATTTACTTGGTAAAGAAATTACGATAATTGACGATAGCTACAATGCCAGCCTTCCATCAATTAAAGCCGGACTTGAAAACGCCTTAGAATTAAAAAAAGCCTTAGGAAAAAAAAGAGTTTTTGCCGCTCTTGGCGACATGTTAGAACTTGGTGAAAAATCTGTTGAATTACACGAAGAAGTGACGAATTATTTGGACGCACTTCACATTGATTTTGCCGTCTTGGTTGGTTCAAATATGACTTTGGCAGCAGAAAAGTTACCTAAAAATTCTTACAAAACTTTTTCCAACTCAACTACCGCAAGCCTTGAAATTCAAAGCTTACTAGATGACGGGGACATTCTTTACGTCAAAGGATCGCGCGGAATGAAAATGGAAAAAATAATTGAAAACTTAACCAACACATCCAGTGCTCACTAGTTTTTTTGCAATGCACCTTGGGCTTAAAGCCATTTCTTGCCTTGTCACTTCTTATTTAATTGGATTTTTCAGTATCAAAAAATACATCAAATTTACCAAAGAAAATCCCAAATTCTTTCAGCCTATCAGAAAAGATGGACCATCTGCTCACTTAGAAACCAAACAAAAAACTCCGACAATGGGCGGAATTTTTATTGTTTTAGCAACGATCATAACAACATTTTTACTAACCGATTTTACCAATCGCTACATTCTTGCGGTTAGCTTTGTTTTGCTAACTTTTGCATCTATTGGTTTAACTGATGATTTGATGAAAGTTTTTTATAAAAACTCCAAAGGATTTCGCGGCAGCATAAAATTAATAATTCAATTCGCAGTCATTGGTTCGGTGTTTTTGTGGCTTGGTGCAATTGACGAAATTCATCTTGAAAATCGTATATTTCTACCATTTGGAGAGGGTTATTACATAACGCTTGGAATTGTGCTTTACGTGCTTTTGGTAAATTTTGTAATCGTCGGCTCATCAAACGCGGTCAATCTCACGGATGGCTTAGATGGCCTGGTTTCCGTTCCGGCAATTATAAACCTAATCTGCTTAATATTGTTAATTTACGCCTCATCAAGCCCAGAATTAGCGAGCAGTTTTTATGTTCCTCACGTTAAATTTTCTGGCGAATTAATTTTCTTTTGCATCGCTATGATTGGCGCAATTTTAGCATTTTTAACATTCAATTTAAAGCCCGCCAAAATTTTTATGGGAGATGTAGGAAGCTTGGCAATTGGTGCCTCTCTTGGGTTAATTGCCATTATTGTTAAGCAAGAATTAATCTTTTTTGTAATTTCTCTTCTGTTTGTTTTTGAGGCGGTTTCAGTGATTCTGCAAGTTGGCTCTTATAAATTGCGTAAAAAAAGAATTTTCCTAATGGCTCCACTTCACCACCATTTTGAGAAGCTTGGTTGGGAAGAAACAAGAGTTGTAAAAACTTTTTGGATGATGTCACTTCTGTTTGCAGCATTTGGTGTTGGCATTTTTCTAATTTAAAAAATCACAAAATTGACGATGAAAAAACCGAGAGTTTACCTTTACGATTCAACTTTGCGAGATGGAGCGCAAACCAGTACGGTTAACTTCAACTCGCAAGATAAAATCAAAATCGCTCAATCTCTCGACTCTCTTGGCATAGACTACATTGAAGGTGGTTGGCCTGGAGCAAATCACACTGATGATGAATTTTTTGCCAATCTTCCTCGACTAAAAAAATCACAATTTACTGCCTTTGGCATGACGCGTCGAAATGGCGTTTCAGCTTCAAATGACGCAGGCTTAAATGCCCTTATAAATTCTGGAGTTAAGTCAATTTGCATCGTTGGCAAAACTTGGGATTTTCATTTAAAGCACGCCCTAAATATTTCTGAAAAAGAAAATCTGGCAATGATTTCTGAATCAATAGCACAAATCGTTAAAAAGAAAAAAGAAGCAATGTTTGATGCTGAGCATTTTTTTGATGGTTATAAAGCCAACCCAAAATTCGCCTTACGTGCCGCCAAAGCTGCATTTGACGCCGGTGCGCGTTGGGTTGTTTTATGCGACACTAATGGCGGAACTCTACCGAGCGAAATTTCAAAAATTGTTAAGGAAGTTACAAAAGTTATTCCTGGAGAAAATTTAGAAATTCATTGTCATAACGACACTGGTAACGCAGTTGCTAACTCGATTGCCGCAGTTGAGTCTGGAGTGCGTCAAGTTCAAGGAACAATCAACGGACTCGGTGAAAGATGCGGAAACGCTAACTTAATTAGCATCATTCCTACGCTATTTTTGAAGATGGGTTTTGACGTAGGTATTAATGAAAAGCACTTGAAGAATCTCGTAAATACATCAAATTTTCTGGATGATTTGTTAAATAAAGAGCGAGACAAATTTGCTCCCTACGTTGGCAAATACGCCTTTGCTCATAAAGGAGGATTACATGTTTCTGCTGTCGCAAAAAATCCTGCATCTTACGAACATGTTGAGCCAGAAAAAGTTGGCAACGAGCGTCAAATCATGATTTCTGATCAAGCTGGGCGTTCAAATATTATTTCGCGTCTTAAAAAAATTGGTCTTGACCCTGAGGACAAAATAAAATTTCACCAAATTGCTGATTTGGTAAATCAAGTAAAAGAGTTAGAAGCCAAAGGCTACGCTTATGATGCAGCCGATGCCAGCTTTGAAATTTTGGCAAAAAAATCACTTTCGATTGTGCCAAATTTCTTTGATTTAGTTGGGTTTCGCGTTTTAGATGAGCGTAAATTTGATGAGAAAGGTCGAGTTGTAACAGTTGCCGAAGCTACTATCAAAATTAAAATCGGAGCCAAAACATCAATGGCAGTTGCTGAAGGCAACGGTCCAGTTAACGCCCTAGATAAGGCTTTGCGCAAAAGTCTTTCTCGCAAATATCCTAGCTTAAAAAATGTTCGCCTTACTGATTACAAAGTCAGAATTTTAACTCCATCCGATGGAACTCAAGCAGTTACTCGCGTTCAGATTGAATCTTTTGACGGTAAAAATAAGTGGACAACAATTGGGGTTTCAGAAAACATTGTGGACGCTTCTTTTAGAGCTCTGCACGATAGTATCACCTACAAATTAATGCACGACGACATCAACTAATTTTACCAAACATGGCAACTTCCAAACAAGAGTTAGTTTATAATGAAATCATCGAATATTATGCATTTGCTGATCGCATGATTCGCGCTGTTCAAGATAATTCTCATCAACTTGCTCAGCAACAATTTACAATTGCTGAAGAGTTAGTCGCTAAACTTGAGGAATATGCTGACCAACTCGCCACTCAATATATTTCCTTTGTCACCAAGGGCGCATCAGAAAAATCGCTCGATGTAGTCCGCGCCATCATGAACAACATCGCATTAAAAACCGAAGAATGTCGCCACAAGATCTTAACCCTAAATAATCATGAATAATGTTGAAAGAGTTCTAGCAAAACTTGCGACTAATCTCAAACAAGTCGATGAAATAATTCTTGAATTTGCCGCCGGAAAATCTCCATTAATCGCCGAAATTTCAAACCATTTAATCTCTTCTGGCGGAAAAAGAATTCGCCCTATTCTACTAATTCTAGCTGCAAAAATTTGCGAAAATAATGACTTAAAAAATTCTCATGATCTCGCTGCAGCGGTTGAGTTAATTCACAGTGCAACTTTGTTGCATGATGATGTTGTTGATGTAAGTCAAGTTAGACGCGGCAAAAAAACTGCCAATTCTCTTTGGGATAATAAAGCCAGCATTTTGGTTGGTGATTATCTTTTTTCCATTTCGTTTCAATTAATGGTTCGAGTAAAAAATTTAGAAGCATTATCACTGCTTTCAAAAGCCTCTTCTATCATGGCTGACGGAGAAGTTATGCAGCTAGAAAACTCAAATGATTTATCCCTTTCGCTTGAAAAATATTTCGACATTATCTTTGGAAAAACTGCCGTATTATTTTCTGCCGCTTGCGAATCTGGCGCTCTAGTAAGTAACGTATCTAGCAACAAAATTTCTGCACTTAAAGAATTTGGAAAAAATCTCGGAATTATTTTTCAAATCGTTGATGATATGCTAGACTATTCATCTGACGAAAAAACTTTAGGCAAAGATATTGGCAATGATTTTTTTGAAGGAAAAGTGACTCTTCCTGTAATTTTGTTACAAGAAAAAGCTGATAAAATGGAACAACAACTCATTGCAGAAATCTTTAGTAAAAATCTACTTGCAAGCGATAAGAATGATTCTGATTTTGTTGTGTTTTTAGGATTGTTAGAAAAATACAACATTCTTTTGGCCTGCAAAAATATGGCTTTGGAGCATCGCAATCTGGCAATAAAAAATTTAGACTCATTTTCTGACTCCGATTCCAAACAAGATCTAATAACAATTTTAAACTATTCTTTAGCCAGAATTTCTTAAATCATTCATGAAGATCCTTCACCATCTAACAAAAATTGCTGTTATCATCGCAATTTACAGCATTTTTATGTTGGTATCTTTGCGCCAATGTCGCGCGCAAATTATCGATAGTTCTTTTTACAGGTGGCAAGTTTTTGAACTGCAAGAAGACGAATTAGATTTTAAAAAATGCTACATGGTTTCTCATCCAGTTCATAGCGACAGCGATCATAATCATCGTCAAAAACCTTATGTAATGATCACCCGTTTTCAAAAAGATCGCAGCGAAGAAGTAAGTATTTCGAGCGGATTTGAATATAAGTTAAATAGCGAAGTTTTTCTTTTGGTTGATCCTTTGCAGTTCAAGCTTATTGCCAAAGAAAATTTAGCTTGGGCAAAAACAAAGATTGAAGATTTAGCAATTATTGACGCCATGCTTAACAGCGGAAACTTAAAGGTTCGTAGCGATTCAGCAGTTGGCACTTACGCCATCGATGAATATTCCCTAAAAGGCATAACCCGCGCCTATGCTAGAATGCGAGAAATATGCAAATAAAAATAAAAAAAATCTGAAGCAGAAGATTTTGACCAAACCTACGCAATCTTGATGCACGAAGATTTTGATCGCTTTATGAATTACCCAACTTTAACCAAAGATGATTTTATAAAAATTGAACTCGGAGTTGAATTTGACAACGACCGAGCAATTTCATTTTGCAAAAAAAAATTCCGCTTTGAAGTTGAAGGCGCACGCAAAAAACTTCTCAGCCAAGAAGGAGAATTTATCGATGATTATTTTATAACAAAGATGCTGTAAAACTTTTTAGCCATCAAGCTATCGAACACCAAGAATGTGACAAATCGCCGTCGTTAATTCTGAACGATTAAGTGTGTAAAAGTGAAAATCATTCACTCCAGCATCATGTAAAATTCGACACATTTCCACCGATACAACACCAGCAATTAATTGGCGTGTGTCCTGCTTTTCATCAAGACCTTCAAAAACTTCATTCATCCATTTTGGAATTTTTGCACCACACATTTTAGCAAAGTGCTTGGTTTGTTTGACATTACTCACCGGTAAAATTCCCGGAACAATTGGAACTTTAATTCCTGCACTTCTGCATCTATCAACAAATGATAAGTAAACGTTGGTATCGAAAAAAAACTGGGTAATAATTCTAGTTGCGCCGGCGTCAACTTTGCGTTTTAAATTATCAATATCTTGTTCAATGCTTTTTGCCTCAGGATGCTTTTCTGGATATCCCGCAACTGAAATTTCAAAATCAGCAATCTCTTTAATGCCAGCAACTAATTCATTAGCATATTGATATCCGTCGGGATGAAGTTGATAATTTGGGCTTGAAGAAGGCATGTCGCCTCGTAAAGCCACAATGTGACGCACGCCCATTTTCCAGTAACTTCTAAGAATTTCATCTACTTCATTTTTTGAAGCTCCAACACAAGTAAGGTGTGAAGCTGGTCTTAAATGAGTTTCGTCAATAATGCGCTTTACAGTCTGGTGAGTTCTTTCGCGTGTTGAACCTCCGGCACCGTAAGTTACCGAAACAAAATTTGGTCTAAGACCCTTAAGATTGGAAATAGCATCCCATAATTTTATCTCCATCTCACTGTTTTTTGGAGGGAAAAATTCAAAAGAAACATTGATCTTTCGATTGCTTGAAACAACTTCTTCAAGGTTATTTGCGTAGTTTTTCATTATTTAATAAATCTACTTCCCGGCTTTATTGCAGGAATATTTTTTAAATCGTCCAGCACATTGTTTTGGTCAAAAGTTTTTACATCAACTTTAAGCAATGAAATCACCGGAACTCCCATTTTTTCTTCTAACTTATCATCTCCCGATCTATCGACCAAAGAACATTCGGCTACAATTTTAGCGCCAAATTTTTTTATCAGATCGTAGGTTTCTAGAGATGATTTTCCCGTAGTAACAACATCTTCAACAACCAAAACCCGCATTGAAGAATTTAATTCAAAACCGCGACGCAGTTCAAAAACTCCATTCACTCTTTCGCAAAAAATTGTTGGCAAATTCAACTGGCGAGCCATTTCATAGCCAACTATTACACCTCCCATTGCTGGTGCGACAACTATGTCAGCAAAATTTTTACCCAATCTTTCTTCAATTTTTTTTGCCAATTCTAAACAAAGTTTTTCCGCTCTTTTTGGCTCCATTAAAACTCTGGCACATTGCATGTAAGTGTCAGAATGAAGACCTGAAGAAAGAATAAAGTGACCTTTTAGAATCGCTTTTGCTTCTGCAAATTCTTGTAAAATTTCTTGCTCTTTTATACTCATGGGCTTGAATAAATCAAAATTAATTGCCTACAAACTCAGCAAAATCAGGCCTAAACAAAAATTATGCAAGACAAAAAATCCTACGTTGAATCAGCTGTAAAAACTATTGAAACAGAGATTCTTGGTCTAAAATCGCTACTCGGTTTTTTTAACGAAAACTACATTTCGGCAGTTGACTTACTATTAAACTGCAAAGGAAAAGTTATCGTTAGCGGCATGGGAAAATCTGGTCACATCGCCAATAAAATTGCCGCAACTTTCGCCTCAACTGGCACACCATCTTTTTTCATTCATCCTTCGGAGGCAAGTCACGGCGACCTCGGCATGATTACAAAAGAAGATGTTGTTGTTTTGCTTTCGAACTCCGGAGAAACTAAAGAGCTAAAAGACATCATTTATTTTTGCAAAAGATTCGAAATTCCAACAATTGGAATTGTTCGTCGAGCTGAATCAGAACTTACAAAAACCAGCACGATTGCTTTGGTTTTACCTGCAATTCCAGAAGCAAATTTGGTAAATGCGCCGACAACTTCAACCACAATGATGTTGGCAATCGGCGATGCTTTAGCTGTTAGTTTAATTGATGCTCATGGCTTCAACTCAGAGAAATTTGGCACATTTCACCCAGGCGGAAAATTAGGCTCCAACTTCCTAAAGGTTTCAGACTTAATGCGCAAAGACGACGCACTTCCTCTGGTAAAAGAAAACCAAAAGATGCCCGATGTTTTGTTGGAAATAACAGCAAAAAATTTAGGTTGCGCTGGAGTTTTAGATAGCTCAAAAAACCTTGTTGGAATTATTACTGACGGAGATCTAAGAAGGCATCTTGATCAAAATTTTTTAAGCCACTCTGCGGCAGAAATCATGACAAAATCACCCTTAACAGTATCAGACGACTCTCTTGCGGTTGAGGCGGTTGCAATTATGAACAAGAAAAAAATCACTAGCCTTTTTGTCACTAAAGACTCTGCGCAAAATGTAGTTGGAATAATTCATATTCATGACTGCCTATTGCAGGGCGTCGTTTAACATTAAATAAATTACTAAGTATGTCATCTTTTGTAGCCTTCTCTTATCTAGTCTCATCAATACTTTTTATTCTTTCTCTTTACGGACTCTCATCACCAAAAACCTCGCGCATCGGTAATTATTTTGGCATGGCCGGAATGGGGTTGGCAATCGTCACTACATTATTTTTGCCACAGGTAAAAAATATATTTCCAATTTTGTTGGCAATTGCAATTGGCGCGGCAATAGGATATGTCATTGCTAAAAAAGTAAAAATGACCGCCATGCCTCAATTAGTTGCCGGATTTCACTCTTTAGTTGGTCTTGCTGCAGTATTGATTTCTCTTAGCGCCTTATGGATGCCAGAATCATTCAAAATTATAATTGACGATCGCATAAAACTTTCCAGCTTAATTGAGATGGGTCTTGGAGTTGTTATTGGCGCAATCACTTTCACCGGATCCCTTGTGGCTTTTGCCAAACTTAACGGCAATATGAAATCTCAATTCACCTTTTTCAAAAACCCTGCAAAATTATCAAAACATGCGGCAATTCTTACTGGAATTGTTCTCTTTGCATTTATCGCTTTTGGCGGATCAAAACTTTTATTCATAATTTTAATTATTCTCTCTTTCTTCATTGGGTTCATGCTAATCGCGCCAGTTGGTGGCGCGGATATGCCCGTTGTTGTTTCGATGCTAAATTCTTACTCCGGATGGGCAGCAAGCGGAATTGGTTTCACACTAAACAATCCGCTACTAATTATTTCTGGCGCTTTAATTGGAGCGAGTGGCGCAATTCTTAGTTACATAATGTGCAAAGCAATGAATCGCTCAATTATTAACGTAATTTTCAGCGGCTTTAGCGAGCAAATTCAATCTTCTGTCGGCGAACAAAAAGAGCAAAAACCTGTTAAATTAGGAAGCGCTGAAGATGCTGCTTATTTAATGAAAAACTCATCCTCTGTTATAATTGTTCCCGGTTACGGAATGGCCGTTGCTGGTGCGCAACATGCCGTCGCTGAAATGACCAAAATTCTTGAAGAGGCTGGAGTTTCAGTGAAATTCGCTATTCATCCAGTTGCAGGAAGAATGCCTGGTCACATGAACGTGCTTTTGGCAGAAGCTAATATCGACTACGAAAAAGTTTTTGAATTAGAAGAAATAAATGGCGAATTCAAATCAACTGATGTGGCTTTTGTAATTGGTGCAAACGACGTAACTAACCCAGCTGCAAAAACTGACAAAACCAGCCCAATTTATGGCATGCCAATTCTTGATGTCGCTCACGCCAAAACAGTTTTCTTTGTTAAGCGCTCTTTAGCTTCTGGATATGCCGGAGTTGAAAATGAACTATTCTTTAATGACAACACCATGATGATTTTTGGCGATGCTAAAAAAGTTGCGGAAGAAATCGTTAAGAACCTGAACTAAACCTCTAAATAAAAATTAAAAAAATATGAAAGTTAACGCGAATTCACTTAGAGTTGGAAATGTTATCGAATTTGAAAATCAACTTTGGAAAGTCATTAAACGTGAGCACGTAAAGCCAGGAAAAGGTGGCGCTTACATTCAAGCTGAAATGAAAAATATTGTTACCGGAAACAAAACCAACACTCGCTACAACTCCAGCGAAGATGTTGACGTAGCTTATGTTGAGCAAAAAAATTATCAGTTCCAATATTTTGACCAAGATGAATTGGTGGCGATGGATATGGAAACATTTGAAAGCTTCAATCTTAGTAAAGATTTAGTTGGAGAAGCTCTCCCATTTTTGCAAGATGGCATGAATATTCGAGTTGAATATTGCAATGACAAACCAATTTCTGTCGCCCTTCCAGAAACTGCAAACGCGATCATTGCTCAAGCAGACGCCGTAGTAAAAGGACAAACTGCAGCCTCTTCATACAAACCAGCAATTCTTGAAAATGGTGTAAGAGTTATGGTTCCACCTTTTGTTGCATCTGGTGAAGAAATCATCGTTAAAACAGAAGATTTTTCTTATGTTGGAAGAGTCAAACAATAAAAATAAAGAATCTTATTCTTTTGTAAAAATGAGCGGAGCCGGAAACGACTTCGCTATTTTTGATGCCAGAAAAACTGCAATTAATTTCTCTTTAGAGCAAATTGTAAAAATTTCTGATCGCAAAAATATTGGCTGCGATCAACTAATTATCATCAGAAGTGATTCTGAAGCCGATTGTTTTATGGAAATTTACAATCCAGATGGATCAATCTCTGGCGCTTGCGGCAACGCCACCAGATGCGTTGCATCACTGCTGGGAAAGAATGAACTAAAAATTCGAACCGCTGCAGGAATTCTAAATTGCAAAAGATCCAATAACTTAATCTCTGTTAATATGGGAAAACCTAAATTAACTGGAGACATCTCTCTTCACGGATTCGTTTTTTCATGCGTTGATGTTGGAAATCCTCACGCCGTCACCTTCATTGAAAATAAAATTTCTGACAAAGAATTTTTTGACATTGGTTTCAAAGTTGAAAATGACAAATATTTTACAAACAAAACCAATGTTGAATTCGCTCGCATTTTATCAGATGATTTAATTGAAGTTAGGGTTTTTGAACGCGGGGCCGGAGAAACTCTAGCTTGCGGCTCTGGCGCATGCGCTGTTGCAATTGCTGCAATTGAAAAAAACTTAATCAAAAACAACAAAGTCACGATTCGCTTTAAGGGCGGAGATTTGCTAATTGAATGGCACGGAAAAGAAACTCCAGTTATTATGACTGGTGGTTTTACAAAAATTTTTGACGGCAAAATTGATGAAAAATTTTTTAGCTAGCCTTTTTTTAATCTTAATATTTTCAAACTCTTACGCCCTTTCTCCCGAGCCAAGAATTCCAAACGCGTCTCAAGAGCAACGAGCAATGAAATTGTTTTTGGAAGTGCGTTGCTTAGTTTGCGAAGGTCAAGTTATAGAAAACTCTGACACTGCTTTTTCTTTTGAAATGAGAAAACTCATTCGTCGCAAAATTCTTGAGGGGAAAAATGATAACGAAATTAAGTCTGAACTAATCGAAGAATTTGGCGAAAATATTCTAACCAGTAGCAAAAAATCAGATTTTTTGCTTTGGTTTTTACCACTTATTTTTGCCGCTGTAATTGGTTGGTTTTTATTTAGAGAAACAAAAAAATAACTCACATTAAAGATTTTGCGCCCCAGGGCGCAAAATTAACTTTTAACCAGCAAAATCAAGGCTTTTCGCCGATTTTATCAAAATTAAAATCCAAGGAAAATACGAGCGATATTTTTCCATCAGATGACGGACAATAATTGCAAAAATGAGCGCGAAAATTGCTCTGCATCAAATAAATTTTGATCGCAGCAACAAAGAATTTTTACCAAAAAGGCGAACTTAACGAGATCGGTAGATTTATGTTGCAGTATATTCTTTGTAAAAGCCCTCTATTACTTCCTTAAATCTATCCTCCAAAACACATCTTTTTAATTTCATCGATGGGGTAATTTCTCCAGAATCAATGGAGATTGGTTTTTGAGCAATGTGAAACTTCTGCACATTTTCCCAATTATTTAAATTTTTATTGATCTCTGAAATAGAGCTCTGAACAAAGTTTTTTAAAATTTCTGACTGAAGAAAATCTTGATCACTTCCTTCAAAAGTAAACTTCTCTTTAAATTTTGGGAGAGTTTCAAAATCTGGAAATAAAATCACTGAGGTGAATTTTTTACCCTCGGCAATTGCAATAGATCCAAGTAAAAAGCCAAGATTCTGAATCAATTTTTGCTCAATTAAAATTGGATCAACATATTTTCCATTAGCGTTTTTGAAAACCTCTTTTTTACGACCAACAATTTTTACAAACCCTTCATCATCAACCATTGCCAAATCGCCCGTTCTCAACCATCCATCTTGAATTATTTCAGCAGTTTTTTCTGGATGATTGTGGTAACATTTCATTAAGTTTGGACCGCGAACCAAAAGCTCTCGATCATCGGCAATTTTTATTTCAACATCAGGAAACACCTTTCCAACAGTGCCGATTTTGCTAGCTTTTGGTGAGTTTGCGGCAATAACCGGAGAGGTTTCTGTCATGCCGTAACCACAGAATAAATCGATTCCTATATTTTTATAAAAACATTCTAGGTCTTTTGATAGCGAAGCTCCTCCGCAGATTATCATTCTGATATTTCCGCCCATTGCAGCGCGAAATTTTTTAAAAACCATCGCATCAAAAATTTTGTCACGGATGGTTTTGCGAGAGTTTGGATCTTTCGACATAGCCCTTTTGAATGCCGCTTCACCAATTATTTTTTTAAATCCATTAGCCGATTCAGTTCCGCTTTTTATACGCGCAAAAACTTTTTCTAACATTCTTGGAACGGTTGTTAGAAGTGTTGGACGCAACTCTTTTAAAGACGCTCCAATATTTTTTATGTCGTCAGCAAAATAAACTGAAACGCCTCGAGAAATATAAAACATCATTACCATGCGTTCAAAAATGTGCGCTAGCGGCAAAAAAGACAGAGCTAAATCTTTCTCATCAAGATCAAAAAACTTTCCGCTAGCTTTAACCTGAGAAACCAAATTCATATTTGTTAATTCTACCCCCTTTGGTTTTCCAGTGCTTCCCGAAGTGTAGATAATTGTCACAACATCTTCTGGATCAGACTTTGCAACTAGTGACGCAAAGTCATATTTTTGCTCCAATGCAGCATTTTTTCCACTTAAAATCAGATCATCAAAATTAATCGCGCCCTCAGCATAAAAGCCGTAGGTAATAACTTTTAAACCCAAGTCACTCGACTTCAAAACATTAAAAACTTCGCGACTGTCGCAAAATATAAATTTAGAGGCTGAATCAGATAATTCAAAAAGAAGATTTTCTTTGGAAATATTGTGAAAAATTGGAACCGTGATTGCGCCAGCTAAAATAGAGCCAAAATCAGCTATTAACCAAATTGGATTTTGATAGGAAGAGATTGCTATTTTTTCACCCCCCTCCAAACCCAACTCGCACAAACCACAGGCGAAGTAAAAAATCTGATCTCTAAATTCGCTATTAGAGAAGGATCTAATCTGGTTTTTTTCTTTAAAATTAAGCGCGCTCGGCTTGTTGAAACTTTCAGCCTGAAATAAAATTATTTCCGAAAGAGTTGAGAAATTAGTCATTTAGAAAAGTCGAGAAATTAAATTCCAAAGGGTTGCGATTTTACGATGCAAAACTTCGTGATCTCGCAAATATAGTCGCACAAAATAGTCGATGTGAGCCTGTTTTGCAAAGTAAAGACAGATCACAACCAGAAACATCAAAGAAAAATAATTGGCTAAAGAATCAAAAAATTTTGGCCTTACAATTGAATCGGAAATTTTAACATTCTCAACGCGCGACACTCTAGATTGAGTTCCTGGGTGAGTTGAAAAAATTGTAAAATAGCCACCCTCACCCAACATCGAAAGAGCAAAAGCCATGTTTTTTCCACCAAAAGCTTTAGCTGATTGCTCATCGCAGCGAAACTCTATTGAGCGAGAAAGAGCGCGACGCAAAAATTCGTAAACATAATAAACCACAAAACGGTTAAAAAACGTTACGACAAAATTAATAAGCAGGTAAGAATTTTTTACAGCTCGCGCAGAAAGATTTCCGGCAAAAGGCATAAGGTTTACAAAACGAAGAGCTAGATTAAAGACGATTAAAATCCATCCCGAAACCATATTTGTAGCTTTTTGGTTAATCATAATAAGAAAAGTTGGCAAAAAATCCTTATTCACCAAATGCGACATTTCGTGACCCAAAATACTGCGCAAAGCATAAAGAAATTTCTTTGGATCGGGACACTCTTCTAAATAATGATTTATAATGCCGCTTGTTAAAACTATAGCTTTGCCACCTAAACTACTGACTGCAAAAGCGTTAATCTCTTCAGAATTTTTAATGTAGAGCTTAACACTATTTTCACCAAATTTTACCTTAACCTGCTTAAAAAGCTCAGTTAGAAAATCGTAATCTTTTATTTTTTCATAACGAACACAACCCTTGAGTGCAGAGCGCACAGAAAATCCGAACAAAAAATCAAAAACCAAATAAATTAACATCAGAGCGCTAATCGCAAAACAAAGCAGCGCAAAAGAAAATTTTATTTTCTGAAAAATGCTATTTTCAATGATCAGGGTTGAGCTTTCTATGTGAATAAACGGAACTACTAAAGACAACAACGGAGAGGCTAAAATCACCATATTAATAACCGTTACCACGTAAACTAGAACAAGGCTTAGAGACTTGGAGAACATTTTATTTTGGGGGAAGAATTATTGTTTGAGTTTTGATTTCTTCAGAATTAGTTATGGCAAATCAAGCTTCAACCTAATTTAACAAAAACGTATCAAATGCGCACAATTTCAATCAATAACATTAAGATTTCTAACAACCTACCATTCACTTTAATTGCCGGTCCTTGCCAAACAGAATCCTTGGATCACAGCTTAATGATCGCATCAAATATTAAAAGAATTTGCGACCAACTTAAAATTAATTTTATCTACAAATCATCTTTCGATAAAGCTAATAGATCTAGCGTTGGAGGAAAGCGTGGCGCTGGATTAGAAAATACTTTGCCAATTTTTTCTGAAGTAAAAAAACAATTTAACTGCCCGATTTTAACCGATATTCACAATGAGGAGCAGTGCCGAATTTTAGCAAATCATTCCGAGGTAGATATTTTACAAATTCCGGCATTTCTTTGCCGACAAACCGACTTGCTTGAAGCTGCAGCAAAAACTGGCAAAATCATCAATATTAAAAAAGGTCAATTTCTTGCTCCGTGGGACGCAGAAAATATCGTAAAAAAAATGGATCACTTCGGCAATCAAAACGTAATGCTTACTGAGCGTGGCGTTAGCTTTGGTTACAATACCCTAGTTTCCGATATGCGTAGCTTGCCAATCATGGCAAAAACTGGATGTCCCGTTGTTTTTGACGCAACCCACTCAGTTCAACAACCTGGTGGTTTAGGTGGCGCAAGTGGCGGACAACGTGAATTTGTTGAAACTTTAGCAAGCGCCGCAATAGCTGTTGGCGTTGCAGCTGTATTTATGGAAGTTCACCAAGATCCAGACAATGCTCCATCTGACGGACCTTGCATGGTAAGATTAGACAATCTGGAGAAGCTTTTAACTAAAATGAAAAAGATCGACGAAATCGTTAAAAACTCTTAAAAACCACAACAAATCATGACTCAAAGCATCTTAGTAATTGACGACGACACTCGCCTTAGAAACCTTTTGGGAAGATTTCTTGAAGAAAATGGCTTTAAAGTTGAATTAGCAAAAGACACTTCTGAAGCAAAATATATTATGGAAAAAACAAGCTTTGAT
>JACCDN010276976.1_pt1 | contig 23888 bp, 33 predicted proteins | sample 7441691 | NCBI WGS metagenome assembly JACCDN01 (sample SAMN15323439, study PRJNA562643) | freshwater metagenome | isolation source: river surface water | place: USA:Blue River Watershed | collected 2017-08-16 | reverse complement strand
TTTGAAGGCATTCCTGCTTACATTACAATTCCAAAAGCTGAATATAAGGATTTGTTGGATTGGATGTATGAACGAATGATTAGATATGAGTTTTTCGAAAATTGTAAAAGAATAGATGATTTAATTAAAGTGTTATGAGTGGTATAAAAGACATCATTAAAAGTTGGTGGACATCATTTGGTCCTACCGAAGAACAATCAAAGGAAGCACAACGTAGATTAGAAATCTGCAATGATTGTGAGAAAAGACAAGAATCCGTTGTGTTTGGTTATGTATGTGGTCAATGTGGTTGCCCATTAGGTAAGAAGATATTTTCAGAAGTAGAACAACCGTGTCCTTTGGGTAAGTGGTAATATGGAAAAAGTATATTTTGATGATACCACATTCATTTGGAAAAGTAAGTTGAATTTAGTAGAGGATAAACCTATACTTTTAAAAGAAGCATATTCGGTTATAGAATCCCAACCTGATACTAAAACAGATGGGTTTGGATATAGAAAGGTTTGGAATAATAACATAAATTTTATTGGTGATATTACTATACAAAACAGTATAGATAAGGTAATGCAATTAGGAATTAATTATTGTAAAGAATTATACAAAGAATCAAATAAGCCATATAATAAAATTAATACTGATATTTGGGTTAATATGGTTAGGTCAAAAGACCCCGTTCAAATTCAGTTTAAACACGATGAAATAAAAGGAGTAGATAAATACCACACCCATACCGATATAAATAAAGAGATGGGTTCATTCTTTCCTAACTACACATATGTCTATTATATTCAAATGCCGGATGTAATGGAAGAAGAAGAAGGTGTATTGTATTTTAGAGGTCAAAATAAACAAGAATATTGGATTAGACCCGAAGAAGATGATTTAATTATAATGGAGGGTTGGATGCCACATGCACCTAACAACGCACCAAAATCCACAATTGATAGAATTGTTATTGCAGGCAATGTGGGGTTTGAGATGATTAAAAAAGAAAAAAGTTTATTATGATAAGTTTAATAGAAGATAATAAAGAATATAATTATAGAATTTATAAATCGGATTCTATTATTAAGCATCATAAAGAAATGATATATACGATTAACACTGCACATACTATATTGATGCAAAAGTATGGAAAGATTAATCCAAGTTCAACTTGGTTATATCAAACATATAATATTTTTTCATTAGTTGGTCAATCTGAATGTTTCTATGAGTTATTTAAGGATTTAAGAGATGTTATAAAAGACTATTTGCCTGATGAAAGTAAAATGTGGTTTCAGAGTTGGGTAAATTATCATAAACCAAATGAAGTGCTAGATTGGCATAACCATTTTTGGCATACTCATGGGTACATGTCGTTAGACCCAAAGGAAACCAATACTGTTTTTAAAAACTATACTATTAAAAATGAAATTGGTAACATATACATTGGTCCAGGCTATCGAGAACATAAGGTAGAAGTTTTAAATTCTTTTGAAGGTGAGAGGATAACTTTGGGTTTTGATGTTGCTATTAAACCAAAACTTCCTAGTGGTTTGCTATCTTTTATTCCTATTATATAAAAATACTATAATGTTAATAGATAATAAATTTATATATTTAAATTTACCAAGATGTGGTTCTACTTCATTTCACTATTCGTGCATTTTAAGTGGATTTACTATTAAGAATTTATCAAATATATGGAATACGGAAAACTCTAAAATAGATTTTACAAAAATAAAAGAATCAGATATAATGAATGTCATACATCATGGACACGAATCATTATCTGAATTAAAGGTTAAATTTGGTAATGAATATCCAATAATAGCCGTTAATAGAGATAGATATGAAACTTTCTATTCTTTATACAAACACGTTGTATTTGATATACATAGAGCTGGATTTGGTGATTTAGCTAATTGGCTTTCAAATCTAACATTAGATGAATTATTTTTTTATAAAACAAATGATTTAACATCTTTGAATAAACGATGGGATGTTATAAATGAATTTTTAATTAAAAATGGATTTATTAAAAAATATATGAATATACCAGATGACCGGTATTTGTATATTAATACATACGAATATGTTGCTAATATACTAAACATATTATTAGCCCCAAAATCAATTTGGCATAATAACGACCCTAATATTATATGGTTTGATATTTCTAAAATAAATGAAATGGAAGAATGGGTTAGGGATATTACAAAAAAACCATTTACATTAAAAAAAGTAAATTCAAGTTCTTATATTGATATTAAAATAAAACTAGATGATACATTCAAATTAAAATATGATAGTATTTATGATTACTACGATTTACCAAAATACCAAAATACATTAATATAATGTTTGACTATAAAGAAATTTTTGAAGCTTGGGTAATATCATTTAATCCAACCGATATTGAAAAAGAATTGGCTACAAAACGATTAAGTGTTTGTATGGATTGTGAGCAACGTAGGGAAGTTTTAAAGGGAGTTAATTGGTCTGCATATTGTAATGCTTGTGGTTGCCCATTAAATAAAAAAATATTTGCCAAAATGTATAACACCTGTCCTGAGAAAAAATGGAAAGATGTTGATTCTAATTATATAAAACCATTAGAAGATAAAGAGAATAAAACAATAATTTAAGTAAGTATATACTTATAAATAAATACGGTATAAAAATATGAAAGCAACAATATTAGGCACAGACCTATTAGAATACAATGGTGATGTTAAGATATTAGAAACTAACACAAACACCAATATATTTAATGAAGGTGCACAACTTCTTGATTATGATGCACTATTCTCTATATTAAATGATAATTCTATAACAGAATTTCATTATATATGGACAGAAGGTGATTCACATTTACCTTTAAATCAACCGTATGTATTTAAAGAAAAATTAAAAGAAAAGTGTGTAGAAAATAATATTACATTTACCGAATATGGTGTAACACAGGGTTCAATAACTGTTCCGTTTATAGAAGATGCGGATAACAAATTTATTTTAAGACAAGCATTTGATACTACCGCATTGGTAGATGAAACATATTGTGCAGATAAATTTGAATTTTTTGCATTAATGAGTGGTTCTGTATATACACCTGAAACATTCTTTGTAGATTCAATATTGGGAATAGATGGTGTTACGAATATAGCAGATAATGGTGATAATCCAAATTTAATAATAAAACCTAGGTATCCCCAATATTCACAAGAATCATATCCAGAATTACATAAATTAACATCAAATAGTGAAATAGAAGGTTTAAAAACTCAAATTCCAACTAACCATTTATTACAAGAATTTATATATTCCGATGATAATTTAGTTGAAGGTAGATATTCAATCATTAGAAGTATTGATATTATATACGGTAGTAATTTGGATATTATTAATATGGGTGGTTATAAACAATCAACCGTTATACCACTCTCATTTACTCCAACTGAATTATTACCAGATACTACCAAACTAAATCAAAAAAGTAGATATAAATATATTACCAAACAACTTGGAAACTTTGCTGCAAATGATTATCACACAGATGATGATAGTGTTATTTTAGATTATACAGGTTCTTTGTTAGATGTTGATTCTATTAAATTGGGTGATTATGTTCGTTCTGTGGATTTTGTAGATTTTCACGATAATCATGCTGCTAAATTTGAACAAGAAAAAATACAAATGTTTGGTTGGGAATCCACATTACAACAATCAGTAGATACATTAACTCAAACATCTTCAAGCTTACAAATGTTAATATCATCATCAGTTGATACTATTTACATTAAAATTACTCTTTCAGATGGTAAAACTTGGGTAGATGCTCCATCTGCTACATATTATATTGAAGAATCTGGTTCTCTTAATACTAGATTTGAAAAAGTAAATAAGATGTATGTTGGTGATAAATTTATCACAACTAACGCAGACACCAATGAACTAAACACAATAGAAATTGTTGGATTAGAAATGGAACATGCACAGAAAGTAATTTATACATTAGACTTTGAACCATCGGATTTATTTTTAGTAGATGTAGGTGATGGTTTGTTTGGTGTAATGCACAACTCCTGCTGGTGTCCTTGGATGTTTTGTGGGTATTATTGTTTATCTTACTACTGCGTTCCACAATGTAGTCCAGGAGGTAAATCCGATATTACTTATAAAGAAAATTTAAAATTAATTGGACAATCTCCATTGGGTATTAATATATACGAATTTAGTTACATAGGTGAAGAAGGATTGTATAACGGAGTAATTGCACAAGAATTGATTGGAACTAAATTTGAACACGCATTATCATTAAATAATGATGGTAAATATTTGGTAGATTACGATAAAATTGATGTTGAGTTTAAAAAAATAAATTAATATGGCAAATACAAGAATAGAAAGACCTGCAACAGTTATTAAAGAATTAATAGCACCTCTTACATCTTCAAAAAAAGCACAAGTAGCAGCTGCGGTTCAAGAATTTGTAAATAGAATTAAAGCTAAGCATCTATAATACTTTGTATGAAGTTATACATACACCATTATTATCAAAAATCTATATTTTACAAAATAGCACACAACACTACTGATAGAGAATACTTTATTGAAAACGGTGAAGGTGTTGTAAAATGTAAATACAATGATGTTGATATTGAAATTATTTTTAAACAAGAAATAAGTTTTGAAGATGATGGATACCACATATTAGATTACTTTACTGCTTTATTCTACGGAGATATAGACCCGAAAATTGGGTATATTCATAGAGATGAACATTATATGGAAAAAGAAACTCAACAGATTCTAACCATATATAAAAATCTTTTGAAAGATACACCTCCTAATCAAAAATGGATAATCACATATTTCAGAACTGAAAAGATATTACAAACTGGCGATACATCGATATATGATAAAAAGTGGTTTGAAATAGAACAAATGCTTTCCGATTTAGGAAACCATCATATTATAGTTGATAATCTATTTCTAACAGATAGTTCGGAAAAAAAATACCCAAATTTTCATTATTCATTAACAAACACAGTATTTCAATGGAATGAAATAATTGCAATACGATGGTTTTATGAATTCAAGCAAATTTATGATAAACTAAACTTTGATTATGATTTAATGTATAGTATAAAAAATCATAAAGTAAACAGAGTTAGTATTATAAATGAATTGCAAAAACTAAAACATCCAAAATTACTATTACAGAGAAGTGATTCATTGCAAAACCCTGATTATAAAAAAAGAGAAAGAGAAGTTAAACATATAAACGTAAATTCAATATATGGTGATAATGATTTTGCCGATGTAAGTTGGATTATAAATCATCAAGGATATATGGATATGTTTTTTAGAGTTTTAACTAAATCTAAAATGCAAATATTATGTGAGAGTTGGTCTTGGGATAAAAGGGAATTTTCATCACAATATCTTTCTGAAAAAACATTTGCATTTATATTAGCAGGTATTCCGTTTATATCAACACATGAATATCCTTTACAGATTTTACAAAAGATATTAGATTTACCACCACATCCTTTTTTTGAAGAATCAAAAAAATGTAAAACAAATGGTAAACTGTTTGCTGAATTTGTTGATAAATTTTTACAAAATTTTGATGAAAACTATTTACTATGCAAAGAGTGGTCTGATTTGGCACATAATAAACTGATGGCATCAGTTGAAACTAAAAACTCATTAATAGATTTAATACTAAAAGATTTTCAAAAAGATATTAAACATATTAACTCTTTAATATAGTGGAAGTTGTTTTTACATATTTACCTATTAGATTAAAAGATATTACTGAAATATATTTAAAATATAGTATAAGTAATTTAAACATTCAAAATATTATTCCAATTATATATTCCGATAAAGATTATTTTATCCATACGGATTTAAAATATAAATGGATTGAATTTGATGTTGATTCTAAATACAAAATAGATACTTTATGGTCTTATCCAAAATTAAAAGTATTATCAATATTCGATAGACCATTCATACATTTAGATAACGATTTAATTGTAGAAGATTTTAGTAAGTTATTAAATTTAATAAATCCAAAAGCATTAAATATATGCTATAAACATTCCGTTAATGATATAAACACTTTTGTTGATATTTTTAAAAAATATTCAAACAAACAACTTAACTTTGAATGCTTGAATAATACATCTATTATAGGTGCAGATGATTATGAATTAATTAATAAATCGTATAAGGAAGTATTAAATGTTATAGATACACACTATGATTTCTTTTTAAGTAGATATAACACAATACCACCTATTACTTTAAATCAACAATATCCAAATTTATATTTTGATAATGTAAACTACTTATTTGATAAAAATCCATCTTACGATGATTTGAGTGTAAATGGAGTGTGTCATATGGCGGAAAAAAACATTATTAATAGTTTTATATTAAATAAAACTTTGATATAATGAATATAATAGAAATTGGTGCAAACGATGGTGGTAATACTGCTAGATTTTCCAAAAATTCAAATGTATGGTGTTTCGAGCCCAATCCACATTACGCAAAATTATTAGGTAGCTTATTTGTAAACAATACCAATATAAAGATAATACAAAAGGCAGTTAGTGATTATAATGGGAAAGCTTATTTTTATATATCAGTAGATGGTGCTTCATCATCTTTAAATAATTTAACAAAATTTGCTATTAGTAATACCGGAATTAGATATGTAGATAGAGTATTAGTTGATGTTATTAGAATGGATTCCTTTTTAACCGATAATAATATAGATGTTATAGATTATTTTCATTGTGATGCACAAGGTGAAGATTTTAACATATTAAAATCATTTGGTGATAAGATAAACATTATAAACAAAGGAAAAATTGAAGTTAGTTTAAAGGATGAACTATATTCAAATATATCAAATAATGTAAATGAAGTTGCTGATTTTTTAAATGGTAATGGTTTTGAAGTTATCAATTGGAAAGAAATCAATAAGAATAAAATGGATATTTATAGATACGATTGTAATCTTGAATTTTGTAAAAAAAATAATAAGCAGTTAATATGAGTAATACTCTTTGGGCATTTGGAGATTCTATGACCTTCGGACATGGTTGCAATATTGAATGTGAATCCAATACTAAAATAAATTATCTACCATATAAAAAAGAAGGAGATGATATTTGGCCAAATCATCTATCTAAAATGCTAGATTATAGTGTTGTTAATTTAGGTAAAAACGGAGCATCTAATGATTACATATTAGACTGCATAATAGATAATTTTGATAATATTGAACCAAATGATGTTGTTGTTATCAATATGACATTACACGGTAGAATAGAAGTTCCATTTAAAGATGGAACATATGATATTCTATGTGGGTATGAAAAAAACAAAATATTTGTAGATAATATAGAATCACATATATACAATGTAAAAAATAAAACAAACGAAAACGATGATGAAAAAATAGAAGCTCTAATAAATTTTCAATATTATTTTTCAAATCATCAGTTTTATAAAGATAGACATATTAAGCGATTTAATTTTATTAAAAACAGACTTTTAAAAGAGAAAAATGCAAGATTTGTTTTTTTATGGTCTTTGGAAGAAGATTTGGGAATCTATGCATCTTTTCAAACAATATATGACGCAACAAATGGTGCAGTAAATGATACACATTTTTCTTTTAATGGTCATTTTAACTTTGCTCATTTTTTGTATAAAACAATTAGTAGTAATAAATCTATTATATGATTTTAAAACAATCAAAAATATTTAGTAAAGATGAATGTGATTTAATTATATCATATGTTGATTCTAATTTTAAAAATTGGAATAAAATAGATAGAGAATATAATTCATATTCAATAGATTACAATCAAACAAACAAATGGATATTTAATAAATTAAAAGATTTTTTTGAAAAAGAAACAAATATAAAAATTGATAAGATTAAAAAACAAATGCATTTTCATAAGTTTACAAAAGGAAATTGGTTTGGTAAACATAATGATGTTAGAGACAGGAGAATGTACGGAGTTGGTGTTTTATTAAATGATGATTTTATTGGTGGTGATTTTATATTTTATAATTCAGAAGAATATACATTAAACAAAACTATTGGTAATTGTTATATATTTGATGTTAATATAGAACATGAAATAACAAAACTATTAGATGGAGAAAGATATTCATTACTATGGTTTTTACAAAATACCGATATTAAGATAAATAGAAAACATATTATTTAATGGAAATTTTAAAATATTGGAATAATAATACATTCGAAGTTTCTTCTTTTAGGAATAATTTATCTGAAAGATTCAACGCAATTTATAATGGCTCTGGTTCGGATAGTTCCGGATTATGTGAATATACATACAATGAGTTAGGATTTAGAGGAGACTCCCCAATAAAAGAGGGGTTTAAAATAATGTCTATCGGTTGTTCTATAACCGAAGGTGTAGGTGTTACTGATAATCAAACTTGGTCACATCAATTATCTAAACTAATACCAAATGGAGTAGATTTAAATTTTGGATGTGGTGGTAGAAGTAATGATTATATCAGTAGATGCTTATTATCATATTATGATATAGTAAAACCTGATTTAGTTTTAATAATGTACACAGAAACTCACAGAAGAGAATATTATACGCAAGATGGTGGCATTGAACCATTCCATCATAAAGCATGGGGATATTTTGATGAAACTGAAAATGGTGTAGCAGAACACAATGCTCATTTAACTTTATTAAATAAAAATAACAATTTTATTAATTGGTATAAAAATCATATGTTAATAAAGTTATTTTTAGAATCTAAAAAATGTAACTGGGTATGGAATGGTTGGTATGCTACCGATAACTACACAGATGATAATAGATTTGATGGTGATTATTATCCATTTTTAGATTATGGTGTCGATAATATACATCCAGGTCCTAAAACCAATTTAGAATATTCTAAAAAGTTATATGATTATATATCTAACAATTTGTTAAATTAAAAAATTTTTAGTATATTAGTAGTATGATTATAGTTCCACAAACACCCATAACAGAATCTAGCTTCAATAAATGGAAGTGTCATAGATTAGAAGTAGAAGATGGAGAAGACTCCTATCACTACTATGTAATACCTTTAATTGATATTGATGAAGATGAAATACCAGATATGCAATATGCACCTGCACTATTCAGTTCGGAATCAGGTGAGTTCTTAGATGATAAAGGAAATGATATTTACACTGTCAGATTATTTGATGAAGACCTTCCTGAAATGACTTCGGAAGAAGAAGTAGAAATACTTTATAAAATTTTAACTAAAAAAGATATTTTTCTGAAATGATTTGGAAAAGTAAAATAATTTTCGTATATTTGTGGTATCTTTTTATAGTAGCGTAAAGCAGCTTAGCAGCTTCACAACTTAATAATAACTTAAACTTTCAAACAATGATTCAAAAAACAGAACAAGAATTAAAACAAAACTACACAAGGTTCATAGGAATCCTTAACAAATACTTTACAGGAGAGAGGTTAGAAAAACTGCTTCATATGTATTCAGAAGAAGAGTTGGGTATCAACCTAACACTAGCACCAGCAAGTGGTAACGCAAATTATCATAACGCTTATATTGGTGGGTATATTGACCATATTTTTAATGTTACCAAAAATGCCTTACGAATGAAGGAAACTTTTGCTGCCGCAGGTGGTGAAATTGACTTTACTGATGAAGAGTTAGTATTTACTGCTTTACATCACGATTTAGGTAAGTTAGGAACAAAGGGTAATTTACATTATGTTCAAAACGATTCCGATTGGCATGTAAAGAATAGAGGAGATGTGTTTAAGATGAATACAGATAATTCATATATGACACTTACTGATAGAACATTTTTTACTTTAAATCACTACGGTATTACTTATAATGAGAAAGAGTATTTTGGTATTAAACTTACAGATGGTATGTTTGATGAGGAAAATATTAAATACTACAAAACGCACGATATTACTAAGAGTTTAAGATACAATATTCAGTATATTATGCATTGGGCAGATTATATGAGTACCATTATAGAACGACAAAATTTCCGAAATTCTCAAAAGTAAGAATAGAAAGTATGACAAAATGTCATACTTTTTTTATTTGGTATAGAAATTGAACCTTTATATTTAAACCTTAAACAATTATTATTATGAGCACATTCAAAAGTACAACTGGCTACAAAGCAAATTTAGACGATTTATTTTTAGATTGGGATAATCTATTTTCCCACGCTAAACAAAACGTATTTTCCGATTATACTTCAAAGGAATTACAAGATGGTAAAATTGAATTATCAGTAAATGTATTGGGTCACGACCCTAAAAAAATTAATTTAGAAGCAACGGAAGACAGGATTACAATTAAATCCACAAAACCAGAAGATGCATCTACTTTAATTAAAGATATTGATTTTAGCTTCAAATTAGGTAAGGATTACGATGGTACAAAATCGGAAGCTAAATTCAACAATGGGGTACTTTCTATCATCATAGATAAAAAAGATGAAAGAAAGGCAAAAAAATTATCTATTAATATTAGGTAATTTGGGTTATTTTTCGTATATTTGATGAGTGGGGCAATTATGTTCCACTCATTTTTTATATATAAAATATTTATTACTATGAGTATGATGTACAAACAACAGGTTCTCAACCTAACAGAAGTAATGGCAGGTAAATTGAGAATCATCGAAGGAGCTGCTAATGGAGCAATGCAGTTATCACACGCTGAAATCCTACAAATGATTAGAGATGCGCAAAGAACAAACGAACGAATTGCAGAATTAATCAACATTGAAAGAGAATAATGAATTGGCTTAAAGTTTTAGTTGGTATTTCTGCACTTATTATTGCAGGATGTGCAGCTTATTTTTCTGTAACTGGTTTAGGTGTTCTTTTTGCAGGAGCATCTATATCTGTTATGGTAATGGCAGGTTCTTTGGAATTGGCAAAATTAGTTGCAGCTACCTATCTAAAACAAAAATGGGATGAAATCGAAGGATTCAATAAATGGTATCTAACCATTTCAGTTGGAGTTCTTATGTTAATCACATCTGCGGGTATTTTTGGTTATTTATCTAATGCTTTTCAGGCGCAATCTCTTCAATTACAACAGGTAGATAGAGAAATTGAAGTTCATCAAACAAAGATAGACCAAAATACGGCTCAAATTACTCAACTTTCCACCCAAATTAACGAATTTAACTCAAATCAAGGTAAAATATTAGATGGTGGTAAAGTAAATTCACGTCTTATCCGTTCAATCGATAATAGAGATAAACAAATTGCCAAAATTAACGATAAAATATCGGATTTACAGACCCAAAATGCGGAAGAAACTGAAAAAATCAACCAAATTAAGATTGCAAACTTAGGATTAGAGAAAGAAGTTGGTGGATTCCGTTTTGTTGCCGAAGCATTTGATGTAGAATTGAAAAATGTTGTAAAATTCTTCATTTTTCTTATTGTTATAGTATTTGACCCCCTAGCAGTTGCTCTAATTATTGCATTTAATGGGTTAGTTGCTCCAAAAATCCGAAAAGAAGAAGAAATTTTAACAGAAAATGTAAAATTAGATGAACCAATTCGGCAAGATTCCGAATTAGAGGAAAAAATTTACCAAGTTTACGGAGATAGTGGAAAAAATTTACCAATTGAGGAAGAACCAGAAGTTATAGTGGAAAATATTCCACAACAAATTGAAGAATTACCTAAATTACAATGGGAAGATTTTATGCATCCAGAATTTAATTGGAATAATAAGAAATTGTGGATAAATAACCCAAGAGCAGTAAATTATTGGTTAAATTCAAAAGGAGGTACTGCCAGAGAACTATCAAAAATGAAAAGTGAAGAGGAAAATATAAAAACTTATTAAAAGGCTTGGATTTGTGAAATAAATTTCTTATATTTGGGTTATGAATATAGGATACGCTTGCATCAATATGACATTAGGAGAACAAACTCCTAAAATTACTACAAATCGTAGTATGGTTAAGAAAACCTTTACACAAAAAGGTATTTCTTACGCTTCGGAACTCGCACTACAAAACTCTCGTGATTTATTTGAGATTCTCAAATGGAATGTAGCAAATAACATCAAATTATTTCGTATTTCATCCGATATGTTTCCGTGGGCAAGTGAATACAATTTAGAAGATTTACCAGATTACAATAAAATCTCAAACATCCTCAAAGGTTGTGGTACTTATGCCAAAGAAAACGGTTTGCGTATTAATTCTCATCCAGGTCCTTTCAATGTGTTAGTTTCTCCCAATCCAAAGGTAGTACAAAATACTATTATAGATTTAGAACTACATGGTAAAGTATTTGATATGATGGGGTTATCTAAAACTCCATACAACAATATTAATATCCATTGTAACGGTGTCTACGGAGATAAAATCTCTGCTATGGATAGATTCTGTGCTAACTTTGAGAAACTCTCTGACAGTGTAAGGAATCGATTGACAATAGAGAATGATGATAAGGCATCTATGTACTCCGTTGTAGATTTGATGTATATTCACAAAAAGATTGGTATTCCTATTGTATTTGATTACCACCACCATCAATTTTGCACAGGTGATTTATCAGAACAACTTGCATTAGAGTTGGCATCTACAACTTGGCCAAAAGGTATTACACCAGAGGTTCACTATTCCGAATCAAAAGCATTGCATGAAGAAAATAGTAAATTAAAACCACAAGCTCACTCTGATTATATTAAACAGTTACCTAACTTATATGGTAATGTTGTAGATATTATGGTAGAAGCAAAAGCAAAAGAATTAGCAATATTACCATTTTTATAATATGAAAAAATACGCACTATTCATCGGAAGATGGCAGACATGGCATGAAGGACACGATTGGTTAATATCACAACAATACGATAAAGGTAAAAATGTTTGGATAGCAATTAGAGATGTTCCACAAGATGAAAACAATCCAAAATCCGCACAGGAAGTATTAATTGAATTAACTCATTTATTACAAGATAAATTAGAATCGGGTAGATTATATATTTCTGTTATACCCGATATTGAATCTGTTAATTATGGTAGATATGTTGGATATGATGTAATATACCACGAACCACCAACTGAAATTGGATTAATAAGTGGAACAAAGATAAGAAAAGCATATAAGGAATAGAATGATAACTAAATTTACAAACATATTATCAGATTCATTATATACTGATGTATCAGAACATTTGGAATATTTAAAAAAAGAAAAGTCGGATTCTTTTAATACGAGTTTTACTAAATGGCATCCGAATTTAGTAAATACAAGTTCTCCAATTTTAAGATACACTATGGCATCAAATGATATGCACATTTTTAGTAGAATAAAAAAAGAATTAGAATCAAAAATTCCATATTATGTTTCAAATGCGGTTTTTCATTTATATCCAAATTTAAGTTATATAACTTGGCACGATGATTCGCACGCGGATGCCGGTTTAACAATATATTTAAATCAATTTTGGGATAATAATTGGGGAGGTTATTTAATGTATGAAGAAAATGATGAAATAAAAGCAATTAAACCTGAAAAAAATTTGGGTGTTTTACAAGAAAATAATGTAAAACATTGTGTTACTACAACAACAATTGGTGCACCGGTTAGAACATCATTACAGTTTTTTTTACATAAAACTAAAAAACTATACTAATGTTAGTACAACGCAGGAGACACATTGCAAAAACCATTTCATATCGTATTATATCTACTTTGATAGGATTTAGTATAATGTGGTGGGTAAGTGGTGATATTAAAATAGGAGCAGCATTTGGTATAGCAGAATTAATATACAAACCCATTCAATACTACATTCACGAAAGAATATGGTATAAATTTATAAAATACGGATTAAACGATAAAACAAAAAACAAATGACATTAATTACAGACAAAGGTAAAAACGGATTACTTAATCCACAATTTAGAGAGTTTCTTTTAACACCAACTCCAAAAACAGAAATTACTGCAAAAGAAGCAGATGAATTGGAGCAATTATTAAAAGATGGATTAGAACAATATCCAGGTTTAGGTATTTCGGCAACTCAATTAGGCATTAAGAAAAGAGCTTGTTATATTAAATTTGGTGATGAAGAAAACGGTAGAGAATTATTTTTATTAAATCCTGTTATTACACAACGCTCTAACGATGGATTTATTTTTTATGAAGGATGTTTATCTATTCCAAAAACAGTTGAAAACCCATTACGAACAATTAGAGCTTGTAAAGTTGTAGTTCAAACAGATAATTTAGGTGAATTAACTTTTGAAATCAATAAGGAAGAAGATAAAGATAGAGTTTCTGTTGAAACAATGATGACAGTTATTGTTCAGCATGAAATTGACCATTTAGATGGTATTACTATTAAAGATAGAGTCTATTCAACAACTCGTACAGTTAAAGCAACACCTGGTAGAAACTCAATTGTAGTTATGAAATCACCAGATGGTGAGTTGGTTGAAGTTAAGTATAAGAAAGCAAATGATTATTATTTACAAGGATACGAAATAGTTTAATTATGGAAATTATACTAGGAATTACAATTGCTTGTTTATTGGGAGCAATATACGGAATTTGGAATCTTCTACAAAAGTTAGAAAGATACGAAGATTTTATAGAAGAAGAAACACAGAAAAACCAGGCATTACTGGAAGCATTGAGACAAATAGATAGTCGTGAAATGTTTGAGAAGGATGATGACGTAGGTTCTATATTTTATCAAATAAAAGAAACTATCGAAAGATTCAAAAACATTTAGAATGGCAAGAAAAGCAAAAAGTAAACAATACTTTACAAAAGATACGGAAGAAGCAATCATAGAGTATAATTTATCAGATGAACAAAGAGTTAAAGATTTATTATACAGAGATAGAATTAAACCTGCATTTGATAAACTAGCTGAAATAGTTTATAATAAATGGAAGTTTACCTATTTCGATGATGACCCGCAGGATGTAATGGCAGAAGTTGTTGCATTTATGGTTGAAAAAATCCATATGTACAAAAACGGTAAAGGTAAGGCATTTAGTTACTTTACAATTGTTGCTAGAAATTACCTTATCTTAAATAATAACGCAAACTACAAACGATATAAAGATACTGATATTCTATCATCTTTACCCGAAAACTTTGATACAGAAAACAATTTTAAAGAGGAGGTTAGAAATGATGAATATAGAACTTTTAATAAAAGGATGTTAGCATATTGGGATGTTCATTTAGAAAATTATTTTCCAAAGAAACGTGATATGCAGATTGCTGATGCGGTTTTGGAATTATTTAGAAGAGCAGAATACATAGAAAATTTCAATAAAAAATCTCTTTATCTACTTATTAGAGAGATGACTGGTCACCCAACTCATTACATAACGAAAGTTGTCAATAAAATGAAAGAAAGACAAATGGAGTTATTTAACGAATTTGAAGATATGGGTGATATTAAAATTTAACACTATGATTCAATTAGGAATTTCAGCTTTCTACCACGATTCAGCAGCTTCAATAGTAATAGATGGTAAAGTTATATGTGCAATAGAAGAAGAGAAGTTGTCAGGCATAAAGCATGACAACTCTTTTCCATTTAAGGCAATTGCTTGGTGTTTAAGCTACGCAAATGTAACAATCGAAGATGTTACTATGGTTTGTTGGTATGAGAACCCAGAATTGAAGTATGATAGGGTAAAACATACATTAGGTAGAAGGTGGATTCGTAATTTTAAGACTTGGTTTAAGTTTAAAAGAGAATTTAAAGCAACGGAAGGTAATTTATCTCAATTTTTAGAGAAAAACATCGGTTTTAAGGGTACTTTGTACAAAATTAAACACCATTTATCTCATTTAGCACTATCTTTCTATACATCCCCATACGATGATGCTATTGGTATATCAATTGATGGGGTGGGTGAATGGGATACAATAAACATCTCAAAGTGTGATATTGGAGGTATTAGAGAGGTAAAATCGGTATATTTCCCCAATTCTTTGGGTTTAGTGTATTCAACAATAACTGCATATTTGGGATTCAAACCAAACGAAGGAGAATATAAGGTTATGGGATTAGCTCCATACGCAACTCCTAAAAACTACGAACATATTTTTGATAAATTTACTACATTAGGTGGAGAAGATATTATCAATATAGACCAAAAGTATTTTACTTGGGAATATTCTAATACTGATATGTTCACTATGGATTTAGTAGAGTTAATAGGATTCGAACCAAGAACACCTGATTCAGAAATAGAACTACACCATATGGAGTTAGCATCTGCTCTCCAACATTGGTATGAAAAATGTTTCTATTATTTAATCAACTATTCAACGGAGTATATTGAGAGTAAGAATTTAGTATTAGGTGGTGGTTGTGCTTACAACGGAACTGCTAATGGTAAGATAAAACAAAACACATCTATAAAGGATGTGTGGATTCCTTATGCTCCATCCGATGCAGGTTCTGCTATTGGTGCGTGTTTGTATGTTTGGCATGATGTTTTGGGTTATTCTAAAAAAAGAGGAGGAGATAATCAATCACCATATTTAGGTCCGAATTTTGATGATGATGGAATATTCAATATTATAAATAAACGTAATGATATTGTTGTTGAAAAAATAGACGATGATTATGAATTATGTAGAATTACTGCAAATATTATAAATAGTGGGTCAATTGTTGGTTGGTTTCAAGGTAGAACTGAATTTGGTGCGAGAGGTTTAGGTAATCGTTCTATATTAGCTAATCCACATTTACCAGATATTAGAGATAGAATAAATAAAGTTGTTAAGAAGAGAGAAATGTTTAGACCATTTGCTCCATCTGTAACAATTGAAGATTATAAATTGTATTTTGATTCAGAAGGAGAAGTTCCATATATGAATCAGGTTGTTAAAGTTACTGGTCACAAAGAAATACCATCTGTAACTCACGTTGACCGTTCAGCTAGAATACATACAGTTAGAAAAGAACAGAATCCATTATACTACGAATTACTAAAAGAATTTGAAAAAGTAAGTGGAACTCCTATTCTATTAAACACATCATTCAATTTAAAAGGACACACAACAACAAATGACCCACAGAAAGCATTATGGACATTTATGAATTGTGATATGGATTATTTAATAATGGGTGGATTTATAATAAGTAAAAAATGATAGTACATGGTTATGGTTGTAGTTGGACAGAAGGAGAAGGTTGTGATTCTGAAATGGAAAAAACATTAAAGAATCAAGATTTAAACTTATTCAGAAATTCTCACTCTTGGGTAAAATTAGTTGCAGATAAACTTAATTGTAATTGGATAAATAATGGTAGAAGTGGTAATCCAAATTCTGTTATATTTAATGGAATTATAGATGATGTAACAAACGGTAGAATTAAAAAGAATGATTTAGTTATTATAATGTGGAGTTCATCTTTAAGAGACTACGCAGCATTTCTGCCGAGAAATCAATGGGTTAGTTGGTCTGTTAAACATTTAATAAATTTACCAGATAAGTTTATAAATTCATATAAAAGTAATAATACAAAATACGACCAATTTTTAAGTGATTATAAAACATACTTTTTAAGTATGATGTTTAATCAAAATTATTATAATATAGTCAATCAGAATTACATTATTTTTTTACAAAAATTATTTAAAGAATATGGTGTAAATAATTTAATGTTAGATGCTTTTGATAAAATGATACACCATATACAACCAACCGATGATATTACTCATTTAATAAATAAAAAAAATTATTGGCAATTTGATAAATCTACTATGAGAGATTTTTTAATTGCAAGTAACACAAATTGTTTTGAAACATTACAAACCATAGATGAAAATCCAGCACAACACCCTAATTCGTTGGGATATAATCTAATAAGTGAAGAAATCTATAATTATATAATAAAGAACAATATAATATGAGTACGGAATTTAAGTTATTTGATGGAAAAGATTTATCTTCTTTATTTAAAGATATTTACGATAACCAGCAAGCTAAGAAAAAGAACATTTCAGAAATGATTGAATCTCTTCGTAAATTAATAAAGAATGTAGGAGAGGCAACGGTTCTTGCCCCTATCATTAGAGATTTAATTGATTCATCTATTAAGAATGATGACCATTTGATTAAACTTGCAACTATTGCTCAAAGATTGGCAATTGCTGATTCTAAGAGTATTGGTGAAGATGGTTGGTTAAGTGAAGCGGAGAAAGCACAACTTATAGGTGATATGGAAGATACTATAAATGAAATCGAAAAGAAGAACGATGAGAAGTTATTGGATATTCAAGTTGAAATAGAAGATATAAAAACAAAAATATAAATGGAATCATTTTTAGCAACAGTTAGTAGTGTGTATCCAACTAATGAAGATTTTTTACCAAACGAAGGTGGTGATAAAATTCCTGTTTATAACGAGAACAGTAAATTTTCAGATAAAGATGCCAGAATGTATGGTGCTATAAATTATTTAACAGAAACTGGTGTTAAAACTGATTATGCTTTTCCATTTGATAAAAATAATTTTACATTTCCAATTAAAGGTGAAACTGTTGTAATTTTCAAAATAGCAAATCAAACATTTTGGTTGCCTTATACAAACACTCCATATTCAAATTATAGAAGAGATTATATCACATATTCTGCAACAAAAGAAACTGATGTTATTGAAGTTGGTGGAAGTAAAAGTGCAAGTGAATATAGAAGTGATGTAAATGCTGGTGGAACTACTACAAACGAAAATGAAGAAAAAGAAGATATAAAATATAATATAAACGAAAAAATTAAATTTATAAAACCAAAAGAAGGTGATACTATTTTAAGTGGTAGAGTCGGCAATACAATTCGTTTATCTGAATTCTTTTTATCTCCTGATGATAAATCATATCCAGGTATATTCATTCGTAATAAACAAAATGCTGAATTAGATAGTAAACCTATTGGAGAACTGATAGATGAAGACATAAATAAAGATGGAACATCGGTTTATATTGTATCTGGTAAAACAAAAGTTCCATTCAAAGAAACTATTAAAAAAGAAAAGAAAGCATTTAAATCGTACCCATCTGATTTTAGTGGAGACCAGATGTTTATAAATTCAGACAGAATTATATTATCTGCAAAAGCAAAAGAATTTATTATATTTGGAAAAGGAAATACTGGTGTGATTACCGATGGTAATTATTCTATTGATTCTGCAAAAGAAGTTTACATAAATTCAGACAATAAAATAACTATACATTCCAATGGTGCAAATCAAATATTCCTAAATTCTGAAAATGGTAAAATATTTTTAGGTAAAAACCAAGGAGCAGGGAATGCCGGAGCTGATGTTCAAAAAATGGTATTAGGAGGTGAGTTAGTTCAAATAATGCAAGAATTAATTCAAGCAATAAATGCACAAATATTTGCAACACCCGTTGGACCAACTGCACCAGGACCTGCAAATAGAGCATCATTTATTGCAATACAAGGTAAGTTAAATACTTTACTTTCATCAACCAACTTTTTAAGTAAATAAAATGTCTTGGATATTATTCAAAGTAAATGTATTAGGAGCAATGGCAACTGGTCGTTTTTCAAATGACCCCGATGGTTTTGCCAGTTTCTATGCCAATGAATATGATAGATGTATAAAGAGAGGTGGTGATATGTTATACGGTGTCCCTGTTTTAAATGGTAATGTGCAAGGAATGACTGATGTTATAAAAGCAGCTTTTAAAAAAGGACAAGATAGTGATGGGGAAAACTTTAATTTATTAGGAGAAATTTATCCATCTGCATTTGATGCATATTGGTTAGGAGCAGAAATGTCTCCATTTCCAAATCCATTATTAAGACCATTGGGTTGGCAATCAACACCACCTGCACCTGGTGCAGTTATGAATATAGGTCCAAATCCAATATCATTGGCAGCATCAGCTGCAATAAACAAAGCATTAAAAGAGGCTGCACAAGCATTGGTTGATGAATTAAAAAAACAAACAATAGATGTAGCTGGAACAGTTATAAATGTTTATGATACCGTTATTAAATTATTAAAAAAAGAACAACTTGCAGATGAGGTTAAAAATCATCCTGCGGTTATTGCAGGTAAAACGGTGATTGAAAAATATAACGAAATTAAAAAGAAAAAACCATCAATTGGTTCTCAATTTAAAATGGCAATTAAATTTCCATTTCCAGAATTACCAAAGAAAAAAGATTTGATTGAAAAAGCAAAATCAAAATTGATGGAAGAAGCTATGAAGCAGATTGAAGAGAAATTAATTCCACCTATTTTAGAAAAAATATTACAACCTATAATAGCACCTATTCAATCTGCGATAGAATTATCAAAATCAATTCCATCACCAAAGCCTACAAAAGAACAAATTAAAAAATCTGTAACTGATACTATTAATGGATTAAAACCTCAAATAGAATTACCGGATGTTGGTGTAAAATTACCAACAAAAGAAGAATTAAAAAAACAGATAAAGGATGGATTACCTACCAAAGAAGAATTGGCTTCTATGGCTTTTGATATGATTAAAGATTTAATACCCGATATTCCTAATATATGGTTTATTCCACCAACATTGGTTTTGACACCACCAACTAATATAATGTTAGACCCATTTGTTAATTTGGCAAAGGTGCATTTAATGGGAACGAGTGGAACTATGATGGTTATGGCACAATATCCACCACCCACACCACCGGCACCTGGCATATTAGCATGGTCTGGTTATAATGTTATTGGGTAAATTTCAACTTATTATATTTATTACTAAACAAACACTTTTTTATGAAATCAGAAATTTTAGTAACCCTTATTAAAGAGGTTGTAAAAAACGAGGTTAAGCAGCAAGTTAAAGAAGAACTTGTTAAACTTATCAAATCTGGCGCAGTTACATTAAACTCACAAAAGAAATCAACACCATCGTTAGCAGAATTAACGGAGGTAAATACTACTGCTCCCATTAGAAAGCAGGCAGTAGTTCCAACTCAACAAAGAACTCAACAACCACAGAGAGAATTTACAAAAGACCCTATGATTAATGAGATTCTTAATATGACAACTCCATTTACATCTGCACAAAGAGCAGAAGGAGCAGGAGCAGGTGGTAGTGTATTGGATATGTTACAACCACAGATGAGTGAAGAAGATGGGTGGGACACTATGGATTTTAGAGGTGCGGGTATTCCCCAAAATATTCCACAACAATTGGAATCAACAGGAGATAAATTGCAAGATGCAACTATGAAAGCATTGACAAGAAATTACGCAGATTTAGTTAAAAGATTTTAATAATGGCAATAGAGCTTGGTAGAGTTAATGTAGCGGATTTAGTAGAAAACGATTATAAAGTGTTGGGTATTGGGATTAATAAAAGTTCCGATTCCAATGGTATATTTTCTGTTAATTTCACTACACTTAATCAGGCAAAAGATAATTTAAAAAATCTAATCCTAACTAGAAAAGGAGAAAGATTAATGCAACCTGAATTTGGATGTGATGTTTGGAAAGTGTTGTTTGAACCATTAGATGGAGAAGCGGTAGAGAGAGTTATAGAAAACACTATCGTAGAAGCAGTTTCTATATGGTTGCCATACTTAAATATTGATACCATTGTATTTGATTACGATGAAAATGATATAGATAATCATAGAATAATTTTGGATATTAAATTTTCATTAATATCAAATCCAAATTTATCAGAAACAATACAAATAAATGTAAATAATTAATAATGGCACTTAAACCACTTGATAAAAATTGGGGTAATCAAAATAAAAACATAAATTATGTTGGTAAAGATTTTGCTGCATTAAAGCAAGTTTTAATTGATTATACTAAAACATATTTTCCAAATACATATTCGGATTTCAATGATGCATCTCCTGGTATGGTTTTCATTGAGCAAGCAGCTGCAATAGGTGATATACTTTCATTTTATCAAGATACTCAATTAAAAGAATCTATATTATCATATGCTTCTGAAAAGAAAAATGTGATAGCATTGGCACAAAATATGGGTTATAAACCAAAGGTAACATCCCCTGCCGTTACAACCCTTACCGTATATCAGGTAGTTCCATCAAATGGGCAAACTGGTATATTAAATGCACCAGATACCCGATACCTTTTTAAAATAAAAGATGGAATGGAGGTAGAATCAACAACAAATTCAAATGTTGTTTTTAGAACAGTAGATGCCGTAGATTTTGCAAACCCAATTGATAGAGAAATAGAAGTTTACGAAAGAGATTCTAACTCAGGAGTTCCAACGAGATATTTAATAACAAAGAAAGTAAAAGCAATTTCTGCAAGAGAAGTTTCTACATCTATTTCTTTTGGAGATGATACGGATTACCCAACTGGTACTTTAACGGATACTAATATTATTGGTATAGTATCGATTGTAGATAATGATGGTAATGTATATTATGAAGTCCCATATTTAGCACAAGAAACTATATTTTCGGAACAACCAAATACTGATTATAATTCAGAATTATCTCAATATGTAAACGAAGTTCCTTATATATTGGAAGTAAAAACAGTTCCTTATAGATTTTCTGTTAAAGTAAATTCCGATAATACTATGGATTTACAATTTGGTAGTGGTGATGTTAGATTAAATGATGAGCAAATACTACCAAATACAAAAAATGTAGGATTGGGATTAGCCAATTCGGTTCAAAGATTAAATCAGGGTATTGACCCATCGAATTTCTTAAAAACAAATACATTTGGTATAGCACCTATAAACACATCTTTAACTATAAAATATTTAGTTGGTGGTGGTATCGAGTCCAATGTAAACACTGGTGATTTAACTACAATCAGAAGAATAGAATTCGAAGAAGACCTTTTATCAATACCTGATATTTTATTAACATCATATAATGATTCAAAATCAACAATAGCAGTTGAAAATTTAGAACCTGCAATTGGTGGAAGAGGTGGTGAATCTATTGAAGAAATCAGACAAAATGCATTAGCAACATTTGGTTCTCAAAATAGAGCAGTAACTAGACAAGATTATATCGTAAGAGCATTGAGTATGCCAGAAAGATATGGTAGTGTTGCAAAGGTATATGTATCACCTGATGGTGAGATTGATAACAATTCACCATCATCTATTCTTGCTAACCCAAAAAATATAGCAGAATTCATTGGTATAGTTGAAGGATTAAAAGATAAACCAAAGCAAGATATTCAAAAAGAATTACTAAAATATCTTACTGAAAAGAAAACATCCTTAGCAGAGGTAAACAACCCCTTTGCAATCAATATGTATGTTTTGGGTTATGATTCTAATAAAAATTTAACAAACTTAAATCAAGCAATTAAACAAAACCTTAAAACTTATTTAGGTGAGTATAGAATGCTTACAGACGGTGTAAATATAATTGATGGATTTATTATAAACATTGGATGTGATTTTGAAGTTATATGTTATTCTAACTATAACAAAAGAGAAGTTCTTGCAAACTGTTTATTAAAAGTACAAGAATATTTCAACATAGATAATTGGACATTTAACAAACCTATAAACATTTCAGAAATAGAATTGATATTGGCAAATGTTGAGGGAGTAATGAGTGTACCATCTGTAAAGATTTCCAACTTATGTTGTGTAGATGCTTATGCAGATAATAGTTATAATATAGAACAAGCAACAAAGGGTAAGATAGTATATCCATCGTTAGACCCTTGCGTTTTTGAAGTTAAATATCCAAATAAAGACATTAAAGGGAGGGCTATATAATGCATAAATTTTATACATCATCATTCGATGCGAGTATCTACTTACAACAACCTGACCAGAATGC
>JACCDN010414381.1_pt1 | contig 23901 bp, 16 predicted proteins | sample 7441691 | NCBI WGS metagenome assembly JACCDN01 (sample SAMN15323439, study PRJNA562643) | freshwater metagenome | isolation source: river surface water | place: USA:Blue River Watershed | collected 2017-08-16 | reverse complement strand
CTCTTTGGCCTCAACAGTAACCTTGGTACAACCCTGCAAGTCTAATGTCTTCAGCTGAATGAGTTTTGCAAGCTGCTGTAAGCCCTCATCGGTGAGCTGATTACAACCACCCAAGTTTAATGACGTGAGCTGAATGAGACCCACAAGGTACTGCAAGCCTGTATTAGTAATCTTATTACAACCATACAAACCCAAAGACGTGAGCTTAGTGAGACCGACAAACTGGTCCTGTAAGCCTGCATCGGTAAGATTGTTACAACCAGTCAATTTTAACCACGTGAGCTGAGTCAGGCCTGAAAGTTTCCCCAATTTTTCATTGCTAAGCCAACTACAATAACTCAACTCTAATGTAGTGAGCTGAGTGAGGCCTTTCAGCTGCTCCAATCCCTCATCCGTTATCTCATTACAATCACGCAAGTATAACCTCTCCAGCTGAGAGAATTTTGCAAGTTGCTCCAATCCCTTATCCGTTATCTTGCACCAACGCAAGTGCAACGTCTTCAGCTGAGAGAGTTTTGCAAGCTGCTCCAACCCCTGATCCGTTATCTTATTACAAGCACTCAAGGATAACTCCTCCAGCTTAGAGAGGCTGGTGAGATGCAAACGCAATCCCTCATCCGTTATCTCCACACTACCACGCAAGTATAACAACGTCAGCTGGGAGATGCCGGTGAGATGACTCAACCCCTCATCCGTTATCTTCTTACAATCATATAATTTTAACGACTTCAGCCACTGAAAATGCTTAATATACGCTAAACCGGCATCTGTTATTTCTTTACACTTTTCTAAGTTTAGCTCTGTTATTTCAGGGTTTTCTTGTAGAGCTTCTAGTAAGTCCTCATCTGTCAGATCTTGGCTTTTAGATAAATCTAAAACATTTTTCTTAAAAGCAACGCCCTCAATGGTGAAAGCGATGCCTTTTGCGTTAAGCTTGTGGAGTAAGGTGATAGTCGTAGCTGGACAGTAGTCCAAGGTCAGTCGCTTGAGCTTAGAGGCATTCTTTGCAATTGCGTCGAGTCCTACTTCTGTTACGCCTTTACATCCTGTTAGATTCAACTCTTGCAGGTTTTCGAAACGCTCAGGGAGGAGATCTAATACAGCATCTGTAAGGTATTCACAGCCTTTTAAGTTCAAAGACTGTAGGCAAAGATTTTTTTTCAGAAGGGTTATTAGATCTGCATCCTGAGTATCAGGCCGTTGACTAAAGTCTAAATGGATGACTTGTATCTCCAAGACTTCAACTTGTTTCTCTAAGGTTTCGACTTGCGTCTTTAAATCTCCAATTTTATTTTTTTGCTTTACAACTTTTTGCTGTAGATGGTTTAGGTTCTCGGAGTTTGCCTGATGCAACCTATCCATACGCTCTTTAACAGCTCTTGCTTCGTTGCGCTTTCCAATATCTTTCAAAAACCACACATACTTTCTATACAAGCTTATGTTTTTGGGGTCCTGGCTAATTTGTAGTTCCAATAAACGTATGTGCGTTTCATCAATTTTTGAACGACCGTCCGGTCTTACCTCTTGCGTATAAAGCGCTCCTAATTTTTCAAGTATTTTAGCTGATTTCACGACTTGAAATGCCTCTTCTAGTCTATCTATGGCTAAAGCTATGCTTCCCTTCTGGTCATAAAAATCAGCCAGCTTTTCTAAAGCAACAGCGATGTCTGCAGTGTCCCCTAGCTGCCGCGCTACGTCTACTAAAGCCTGTAAAGGAGCCTCATAGAGTGCAAGATCGCAGGAAGCTTGGTATGCAGCTTGGGCTTCTTTCCAGGCTCCTTGCTTTTGATACAAGTCTCCTAAATAATAGAAGGCCCGAGCAGCTTTTTCTCTGTATTCCTTTTCATTTGCTACATCTTTTTCCGGAGTTAACGGAATTTGAGAAAGATTGAGATAGATTGCCCTTAAACACCCTGCATACAGCTTATAATGCTCTGCGCTTTCCGTATATTTTAAGGCTTCTTTATAGGCTTTTTCTGCATCTTGAAAGTCTCCGTCAGCTTCACAATCTTGAGCATGTTTTAAAAACCGCTCCATTCTCTTCGTATTCGCAGCTTCATCTGCTAGTTTTTCCATGTAAGGAAGCCCTGGCTGTATGGGTTGGTACTCCGGCAGATTCCAGGGGTCTATCCCGTCTTCTATAGGGCGAATAATGTTATACTCCTGCAGATTCCTAGCAGGAGGATGGGCATGCAAGCCCGGAGCATTTGCCAAAGGAGGTATTAGCTCTGCCTGAGGCTGAGCTCCCTGCTGCTGATTTGCAGCAGCGGCTGTATTCGGTGCAAAGGATGCGTTATAGGTGTTATTCGGTTGAAGGTTGTTGTGTTCCATATAATGAATTGAATTAAGGTTTTAGACTGATGAGTTGAATTTAAGATAATGAATTTGATTTGAATGCATTTTCTTACCGCGGGCCAAAACTGAATAATTTCGTGGCTAGTTAGGGATTAAATCAAGCTCGCTACAAAATTAATAAATTTAAACACGCATTGCGACTACTAGTGTACTAGCTTGCAAAAGTCAAGACTTTTTTTGTAAAAATTTTTTCAGTGCCAAAAATCTTGCTTTGGGTGTACTTATTTTTCTCTTTTATGGAGCGGGTTTTGGCCGGGATCAGGGGGTGGGGCAGGTCGTCATTTTTTGTGACCTAAAAGCCATGAAAATAGTTCAGATATATAAAAAAATTCATAAAACTATCTGAAAATGCTTTCTTGCCCTAGGTTCAAACGAATACCACTCCCTCTTATTAAAAAAGACTATTGCCAAGATCGAGCAGCTACCCTCTATTAGAGGCTTATGGACTGGAGTATTCAGCCCTTTTCTAAAAAATCTACTGCTAGTGGAGAGGACTTTGAGGCGGGTGAGACGGTAGTCTCTTTTCTCTACAAGGATGAGGCAGGGATGCTTCAGCGAATGGACCTGAAGCATGAGGAACTGGTGAACACCCGTCCGCCCCCAGGAGTTCTAGGAAGGTGGACGCATGCAGCAAAGCAAAGCCCAGAACGCTCTCAGGATAAGCAAGCGTACTTACAGTCTGCCGAGGCTTTGTTTTTTTCCCTCTTTGAAGAGGATAGGGAGCAGAGCGCTAGCCAAGAGCATCGAGATACCGCAGAACATCCGGAAGCCTTAGCCAAGGACAAATCTATTTTAAAGCTAGTTTTGGCCCTTATACTGGAGCGAAAGCGCATTTTAAAGCCTCTAGCTACGCCTAAAAACGCTGAAATCCTGAGCTATATCCACGTTCGCAGCCAGATGACGTATACCATTCCTGTGCTAGCATATGGGGCGCAAGACTTAGAACGTATTCAAGAACGATTAAAGACCCTTTTCTAGAAGAATGGGCTTGAAAGCTGAAGCGACATCCGCTGCACTGGATACTACGTATGACCAGTGCTTTAGGGGACAAGGGATCGATATGGATGGCAAAGTTTAATCAAAATAGCCTGAGGGTGACTCCCGCCGTTCTAGTCTTGAGCATGCTATTTATCAGCTGTTTGATAACGTCCAACCTCTTAGTCATAAAGATCATGCGCTTTAGCTTTTCAGAAGGATCGTGGCTAGCCGGTCCTTTCCCAAAGGGCTTACAGGCAAGCTGCGGCATCATTCCGTTTCCTATGACTTATTTTTTGGGGGATATTCTGACAGAGGTCTATGGATTTAAGACGAGCCGATTTGTGATCTGGATAGGCCTTATGAGTATGGTGATTGTATCGGGCTTTTTGCACCTGTCGATTGTTTTGCCGCCAGCCCCTGTGTTTGCACATCAGGATGCCTATGCGACCTTGTTTCGCAGCTCTTTTCGCATTACGGTAGCCTCCATTGTGGCCTATTTTTTTGGAGAGCTGGTGAATGCGCTCTTAATGTCTTGGCTGAAAGTAAAAACTCAGGGAAAGTACCTATGGCTCCGGGCCTTTACGAGCACCTTTGTGGGGAATGTCTTGGATACGTTTTTGTTTTGTATGATAGTGTATACCCATGTTTTAGCCTTTGAGGATCTAGCACGCATTAGTTGCACAGAGCTAGGGCTAAAAATCCTTTTTGAATTGGGAGCCCTCCCCTTTACCTATTGGCTATCGAGCTACCTCAAACGGCATGACCGTACGGATGTGTATGATACGGAGCTGTTCGAAGGGTCTAAGGACGAGAGAGCTCACTGAATAAAAACACCTGGAAGCTACTAATAGAAAACCGTCCTATCCAGGCTACGATAATTAATCGCTTCTAATAAGTGAGGCAGCTGAATGGTTTCAGCCCCAGCTAGATCTGCAATCGTACGGGAGACTTTTAGGATTTTATCATAGGCTCTGGCAGAAAGCTGCAGCTGCTCCATCGCTTTTTGCAAAACCTTGGCCTCTGACGCGCCTAGAGCGCAGTACGCTTTGACTTCTTTTGGACTCATTTTAGCATTACAAGCGGCTACTGATGCGGACTGAAAGCGCTCTAGCTGAATATTTCTTGCTTTGCAAACACGGGCTCTGATAGTAGCTGAGCTTTCACCTTCCTTGAGGTGCATCAAGTCTTCTACGGCTAGGCTACTCACCTCGGTATGGATATCTATTCTATCCAAAAGTGGGCCACTGATTTTGGACCGGTAATTTCGAACGACTGTAGAACTGCAGCGGCATTCGCGCTTGGTGCTTCCCATATAACCGCAGGGGCAAGGGTTCATTGCAGCGATGAGCATAATCGAACACGGAAAAGTAATCTTTGCTGCGCTGCGTGAAATATGCACCACGCCTTCTTCTAAAGGCTGACGCATGACTTCTAATGTAGAGCGCCTAAATTCGGGTAACTCATCCAAAAATAAAACCCCGTGGTGGGAGAGCGACATTTCACCTGGCTTTGGAAAGCTCCCACCCCCTAAAAGACCCACCTCGCTAATAGTATGGTGGGGCGATCGAAAGGGCCTTTGCCATACATGATCGTTTTGTGCAAGAAAAAGACCTGCGGCAGAGTGAGTAGCCAAGATTTCCAAAAATTCATCTAAGCTAGGCTCTGGCATGATAGTAGGGATACGTTTAGCCAGCATAGACTTGCCTGAGCCAGGGGGACCTATCATCAGCAGATTGTGTCCTCCAGCTACGGCTACTTCTACGGCTCGCTTTAAGGTTTCTTGGCCTTTTATATCCTTAAAGTCTAAGTCCCACTGATGGCAGACTTGTGTCGATCTGAGCTCAGCCTTATTTTCTAAAGGCTGAAGCATGGCTTTCCCCCTTAGAAACTGGACGACTTCATCCAGCGAATCTACCCCATAGACGGCAAGGCCCTCAACTAGGGCTGCTTCTTGTGCAGACTGTTTTGGGAGAATAATCCCTCGTTTACCTTCTTTTTTAGCAAGTATGGCTAAGGCTAGAGCCCCACGAATAGGGCGTGTAGCTCCTGAGAGACTGAGTTCTCCAGCGATCAGAAAGTTTCTTAGGCTATCACCCTCAAGCTGCCGAGTAGCTGCTAAGAGCCCAAGAGCGATAGGAAGATCATAGATGGGGCCTTCTTTGCGGAGGTGTCCAGGGGCTAGGTTAAGGGTGGTACGTGTGGTAGGGGGAGAAAAGCCACTATTCATCAGCGCAGAAAAGACCCGATCTTGTGATTCTTTTACGGCTGCATCGGGCAAACCTACGAGAATAAATCGTAACTCTCCAATTTCGCCTGTATTTACCTCCACCTGAACGGGGCAAGCCTCTACGCCTTGCAAGGCCCCTGACGCAATAATAGCCAACATATCCCTACTTGAATAATAAACTTTTAGATTTGTCTAGAACTATTGTGGGATGATGGTTTGAGACCAAAAAAGTCTAAAATTTTAAAATAAAAAAGAGCCATTAACCGAAAGGCTAAGGACTCTTTTTTTTGGCTCACAATGGCAACGATTGTCATTGCAAACCGATTGAGAAAGCCTTTTGTACTGCGCTTTAATGTTGAAATTGCAGCTCAGCACATCGGCAGCCCCAACGCTATTTCTTTTTAGCTAACGCCTTCTTTGCAGGCACAGCCTTCTTAGTAGTGGTAGCTTTTTTGACTACAGCTTTTTTAGCGGCTTTTTTCACTGTGGGTTTTGTTGCTTTTTTCACAACCTTCTTTACAGCTTTAACGGCCTTGGTGACGGCCTTTTTAACAGCTTTTTTAGCGGTTGTTGTACTTGGTTTAGTTGTTGCCATAGGTTTGCTTCTGGTTTGATTTAGCCTGTTCGCATCTTGAAGGGCTTCCAGCGTCGCTCGCAGAAGCTCCCCCATGCTGACCTTTTTATCCTGCGAATGCTTGACTAACTGTAGTTTTAAGTTTTCAGGCAGTCGCACAGATAATTGTTTATGAGGATTAGCTTGGCCCTCAAATTTTTTAAAATTAAAATCTTTTATAGCTTGGCGAATCACAGCACTGATAGAATTTTCCCCCAGAGACTGCTGCAGCTTTTGTAAGCTTTGGTAGAGGCTAAAGCTGACATCAAAGGTGAGTGGGCGATTAGAAATGTATTTAGGAAAAGTCATCCAAGGAGTGAACTAAAACTAGTTTTTGTCTATGAAGCTACTTGATTAATACTAATAAAAACCAATTTTATTTCAATACAAAACTAAAATAAAATGCAAAAAAATACGCTTAGTTCCTGAAGAGTAGGTCGTTTAAAAAAATGAGTGAAGCAAGCACATGGTGTACAGGGCTAAGGTATACCATATAAATATGAAATGAAAATTTGTTCTGGAATGGCTCTAGAATCAAGCCTTCGAGGGTTTTTTATTTAAGAGAGAGGCATGCAGAGTAGGGTATAGGCATGATGTCTGAGTGGTATCATCACTGATAATATAGTGCCAGAGATGCTTTCATCCCTCTGGTTCATCTCTAGTCAAACAAGCGTGAATATTCAGAGTTTTAAGTATGATTTTAAACTTTAAATTCATACTAAAGCTCTCTATACTAGTTACTAGTCTTTCCTTCGTTTTCTCTTTGATCTTGTTGCCCCCTAGAATGCCTCAACGTTTTAAAACGTTTCTTTATCCTAGCCTCTTTGTGCTCGCTGTTTTTGCCTTAGGATTGAAAACCTATGTGGGCGCTGCTGATGAGCCAGTAAAGCGCTATAATATACGCTTAGGGAGTGTGTTGCTAGATCTTACGGGAACCTTTGGCTTAGAATACAATGATAATATTACGCTGGCTGAGGATGGAGCAAAAAAAGATGTGATTTTGCGCCCTGGGGTGATTTTAAATACAGAGTATCGAGTGAGTGAGATCAATACTTTAAGCTTATCCTTGGGCATGAACTATGCGAAATATTTGAAGCATAAAGAACTGAACACTGCAAGTAATGCCTGGAATATAGATAGGGCGTCTAACCTAAAGTATAAAGTAAAACTAAGATCGTATACGCTAACTCTGAGTGACTATTTTAATTTTAGCACAGATCCCACAGATGCCGTTGCAGTAGATCCTAATACCGGAACGGTGGATCGAAAGATCAGCGTGTATTCACGCTTTAACAATAAAGCTAGGCTAGATATTGATCATAAGGAGAAAAACTTTAGCTATAACCTGGCCTTCAGCCGTATGGACCTGATACCCCTGGATGCAAAGTTTAAGTTTTTACGTAGGGTAGAATATCATGAAATGTTAAGCGTTCAGTATACGGCTTCCCCTGCTTTGATCCCCGGTATACAAGGAGGACTTTTCCAAAACCAGTATAGGCAAGGCTTTCAAAATGATAGCTATGGCCACACGATAGGCCCTACCTTAGAATGGCGCATTACCCCATTAGTGTACATGGTAGCCTCGGCCTCTTATGGAACAACGCGCTTTAAAAGCACAGGGGCGAATCAAGATATATCGGGCAATAAACAAAAAGTGTTTTCTACGAATCTGCAACTCAACCATAGAATGAACCGGTATTATTCGCATGCAATTCGTTTTAGTAGAATGACGAATTTTGGTTCTATTTCTAATACTACAGAGGTGCGTACTTTAGAGTATACCTTTTCTTGGCGAGCTACAAAACGGATCACCTACGAGGGGAATTTTTCGTTCGAAAAAGGAAAGGATTCTGGAGGGATTAGCCCAGAAGATTATACACGCTACATAAGTGGCCTAAAATTTGCTAGGAGATTCAATAAACATGCGACTGCATTTTTTGAAGCCTATTATGGAAAAAAGAAATCCAATAAAGCCGATGGGGGATACACCGTAAAACGTTTGATAGTGAGCTTAAATTATGACTTTTAATATGCGTAATATTCTCCTTTTTATGCTCTTAAGCTTTGCGGCTTGTTTACAGCAATCTAGCGCTGTAGATACGCTATATGAAGCCAATCAGCAAAAGCCTCTAGCTGTAGGCGACCAGCTAGAATACTTTATTTTAGAAGAAGGACAGGATGAGCAGATGATTTTTGTGGATGAGCAAGGAAAGGTGAACATCCCTCTTATCGGTAGTATAGATGCCAAAGATCGGACCTTGGCTGACCTTGCGCAGACTATAAAAGCTCTTTTAGAAGAAAAGTACTATAAAAAGGCAACGGTGGTACTGAATAAACACTTTAGTCAAGACAGTGGGAGAGGAAAGGTCTTTATTTTAGGCCAGGTAGTCAATCAAGGGCCTATTGTGATTCCTAATAATGAGCTTTTGACTTTAACAAAAGCTGTTCTCAGTGCAGGTGGGTTTACTCCTATAGCAGACCTGAGTACTGTCAGTGTTACCCGTACAGACCCCTCAAAGCCTGAAGAAAAAATAAGAACAGTCATTAATATGCATGAGGTGCTAGACCAGGGTAACCTTAGTAAGGATATGATCCTGCAAGCCAATGATGTTGTGCTAGTGTCTGAAAAAGGAGACCTAAACGGTAAAGTCTTTGTAGTGGGAGAGGTGCGCTCCCCAGGCTATTATAGTATCCCTCCTGGAAAGGAGCTCACGCTGAGCCAAGCGATCTTAGCTGCGGGGGGGTTTACAGAATTTTCTAATCAGGCTAAGGTAAAATTAGTGAGATCTGATCCTAAACTCAGCGAAAAAGAACGTACTCTTTTTATCAATGCTAAAAAAATCTTTAAACAAGGGGATAGGACCCAAGACTATCCCTTAAGCAATAATGATATGATTATTGTGGATGAAAGTTGGATTAATTTTTAAACGCTATGAAGTATGATCTCAATCTAGAGGATGTATCCGGAGATGGCTCTAAGGAGTGGTCCGAAGCTTTTTTTGTTCATCTAGTAAAGGCAAAGGTATTAGTTTTTCAGTATTCTTGGGTTTTTTTTGTAACGGTTGCTATGGGTATAGCTTTTAAGGCATATGCTTTGCTTTCTCAACCTGTGGTCTATTCCTCTACGGCGGAGATGATGGTGAATGGACGTGTGTCTATGCCTGAAGGGGCAGTTTACAGAGAAGAGCTTTCAAATTTTTTTGGCACTCAAATACGCCTGATGGAAAGTAATATCGTCCGTGCTAGAGCTCAAGATAGGGTTTTGTCTTTAAGGCCTGATATTAAGCCCTCGTCAGTGAATATTAGCGTCAGTCAATCTCCCCAGGCTAGCATTTTTTTATTAAGCGCCCAAGGAGAGAATGCGACTTATACGACAGAATATCTCAATGCGATCATGCATGAATATTTGAATTTTAAGGCTAATCTTAGAGTAAATTCGACCGAAAGCGCTTTTGTATCTATTACGGAAAAGGTGCTGCAGCTGAAAGACGAAATCGATACATTAGAAGATAAAAAGTTAGCTTTTCAAAAGGAAAATAATGTTGTTTTCATCACAGAACAAGGCAATACAGTTGGGCGGCAGTTGGCGAGCCTTCAGGATAAGCTAGATACACTTAAGGTGAAGCAACGCTCCTTAGAGGCGTGCAAAATAGAAGACTTTTTTGATAAACCTTTTACCGCAGAGCTAGAGCAAATTATTACTAATCCAGACTATGAAGTGGATGCTAAGGAATATATCAGTCTGGACCAGGAATTAGAAAAATTAAAAGCGCGTAAGATAGAGATGCTGGTCTATATGCAGTCTAGCCATCCTAGGGTTATAGAGATTAATAACCAAATCATTAAAAAAGAGAATGCCCTTAGAGTCATCAAGCGACAGCACCTAGAGCAATTAATCGATAAACGAGAGGCCCTGGAGTATGAAATTAAAAACTTAGAGAAAGTCGTTGTGGATTGGAAAAAGAAAGCCCTGGAGTATAGCCAGCGCTTAGCTGAGTTTGAGCAGATTCAATCGCGCTTAGAGCGCCTTAAAAATGCACAAGAGCAGCTGGTGATTTCCACCCAATCTATCGAAATTAATAAAAACTTAGAGCAAGAAACCGTATCTATTTTGGAAATGGCTAGTCCTGCCCAGGCCATGTCCAAGAGTTATCTAAAGGAGATCATTTCAGGAGTTTTAATAGGAATTGTATTGGGAGTTTTGGTACTCATGGTAATTGGAGCTGTGGATACTCGTATTTACGCTATAGAAGATATTACCGCACGGGCCTCTCAGCCTATTTTAGCTAGTTTACCTTTACTGAAAAATGAAGAGGCTAAAATTTTGATCGAGCGAAATGATAAGCGATCTATGTACGTAGAGGCTATACGAACGATTCGTTCTTCGATTATTTATAATGAAAGTGAAAGCTCTCATAAGGACACTAAAGTATTTTTGATTACCAGTTCTGTCCCCAGTGAGGGAAAGTCTACTATAGCTTCAAACCTAGCTATAACGCTTGCATTTGCAATGCATAAGGTCTTGCTGGTAGACTCAGACCTTCGGTGTGGCCATGCGTATGAAGGGTTTGGTCTTAAAAAAGAAAAAGGATTATCTGAGGCCCTACAAGGAGAGATAAGTCAAAAAGAGTATATACAAAAAACGCATATTGAAAATTTAGACTTTATTGCCACAGGCCATTATCCAGACCATCCTGATGAATTGTTTTTAAGCCCACGTATGGATGTCCTCTTAAGAGAATTTAGAAACATCTACGATTATATTATTTTAGATTCTGCGCCTGTATTAGCTACAAATGATAGCGTCAATCTAGCTGCCAAGAGCGATGCCATTTTATTTGTAGTACGGGCTATGGTTACGCGCACGCGTCAGTTTAAGGAGGCCATGCGTACGCTGAGTTTGCATAAGGCTCCCCTCCTGGGTTATATTCTAAATGGCATAGAGGGGAAAAATTCAAACTACTATTATTATAAATATAAGCAGTATCACTCTTAGCCTTGCCTATGCGGTCTACTTTTTTGAATGACTATCCTCAAAATACTCCTTTTTGCTTACGAGATGTAGCATTAGCTCTGTTTGTGCTATGCCTTATCCTATTAGGGGGTGGGACAAGCTTGGCTATAAAGTCTTTAATTTTTTTAGCCTTAGGGCTTTTTATTTTATATCGCCCGCCGCAGACAGTTTCATTTCGTGAGATAGATGTTTTTGTAATAGCACTTGTAGTTTTAAGTTGGGTACAATTTTTGCCTAAAAGTTTTTTTGCTGAAGCGACTTGGGCTTCAAAACTGTGCGAGGACTATGGTATCAGGCTAAGTCCAACGGTGAGCGTTCAGGTCTGGGTCAGTCTAGAGTCGTATCTAAGCTTGCTGGCTGCTTTAGCTTTTTTTTATATCTGCATGAATCAGAATATATCTTATTCTACTCGGGTTCGCTCGCTCTGGGCTTTAGCCTTAGGGGGGGCAGCCTTAGGCATGACAGTCATTATAGGGAATTACTTTCAGTGGAACTATCCTTTTGCTAAAGCAGCTGCAGTATTTAGTTTTTTCCCAAATCGCAATCAAACCAGTAATATCTTATGCCTCAGTGCCTTCATTAGTTTTTGTCTTTTTATAAAAGCTTTTCATAAAAAACAAAATCGTTTTGCTCTACTGGCTCTTAGCGCATCGCTCATAGCTTTTTTTGCGCTGGTATATTGTTTATCAAGGGCGAGTCTTATTTTCTTTTTTTTAGGCTTAATGATCTGGGTTTGTCTGCAAGAAAGGAGGCGTAAAGGCTTCATACCGTTTCGATACCTTGTGCCCCTTTTAATGATTTTCATAAGCTTTTGGCTGATATCCAGCGGTGAGAACTTAAATCGTTTCTTGCAGGTATGGAGTCGTTCTTCAGAAGTAGATTTTCGATTCTTGATTTTTAAAGATGCCCTTACGTTTATTGGTGAGCAAATTTGGACAGGTGTGGGCTTAGGGAATTTTCAATATGTTTTCCCACAATTGAGAGAGCATTCTGTTCTGTATGGGAAAGTGCTACATCCAGAAAATGACTGGCTTTGGACATGTTCAGAGCTAGGCCTAGGTTTTACTTTAGTTTTGTTTGCAGGAGTTTTATATAGTTTATTTAAAATCTTAGAAAACCACCCTTCAGACAGGATTGCTTATCGCTCTATTGCTTTCATAGCTGTCCTTGTATTCTTATTACATACGTTTGCGGATGTCCCTGGTCATAGATTGGGGACAGTCTTTTACGCTATTTTTCTTTTTGCCTTATCTAGTTCTTATCATGAAAGGGTGGAGAGTCTAATTCCTGTAAGCATTTTCCGTTGTGTGGCTTTCGTTTTAGTGAGTGGAGGATTCCTTGGCTTAGGTTCTATCTTTTTGAAATGGCCTTTATGCTGCGAAACAAGAGCGCACTATTATAAAGAAACAGTTTTGAAGGCACTACAGTCTCACCATCTAAATCAGGCCTTAGATACGATTGAAAAGGCAAAGTCTAGCTTTCCGCTACAACCTAAATGGTATTTTCAGGAAGCGCAGGTTCAGCTACGTTTCAACAAAAACTATATTTTGGCTAAAAAAGCCTTCGCGCAGGCTAGAGCGCTAGATCCTCACTCCGTTTATCTTCCTCTTCAAGAAGGGGTATCATGGATACCCTATGATCTAGATTTGGCCTTTAAAGCTTGGCAGGTAGCTTTAAATTTGGATAATTATTCTAAAGATAGTACGTGGCGTTTTATCCTAAACTCTGCCTCAGGCCCAAGGTATAAAGAGCATCTCAGCCTACTCTCTAAAACGCATTCTGGCTTTAGAGCTTTTTATTTAATGCATTTAGAGCCATCTGTTCTTGAAGAAGAAATACAATATGATCTTTTAAAGGATCCCAAGCTCAGCTATATAGAAGAAAAAGACCGTTTCAATATTTTAATGACTTGGGCGGGTGGCCCTCACCCCCACTCTGTTTTAGGGGTTTTGGATCAATCTCCTCATATTGTCAGCCAAACTTGGCGGATATACGCCAAGGCTTATTATACCTTGGGTTTCTTTGAGGCAGCTTCCAGGCTCTTGGATAAAAATATTGAAACGCCTCAATGGCCTGTGTTGCATTATGCTCAAAGCAACAAGTTAGAAGAATTAGAGTTTCGTAGTTCTTTTAACTCTAAGGACACTATACTGGCTCTAGCCTTACTAAAAATGTATATTGAGCGAGACAAATATGCCAAGGCTTTGGCTGTTATTAGGCACTTAGAAAGCCTTGAGTATGCATCTCCCTTATTAGAGTATTGGAAGGGAAAACTATTCTACTATCAAGGACAGTACCAAGACAGCGCAGAAGCCTATCAGGAGTTTTTAGTTCAGCCCTCAGTGAGCGGCGCTTAGGCTACATCCATTTTTTCCTTCTTAAAAAGAAGGCCATGGCTAGTAACATGATGAGTAAAAAAGCGCATAAGTAATAAAACCCGTGCGGGTTATTGGCTAGGGGAATGCCCGCTAAATTGACTCCAAAAATGGATCCAATAAGACTCAAGGGTGAGAAAAAAAGTGTGACTAAGGCCAGGAGGTAAATTTTACTATTCAGCTCTCTGGTGTATTTAGCATTAATTTCATCTTGCATGAGGCAGGCTTTACGCTCGATGAGTTCTAGCTCTTCTACATAATGGGCGGTGCGGTCTGCCATTTCTTGCAGGCGCATCTTGTCAAAGGCATTAAGCCATTCTAATTGTAAGTTAGATATATATAACACTACATCTTTTTGAGGGGCTAGATAGCGCCTAAGACGAAGAGCTTTTTCTCTCATCTCTTTGATTTTGGTTTCTGTGTCCTTGTGGGATGAGATTAAGGCTTCATCTAGCTGTTCTATCGCACTTTCAAGAGCATCTACTACTTTTCCTATGCGCACTAACTGAGCCTCTAGCACCTCCACGATAAATTCGCTAGCATTGACAGGGCCCTTATTTGCAGACAAGAGATCTGTAATATCCTGGATGAAAAAACTTTTTTCAGACCGTAGCGTAATAATATTATCTGGTTGTATCCACATTTTGAGGACGATCATATCTTCTGGATCGGCCCCTTGGTTCAGGTTTACTCCCCTTGAAACAAGGAGTATTCCATTATTGTAGGAAAGAATCCTGGGCCTGGTATCCTCTCCTAGTAGGGTTTCAGAAATAATTGCGGGCAAGCCACTCTCATGGGTGATCCACTCTTCTGTTCTGGGGGAGTTTAAGTTTAGGTGTACCCACGTTAGGCTTGGGGTGGCCCATACTCTTCTTAGATTAGCTTCTTCAATGGTTTTTGCTCCTCCGTGCCCGTCTAGTTCATGGGCAAAGATAATATGCTGAGGTGTGTCCATAGAGCTTCTAATTTAAAGAATTTAGCAAAAATCGCAAGTCGGTTTTTGTCTGTTCTTTTTCTTTTTGAATGCTAACAGCTTGCTAAAAGAGTATCAAATGGCTTAAGAATAGCTGTTTATGGCCAGGGACTCTTTTATTGTTTCTTTTCTTCAGTATCTTGAGGCCGAGCGCAGGTTGTCTCTGTATACGGTTCGCAATTATAAAAAAGCAATCCACAGCCTTAGGATCTGGCTTAAAATAGAAGAAGGCGGAGACGTAAAAAAACTATTATCCCTCAGTGTACTAGAGGCACGTTCTTTTGTGATAGAGCAGCAAAGGCAGTTTAGCCGAAGGACAGTGCACCATACCGTATCTGCTTTGCGTACATTTTACCGCTATCTCATACGAGAAAAATATATTTTGAGGAATCCGTATGCTAGCCTTACCTTGCCAAAGTTAGAAAAGCGCCTGCCCAAATTCTTGACTGAAAGACAAATCCTTTTGCTTCTAGATGGGCCAAAAATGCGTTTGAATGCAGGAGAAATTACTCCCTTTGAGGCTGCTAGAGACCAGCTTGTCCTAGATCTACTATATGGAGGAGGCTTACGCGTCAGTGAGGCTGCTAGGGTATCGTATGAAAATGTAGATGCAGCTCATGCTACTTTACATATTGTAGGCAAGGGTAATAAAGAGAGGCTGTGTCCTATTGGAGACTGTGCCTGGAGGGCTCTGGAAGTCTTTAAAAAAATGCTTCCCTTTACGCCTTCTCCCCAAAGCCCTATCTTGATACAAGCTAATCAAGCTCCCTTAGGCGTTAGGGGTATTCAGCGCGTGCTCAAAATCTACCTCAAGCTAGCTGGCCTTCCAGAGGATATTACGCCCCACAAGATCCGCCATTCCTATGCTACACACCTCCTGAACCGGGGTATGGATTTACGCGTCCTTCAAAAGCTATTGGGCCATAGTAGCTTATCTGCCACTCAAGTTTATACGCATTTGGATATCCACCATCTAAAAAAAGTACACCACCTTGCCCATCCCAGGGCCTAAATAGCCAAGAGTAGTGAGCCTTAGTGGTTTTTTTGTTTCTTCGGTAGGGTTATCTTAAAACAAGTCCCCGCAGGTCCTGTTTCAAAGCGGATAGATCCTCCGTGGTTTTCTACGATAGACTTCACAATCGCAGCCCCAAGACCCGTTCCATTAGCCTTACCGTAAGAGACAAAGGGCTTGAAGAAAGAGCCTTTAATGGCATCGGGTATGCCAGATCCTGTATCCCTCACGGTTATTTCAACGTTCTCAGGATCTTCTCTTGCCGCTATGCTGACTGTAGCTTCTGGTTTTTGAAGGGCAGTGCTTTCTTTTTTTAACTTTTGTTTACACGCTTCTACCCCGTTAGAGATGAGGTTTTGCATCATTCTTAGCAGCTTAATATCCTCTGCTTCTAGCTCAATAGAGGGCACCGCTATGTCTATCTTAACTTCTGGGTCTTTGCAGAGCAAGGGATTTAGCTCCACAAAGCGCTCCATGAGGTTTTTTAGATTCACAGCAGACACGCTGAGTTGCTTCTTGCCTTGGGAGTATTCACTGATTTCACTTGCCATTTTAAGCATGTAGCTAATTTGGTCTTCTATGGTTTTGCAAAGGTCTTGAGTGAGGTCGTCAGAGTGTTCTCCAGCCAAGAGTTGGGCGCTCATGGTAATGACGGAGAATGGATTTTTAAAATCATGCAGGAGGCTGTTGATCATCGTTCCCACTAAGGAGAGTTTTTCTTGCTGGATGACTTCTTGCACATACTGTGTTGTCGTTAAGTGAAGGTGCTGTACAAGGCCTTTTAGAATCTGCCCCATGGGGTTATTTTGACCTAGGTGGATTGCTTTTAGCACTTCTGCTTTGTCTAAGAAAGCTAGGCACAGGTCCGTCTGCGCTACGGCCTTCAAGGATCGTGGGGCATCCGTTAGTACTCCAATTTCTCCAAAAAAGCTACCTGCTTGCACTGTGCTGATCATTTGTTCTCTGCCATCAGGTAATTTTTTAAAGAAGTTTACGGTGCCCTCTAAAATCAGGCAGACGGTATCTGAGGTGTCGCCTTCCTCAAAGATAATCGTCTGGGGTTTAAAATAAGATGTTCTTGCTGCTTGTACTAAATGCGATTGATGTTCGGATGAAAACGATACGATAAAGGGGTGGTGTTGTATCTCCATAGTCTTATGAGAGATCAGTATATACTATCTAAGCTTGAGGTCTAGTGTTAAAAGTTTTGCTTTTTTTGCCTTGCTAGGAGGTTTTCAAGCCTTTTCTTCTTTGATAATAATTGAATACTAGGCCGAGGCCTAAAGCTATACCTAGCCCATAAGTCCCCGGCTCTGTGGCTGGTACAATATAGCCGTTAGAGAGCTGTAGGGCTCCCATAATGCCCTGGTCGACAAAGTAAATATGATTGAGCGTATTCTGGTCAACAGAGCCGGGCGCAGCTACGAATTGTCCGTTAAAGGTATAATTGCTGACAGTTAAAATGCCTCCTGTACGTACAACATCACTTAAATACAAAGGACCTGCCCCTAGGACGAGGGTAGAATTTGCCGAAAAGGTCATGACATTCAAGGTCTGGCTAAAGCCTCCTGTGTTGAGAGTGCCTCCATTTAGGATAAGATTAGCCGCGCTGTTGATTTGGTTATTTTGGCAAAAAAGGACTGTCCCCCCAGAGTTAATCACTACCTGGCTGGTTCCTCCTAAGGCTTTGTTAGAGCCACTACCATTGAGGGTGAGTGTTCCTCCATTCACAGTAGTCTGCCCTGTAAAGGTATTATTCCCCGTCAGTATGAGTGTATACGCTCCTACTTTAGTGAGCCCCCCACTGCCAGAAATGTTGCCGCTAACCGTCAGCTGACCTCCACTGACGCCTATACTAGACGTGTTGCAGAGGTTGATAGCGCCTGTCCAAGTATTATCCCCACTGGTATTTCTTAAAGCACCTGTTCCTCCCACCCCCTCTCCGCTAAGGTTCAACGTTTTATAAGCGACGGCTCCTGTTGTGAAAAGCTCTAGCGTAGCTCCTACTTCTACGGTGATCTCTCCCGATTTATCTCCTCCCAGTCCTTGGCCGTGTTGGAGGCTCAACAGACCTTCTTTAATGATAGTTAAGCCTTGGAAATTCATACTGTTACCATTAATGACAAAGTTTCCACTTCCTTGTTTATAGAGCACACCACTGCCTTGAAGGCTATAAAGATTGATATCTCCTGTGCCATCGACAGTTAGGGTATTGTCATTGATGTTTAAAAGCTTTGTCAGGCTAAAATTGTTTTTAGTACTATTGTAGATCAAGAGATCATTTTTCGCCTCCACTTCCGTTTGGATGGATTGATTTCCGCCTCCCTCTTTATAATCGTAAAGGCTGATAGTAGAGTACTCTTTTCCGTTGCAGCTCGTGTCGAAAATGATTTTTTTATTAGAATTATCTGTATACAGGGTATAGTTATAAGCCCCAAAAAAATAAAGGCTGTGCAACAGTTTATCACTATCTTGTAGAATAATCTTTTGGTCAGGCTTCACATAATCATCATAAAAAACGACGATAGGTGGGTACCCGTCTATGGTTGCAGGATTCGTATTCATATCCCAGTTATACTGGCTTTTAGTACCGGGTCCTCCCCATATAGAATTGCCTAGGCTGTTGTCCCATATCCATATATTACCAGCCCTAGCCTCCATTAGGCTCAACAGTAGACTACCAAGCGTAAGAGCTCCCCAGCGTAAAATGACTTTCCATTTTATTGAGAAGTAGAGTTTACCTTTAAGTTTGCTGCACATATACGTCTAAAAATAGGCTATGGATGAGAGCCAGGCACTAGCTAAGCGATGGCCTTTTTTCTCCTATACCTTTCCCAAGCTAAGAGTAGACCTAATATGCCTCCTACCGTATAAGTGCTCGGCTCTGGGACTGGTACAATATAGCCGTTGGACAGCTGGAAGGCCCCCATAATGCCTTGGTCGACAAAGTAAATATTGCTTAAGGTAGTCTGGTCAACAGACCCTGGTAGGGCCACAAATTGTCCATTAAAGGTATAATTATCTACGTTTAAAATACCTCCTGTCCGTACAAGGTCTGTGAGGCTTAGGGTGGTGCCTCCTAGGATAAGGGTGGAGTTTGTGGAGAAAGTCATGGTATTTAGAGTCTGCCCAAAGCCAGCTGTGTTTAGGGTTCCCCCATTGAGGACTAGATTCGCCAAGCTATTGATCTGGTTTGCCTTAGAAAATAGGACCGTACCCCCAGAGTTAATAACCACTTCACTGGTACCCCCCAGGGCTTTGTTAGAGCCGCTGCCATTGAGGTTGAGTGTCCCTGCGTTGACAGTAGTTGTTCCTGTAAAGGTATTGTTCCCCGTTAATATGAGGGTATTAGGCCCTACTTTAGTAAGGCCTCCGCTACCAGAAATAGCTCCGCTAATGGTAAGTTGGCCTGCGCTCACTCCTACAGTCGATGTGCTAGCTAGGTTGACTGTTCCTGCCCAGGTGTTGGTGCCGCTGACGTTTTGCAAAGCGCCTAAGCCTCCTGCACCGCTGCCATTTAGGGTTAGGGCCTTTGTGGCTACCGTATTGGTGTTAGATAGAGCGAGAGTACCTCCAGAATTCACAGTAACAGAGCCAGAGCCGCTGCTACCCAAAGCGCTTGCATTCCCCATTTGTAAGGTACCTCCGTTAATAACAGTATTACCCGTATAGCTTGTGTTAGCCGCAGAAAGAATATAGGATCCGCTTCCTGTTTTAGTAACCGTCCCCGAGCCAAAGAGGCTGGTCATGTTGACAGTGCCTGTGGTATTTACCGTTAAGGCATTCGAGCCAATAGTAAATCGGTTCCCAAAGCTCAGGGTCTGGCTAGTTAGGTTTTCCACAATCACGTTGTTTTGAGCCGTAATGCGTGTGTTAATGGCGTGGTTGGCGTTGCCTGCTAGGCTGTTATAAACGCCAATGACCGATGGGTTTGTCCCTGTTCCATTGTCTAAAAAAATGGTCCTGGTCGTATTATTCCCATTCAAGGTGTAGCCATAGGGGCCTCCAAAATAAATATTGTTTACCGTCTTATCAGTATCTTGAACGGTAATGGTTTGAGCAGAGGTCACATACTGGTTATCAAACACGACATCTGGAGTCACTCCGCTGAGGGTGGTAGGGTTTGTGTTTTGGTCCCAGTTGTTTTGGTAATTATTGGGTCCTCCCGAGTTGCCCCATGCCCTATTACTCGGGCCCGACCCATTATCCCAGACCCAGGTATTGGCACTGGTTGTAGTGATAGCAAAATTTCTGATCTCTAGGATCTGAGCTGCATTCCCTGTTCCCCCTGCAAAGCCTAGGCGCAAATCTTGAGGTCTAGTTCCTAAATTATAAGCGGTAAATAGAGTTTGATAGCTACTGCTTGCACCTGCCTTCATCTGGATGGTTAAGTCATTGTTTGCACTTAATGTAATCTGAAATGCCCGGTAGTCCGCTCCGCTGGTATTCGGGCGAGTAGTCGCATTTGGAAAGTCTAGCTGGGTGCTTAAGGCAGCAATAGCTGGGTTTCCAGCTTGAGTGGTATTCACTCCCCCCGTTCCTGCTAAATACTCATAGCCTCCATACCATCCTCCGTCTAAAGGCGATCCTGAGTCATTCACTACCGCTCCAGGGCCTCTTACTCCTACGCTATTAGGGTTGCTTCCACCTCCGCCAATCCGTCCTTCAGTGGGGTTAGAAAAGTTACCAAAGTTATCAATGCCCACCCCAAAGTAGCCTCCGGGTACGCCTTGCATGTTGGATTCTCCTCCCTGGGCCTGGATCTTTTGCGCATAGCCCATGGAGCCTCCAGTGGCCCCTGGAGCAAAGGATTGAGAGGCATCATGCATGAAAAAGGTAATCCCATCCGCGGCTCCCGAGCCATTTTTATTCCACATGGCCACCTCAAAGTTAATGGTAAAGGTATTATTATTAGCTGCTATGGCCGAATCAAATACGAAGGAGTTCGCCTGTTGTTGGGTAATATTGGTCATTCTTAGCCATCCTTGGCCAGCGGTATCAATCGTACCCGTTTCAGGGTCTCCACTGCCTGCGGTAGTGCCAGCAGTCAGTCTTGGTCCTGGCCCAGTTCCTTGCTGATAGGCAGTCCATCCAGCAGCTGTCGTTCCCGTGAAGGACTCAGAGTAGGTGTAGGCAAAAGCGCTTCCACTGGTGCAGAGAAAACCGAAGACAAAAATGAAAAGCCTATGAGGATTCCAGAAGGGGTACATAGCTAAAAAAAGGGGGGGAGGGGGTAAATAAAATGAAGCACATAGGGTTAAAGTACGCACCCTAGCTGTATGGATAATGAAAGAATTATATTATATCCTTCCTTTTAGATCAATGCTCTTTTTGAGATTAATCTCCTAACATCATTAAAGAAAGAGGCAACCCTCCCCCCCTTTTTTTTAATTAGACCTCTTTGCAAACTCAATATTTTGATTTAATGAAACCAGGGGCCAAAAGATTGAGTTTCCGGAGAAGTCTATTGTGTTATAAATCTATCCAATCGCCTTCCGAAGGCGGTGTTTCTGGCTTGCGAGATAACTTCCTAAAGCGTTTTTGCCAGTGACGGAACAGCCCAAAAAAGATATACCCTAGGAAAAGTATGAAAAAACCAGCCTGACCAAAAATAAACACTACCCCAAGCAAAAACACCAAGAATAAAAAGCTCCAAACCTTGGCCTCGGCTATCCAATTGAGATTTTTGAGGCTAGGAAAGGGGATGTGGCTTACCATCAGAAAGGCAATTAGAAGCATCAGTCCCAAGATCCATATAGCCCAGCGCTGCAAGTCAAACTCATTTAATACTAGAACCAAGGAGGCAATCAGCCCTGCCGCCGCAGGCACAGGTAAGCCGATAAAACTTTTAATACCCTTGAGTTCTTCGATCTCCAGAAAGGGAGAGGTGATGACATTGAACCTAGCTAGCCGAATGGCAGCACACAGCAAGTAAATAAAACCCACAAACCATCCTACCTGCCGGAAGAAGGGATAGCCCTCTGTAGGGGAGAGAATGAAAAAAAAGACCATCAATGCGGGCGCAAGGCCAAAAGAAACGAGGTCTGCTAGGGAGTCAAACTCTTTGCCAAAGAGGCTTTCTTTACCGCCTATTCTAGCTGCCAAGCCATCGAAAACATCCGCCACACAGGCCAAAAGGATAAACCAAACTGCCTGGGTGTAATAATGCGAAGGCTCAAGAGGCGCTACAGGGCTATACTTGGCCTGTATACAGCGTATAATCGCTATAAAACCAAAGAACAGGTTACTCGCTGTAAAGAGGCAGGGCAAAAGGTAGATGCGGCTGGCCTCTTTGATATTTTTATAAGTAGGTAGGGCCATAATTAAGAGCCGAGGCTATCGAGGTATTGCCAAAAAGACTGTTTGTTTTCTATGAGGGTTTCTTCTGTAATCGGTAACTTGCATCGGAAGGCAAAGTCTGCCCAGCTATCTTTGGGAAGGATGTAGTTTATTTTTAAAATGGTATCTAGGAGCTCAAAATAAAGACGCACATCGCCTATACGCAAGCGGTAGAAGGTGGTTTTCCCTCTATTAAAAATACCCAGATGCTTATCTGGCTTATCTAGAATAGCTTGGGTTAGGCCGCCTAAGCGTTCAATCATGATCAGCTGTTCAGGCTTAGACAGCTTATTGAGTTCTTTCAGGCTCGGTTCACTAAAAGTAATTTGAAACATAAAAATACAGGCACGACTTTATAGGCTCTAGCCCATACGTTTCAAGCATCGAATCAAGGTCTGTTCAAACAAGGGTTGAGCTTCTTGAGGAAAAAGGAGGCTCTGTTTAAAATAAAGGGCAAATTCTTCCTGAAAATGAAAGAGCTGTTTTAGGCTCAGCTGTCGTAGGGGAACGAGTAATTTCCCCAGATACCAGGGGTTTTGGGTAAAAACATTATAAGTACTTTTGGTTTCATAGCTCTGGAAGTATTTTTGATAATTTGTTTTTAAATGATCTATAATTCCCTTTGAAAGGCTATAACTCTCGGCCTTAAGCAGTTTTGCATCTATCAGTACCTTCAGCTGTAAGAGAAGCCTTCCTCTGCTCTGTAGAGAGCTGATCAGAGCCCGCGGTTCTTTATGTATAGCAAAATAGTGCTGCGCTGCATCTAGGGCTCTTTGAAGATCTAGTGTGAAAAAGGCTTCTGCTGCTTCAAAAAAGTCTTCTTCCTGGGCATTACTAGCTAATAGCTGTACGAGGGCAAGGTCTACATGTTGATCTTGGCTGAGTGCAGCTGTGGCTAATTTTTCTATGTCTTGGCTCAGCAGGGCTTTGTTATTTGGTATTTTCGAGAGTAAGAGCTCCAGGGCCTCATCGCTGATACGCGTATTTTGATGATGAAAGGCTTCTTTTGACCAGCTTTCTAGGCTATGGTTGTCGGTATCTAGGCTAAAGTCTTGGATTTCTCCGTGAGAAAAGAACCATTTAAAACTTTGGCTCCTTTTGTCTACGCTTTTAGCACTCAAGAGCACCTCTACCTCCTCTGTATGCATCTCTAATAAAGCATCTTGTATCCTTTCTAGGAGTGGGAGGGCTCCTTCTGCTTTGGCGGTAGGATTATCTCCAAAGAGGGTTAAGTTTTTAACCCACAGTAGCTTTTTCTCTTGAAACAAAGAAGGAGTAGACAGGGTTTCTTGTAGGTTTTTAGCTAGGTGTTCAAGCTCTCCTAGGTTTTGTACAGCTCCTTCAATCACTTCTGCTGAAAAGGCGCTCAGTCTCTCTTTCTTAGCCTGCTCAAAGGCTTTTTTTGCCGCTTCATGGGCCAGGAAGCCATCTCCAAAGAAGAAGAGAAAGTTCTTTTTCATACCTAGTAGCTTGTAGAATAAGCTTCCAGGCTTCAACTCTTTCTTTTAAGGTTGGGAGGATTGAGATGGTTTCAACTTGTTATGGAAGAATCTCTTAAAGCCAAAGTACGGCATTTGCCGAATAATCCAGGGGTCTATCTCATGCGAGATCGCCTAGGGAAGATTATTTACGTTGGAAAGGCCAAAAATCTAAAAAAGCGTGTCAGCTCCTATTTTCGTCCGCTACGTGGTGCAGCCTTAACGCGCCCCAAATTAAAAGCCCTCATTAGCCTCATAGCAGACCTAGATTATCTGATCGTAAAGTCTGAAAAAGAGGCCTTAGTTTTAGAGGACAAGCTTGTCAAGCAATGGCAGCCCAAGTTTAACCAAGATCTCAAAGACGATAGCGGTGTTGCCTGGATACGGGTAGACAGCTATAGCCTCTTCCCCAGCTTTAGAGTTGCCTATAGTCGCTCGAAGGATATGGCCTCTCTTTATTTTGGCCCTTTTATCCACAAGCACTTCCTGCACCTTACCTTGCGGGAGCTTCGCTTTCGCTTTGGTGTCTTGCTGGGG